>Ga0137298_11439_pt1 | contig 12525 bp, 5 predicted proteins | sample RamsorincwithD2O_2_FD_97182 | JGI IMG/M metagenome (GOLD analysis project Ga0137298, IMG submission 97182) | Mouse cecal microbial communities from Vienna, Austria - Glucosamine amended with D2O | ecosystem: Host-associated > Mammals > Digestive system > Large intestine > Cecum | place: Austria...
TGGCGAAAGTCGGCATCCGGCAGGCGCTGAAAGTGGATTTGGTCGAAGACGACCAGGTGCCAAAGAGCGCGCCGGTGGAAAAGAAGGAGCGGTTCGCCCGCTACAAAAAAGAGGCGGCGCCGCTAGTTAAAATCGCGGATCTGGAAGTGGGCATGGACAACGTGTGCGTCGAAGGCCACATTTTCGATGTCGACAACCGGGTGACGAAGAGTGGCAAAACGTTGCAGATGCTGTATGTGTCCGACTACGAGGAGGCGATCGTCGCCAAGCGGTTTGAAGGCAAGCGCCATACGCTGGAGGAAATCGAGTCGGTGGGCAAAGGCATGTTTGTCCGGCTGACTGGGCAAGTCGTGTACGACTCGTATTCGCGGGCGAACTCGTTTATGATTTCCAAAGTGGAGGAAATTCCGGCGCCAAAGCGCAGGGATCCGGAATTGAAAAAACGGGTGGAATGGCACGTGCATTCCAATTTTTCGGAAATGGATGGCGTGTGCGCGATCGAGGAATACATTCAGACGGCGTACGACTGGGGGATGGACGCGATCGCGGTGTGCGACCACCAGGTCGTGCAGGCGTTTCCGATGGCGCAGCACAAGGTGAGCGCGCTGAACAAAAAGGATCCGGAACGCAAGTTCAAGATGCTGTATGGTTGCGAGATGAGCATGGTGGACCCGGTGTACCATATCGTCTACAACAATGACCATCGCAAGCTGGAGGACGCGGAGTACGTCATTTTCGACTTGGAGACGACGGGTCTTTCGAACCGGCTGGACGAGATCATCGAGTTTGGTGCGGTGAAGATGAAGGATCGGGAAGTGATTGACCGCAAGCAGTTGTTTGTCAATCCGAAGCGGTCGATCCCGGCGCACATTTCGAGCCTGACGCATATCAACCAGAGCGACGTGGACGCGGCGAAGCCAATCGAGGACGTGTTTGACGATTTAAAGCAATGGATCGGGGACGCGGTGCTGGTGGCGCATAACGCGACGTTTGACGTGGGGTTCATGAACGCGGCGGCAAGAAAGCTTGGCAAGCCGGAATTTTCGAATCCGGTGATCGACACGCTGCCGCTGGCGCACGCGATGCTGGACTTGAAGCGGTATCGTCTGGGGAACGTGTGCCGGCACTATGGCGTGAAGTACGATGGCGAAGGGGCGCACCGGGCGGATTACGATGCGGAGGTGCTTTCGCAAGTGCTTTGCCATATGTTGAACGCGTACAAGTCGGATGCCACGCTGGATACGTTGCAGGACAACCAGAAAGAGGACAGCTTTAAAAAGGTGCGGCCAAGCCACATCACGGTGTTTGCCAAAAACAAGGAAGGGCTGAAGGAGCTGTTTGAGCTGATCACGTTGTCGCATACGAAGTATTTGGCGTACAATGGCAAGTCGACGGAAAATGTCGTGGCCGAGCCGCGCATCCCGCGGGCGGAGCTGATGGAGAAGCATAAAAACGGAAATTTGCTGCTGGGGTCGTCGTGCCAGAACGGCGAGGTGTTCGAGATGGCGCATACGCGCGACCACGACTTGCTGAAGAAGACGATGGAGTTTTACGACTACGTGGAAGTGCAGCCGCTGGAATGCTATCGAAACTTGATCGACCGGGGCGCGATTTTGAACGCGGCGGATTTGAAGAAGGTGCTGGGCTATATTTTGGAGGCGGCCGACGAGCTTGGCAAGCCGGTTTTGGCGACGAGCGACGCGCACTATGTGCATCCGCATGAGAAACGTATCCGGGATATTTATATTAACGCGAAGGCGATTGGCAACGCGCGGCATCCGTTGTATAAGTACAACGCGCAGGACCGGAAGATGTATCCGGCGCCGAACCAGTATTTGCTGACGACGCGGGAAATGTTGTCGGCGTTCAGCTGGCTTGGCGAGGACAAGGCGAGGGAAATCGTCATTGACAATCCGAACAAGCTGAAAGATACGATGGAGCCGATTTATCCAATCAAGGACAAGCTGTATCCGCCAGATATCGAGGGTTCCGATCAAAAGCTGCGGGACATTTGTTTTGAAACGGCGCATCAGTGGTACGGGAAGGATTTGCCGGAAATCGTGGAGAAGCGGCTTGTGCGGGAACTGGACAGCATCATTGGCGCGGGCTACTACGTGGTTTACTATATTTCCCATCTTTTGGTGAAGAAAAGCAACGAGGACGGGTATCTGGTTGGTTCCCGTGGTTCGGTTGGTTCGAGTTTTGTCGCGACGATGTCGGGGATCACGGAGGTGAATCCGCTGATGCCGCATTACATTTGCCATCATTGCCAGCATTACGAGTTTTTGGATGACGACTCGGTGAAGTCGGGGTTCGACTTGCCGGATAAGGAGTGCCCGATTTGCCATCGGCCGATGCGGGGCGACGGGCAGGATATTCCGTTTGAGACGTTCCTTGGTTTCGAGGGGGACAAGGTGCCGGATATCGACTTGAACTTTTCGGGGGAATACCAGGCCAACGCCCACGCCTATACGAAAGAGGTGTTTGGCGAGGATCATGTGTTCCGGGCCGGCACGGTTGGCACGGTGCAGGAGAAGACGGCGTACGGCTACGTGAAAGGCTTCGAGGAGGAAATGGAGCTTCCGGTTCCGTTTTCGGAGGCGAAGCGGACGGATTTGGCGAAGGGCTGCGAGGGCGTGAAGCGAACGACGGGGCAGCATCCGGGCGGAATCGTCGTGGTGCCGCTGGATATGGATGTGCATGACTTTACGCCGGTGCAGTATCCGGCGAACAACCCGTACGCGGAGTGGAAGACGACGCATTTCGACTTCCACCAGATCCATGACAATATTTTGAAGTTTGATATTTTGGGTCATGTCGACCCGACGGCGATGAAGATGTTTGAGCGAATGACGGGAATCGACGTGACGACGATTCCGATGAACGATCCGAAGACGATGTCGATTTTCTCGTCGCTGGATGGTTTGGATATCGACTCGACGCGGTACTCGGAAGTGACGGGTGCGGCGGGAATCCCGGAGTTTGGTACGCCGTTTGTGCGCGGGATTTTGGAGATGACGAAGCCGAAGACGTTCGCGGAGCTGGTGACGATTTCGGGATTGTCGCATGGTACGAATGTATGGTTGTCGAACGCGAAGGATTTGATCGAGGATGGCACGTGTAAGCTGAACGAGGTCATTGGTTGTCGTGACGACATCATGGTGGATTTGATGGGATATGGCTTGCCGCCGAAGGCGAGCTTCACGATCATGGAGAGCGTGCGAAAGGGCAAAGGCTTGAAACCGGAGTGGGAAGAGCTCATGAAGGAAAACAAGGTGCCGGACTGGTACATCGAGTCGTGTAAGAAGATCAAGTATATGTTCCCGAAGGCGCATGCGGTGGCGTATGTGATGAACGCGGTGCGGATCGCCTGGTTCAAGGTGCATATGCCGGCGTATTATTATTGCCAGTATTTTTCGATTCGCTGCGATGCGTACGACATTCAGACGATGATTCAGGGCGAGGAAGCCATCCGGAAGAAGATGAGCGAGATCAAGCTGAACAAGGAGATGAACACGCCGAAGGACAAGGCGATTTACGATACGCTGGAGCTGGCGCTGGAGATGGTGCTGCGGGGATACCGGTTTACGAATCTTTCGATTACGAGATCGGCGGCCACGGAGTTCCGGGTCGATCCGGACAATCCGAAGATGATTATTCCGCCGTTCACGTCGCTGGACGGTCTGGGTGACAACGTAGGAAAGTCGATTGTCAAGGCGCGGGAGGAGCGGGCGTTTCTTTCGAAGGAGGATGTTTTGAAGCGGACGCAGATTTCGAAGACTTTGCTGGATAAGATGGACCAGATGGGGGCGACGGAGGGTCTGGACGAGGAGAACCAGATGACGTTGTTTTAGGTTGAGATAGAGAAATTGAATTGAATGAAACCCTTGTGATTCTGAAAATGTCGGGATGCAGGGGTTTTCTTTATGTGCATATTTATTTCTTCGTTTATTTAATCTGGTAGACTGAATATAAGTTTTCGTTTGAGGTATAATAAATAAAAAGATTTGGATTTATTCAGCAAGAGGGGTTATAAAAATCCGAGAATATAACTGTTTTTATTGGGAGGAGTGACTTATTTAAAATAAAAGAATTTTTGAATTAAGTAGAAAATCATTTAGATCAAGTTCATGTATAAAATGTGGATTAAGCTATGAAAAGGAAATAAATTTGATGTTTTCTTCGTGCGAATAGAAAGTGAACTTGAAATCTTTGGGAGATTCGCACCGAAAGAAAAAGTGCCTGAATAAGAAAATGAGGATAATTCATAGAGATATATTTAAATGATTTCCAAACGTTGACGTTTGTTTAAGAAATTAGATGTTAATTGGTTAGTGATACGGTCTCAACCCTCTTGGGTTGAGTGGATTGAAATACAGAAACAGAGATCTTATCTAAAGATATGAAAGTAAGTCTCAACCCTCTTGGGTTGAGTGGATTGAAATTTGTCGCTTTTATAGTAAACAATATATCCAGAAACGGTCTCAACCCTCTTGGGTTGAGTGGATTGAAATCAAGGGTGCGACCGGCGATCGAGGTCCTCAAGGGGTCTCAACCCTCTTGGGTTGAGTGGATTGAAATCAATTATGGAAAATCGGTTGATTGGTTTGTAAAGTCTCAACCCTCTTGGGTTGAGTGGATTGAAATATATTTCCCATTTGTAGGGTTTTTTATTAATGCATTGTCTCAACCCTCTTGGGTTGAGTGGATTGAAATCGGATACGGGACACGCCGTCCACATGCTGCACAGGTCTCAACCCTCTTGGGTTGAGTGGATTGAAATCTTGTCTTGGCTATAGCACAGACTGCTGTAAAAGGTCTCAACCCTCTTGGGTTGAGTGGATTGAAATCGGTCGTAGCGCGTCCAAGGATGCGCGCCGTGAGTCTCAACCCTCTTGGGTTGAGTGGATTGAAATCTGTTGGGGTAACGCATCCTCAGCAAAACATGGGGCGTCTCAACCCTCTTGGGTTGAGTGGATTGAAATCTGGGTAGTCATGAGGCTATACGATCCAAGCGAGGTCTCAACCCTCTTGGGTTGAGTGGATTGAAATATATCCTTCGCCGAGTTTTCGTCGCCGGCGTTGGTCTCAACCCTCTTGGGTTGAGTGGATTGAAATCTATAAGGCGGTCGGGATATACTCCGTCGTGCCGTCTCAACCCTCTTGGGTTGAGTGGATTGAAATCAAGCAATGCAGATAGAGCCAAGCTAGACATCGCGTCTCAACCCTCTTGGGTTGAGTGGATTGAAATCCGAATGTTATCCGGGATTTTGAAAATCCTCGAAGTCTCAACCCTCTTGGGTTGAGTGGATTGAAATTTCGAAAAGAGCCTTCGACGGCAAATACGATTCCAGTCTCAACCCTCTTGGGTTGAGTGGATTGAAATATCGGAGAACGAATAAACTTGTTTGAATCTTCTGTCTCAACCCTCTTGGGTTGAGTGGATTGAAATTTTGGTGTACCTGTACTTTTCCAGATAAATACACCCCGTCTCAACCCTCTTGGGTTGAGTGGATTGAAATAAAACGCAAAAGTATGAGCCTTACACGCTGCCATGTCTCAACCCTCTTGGGTTGAGTGGATTGAAATGGAGCACGACGACGGTCATCCCAAGACGCTGGGCGAGTCTCAACCCTCTTGGGTTGAGTGGATTGAAATCAACTTTTACGCACACGGTACAATTGCTGCGATAGTCTCAACCCTCTTGGGTTGAGTGGATTGAAATAGAGTCGATTTGGATTTGGAGTACGAGTCCGGAGGTCTCAACCCTCTTGGGTTGAGTGGATTAATGATAATGAATCAGATAGTTTTTGAAGAAAGGGTAATTGAATCCATACGGCAGATATTCTTTTTTCTTTTGGGAAGAATAAAATTTTGCAAAGAACTATATAGTTGTTAATTATTCTTTAATGAGCGGAAGGAAATGGTATCTTTCTGCTTTTTGCTTCAAATAAATTTACTACAGCGCTCTTATGGCGTTTTATTCCAAGTCAAAATATAAATTTCCAAAAATGATAGCGCATTCATAACTTTTGGGGCTATAATTATATTATATAGAATTATAATGTTGAAAAAATGCAAACAAAGAAGGTGGGAATATGGATTGGATTGGACATACAAATGAAGATGGAGATCAACAAAAATTGATTGATCATCTAAATAATGTTTCTAAATTGGCGGGAGAGTTTAGCGCAAAATTTGGAATGAGGAATATCGGAGAAATCAATGGAAATTTCCATGATGTGGGGAAATACTCTCCTGAATTTCAGGAACGTGTGCGTGGTGGAACGAATCGTGTGGATCATTCTACAGCAGGAGCTCAGTTGACAAAGGCGTTATATGATTTTGGAAATATAACAGATTTATTGATTTCCTTGCCGATTATGTCTCATCATAGCGGGTTGTGTGATTTAGGGAGTAGCGGCGACACACCAGATTCACCGACATTTAGAGCGAGAATGAAGAGAAAAAATCTTTCGAATTATGGTGCATATCAAAGTGAAGTGAAAAAAATTTCTCTGGATACGAATCAAATTAAAGAAGTTTTAGATAAACTGGATCAATCAAGTTCGGAAACAGAACGATACCTTTATATGGCAACTTTGACAAGATTATTATATTCAAGTCTTGTTGATGCGGATTTCCTTGATACAGAAGCATTTATGAGTAGAGGAAAGATAAAACGAAAGAATGGAGATGCGATAGTTGAAATTTATGAAGCTGTGAAAGAGAAGCTTGATAAAAAAGGATGGTTGAAAGAGGCTTCTTTAGCAACTTTGAATGGGCGGAGGAGCCATATATTAAGAACGGCAATGGAGAAGGGAAAAAATACGGATCCGGGTTATTTTAGGTTGACTGTCCCTACGGGAGGAGGAAAAACAATCTCTTCATTGATGTTTGCGTTGGAACATGCAAAAAGGAATCGTATGGATCATATTATTTATGTTGTTCCATACACAACGATTATTGAACAAAATGCAGACGTATTTCGTGAATTTGCCGGAGAACGAAATGTTTTGGAACATCACTCGAATTATGAATTTCAAGAGGATGAATATGGTTTGATGATGAGGCTCGCCTCTGAAAACTGGGATATACCCATAATAGTGACGACAAGTGTACAATTCTTTGAATCTTTTTATTCAAATCGGTCTTCTTCTTGTAGAAAAAATCATAATTTAGTTAATAGTGTTTTCGTGTTTGATGAAGCACAAAAATTTCCAGTAAATTATTTAAGTCCGTGCTTGAATATGATTCATGAGTTGGTTGATTATTTTGGATGTTCGGCTGTTTTTTGTACAGCGACGCAGCCCGCTTTGGATAATTATTTAAATAATTTTAAAGTTGTAGAGGAGATATGTCCATCTGTTCAAAATCAATTCGATTTTTTCCAGAGGACGACTTATGAAAATCTAGGTATATTTTCAAGCGACGCTCTGGTGGATCGTTTAGAGAAAGAACATTGTGCGATGTGTATTGTGAATACAAGGAAAATTGCACAAGATTTGTATAAATCTTTGAAAGACAAGGTGCCGGAAGAAATATTGTTTCATTTATCGACAACAATGCATAAGGCGGATCGAGAAAAAACGCTGGAAATGATCCGGTCGCGTCTGAAAAATGGACAGAAAGTTATATTGATTGCGACAAGTTTGGTAGAGGCAGGTGTAGATCTAGATTTTGATACAGTTTTTCGACAAATGGCTGGTCTGGATTCAATCATTCAAGCCGGAGGTCGTTCAAATCGAGAAGGAAAACGGAACAAAGAGGATTCTAAGACTTATATATTTGAATTGGAAGGGGCTAAGAGTGCTTCAAGTCAAAAAATGGAAATTGAAATAACAAAATCTTTATTTAAAAAGGGGATAGATTGCAATGATCCAGATGCAGCAACAGTTTATTTCCATGAATTATATGATTTGAAGAGATCGCTGGATTGTAAGGATATTTTGAAAAAAGAGGAAAATTATCAGCTAAAAACGATTGGTAAAGAATTTAAATTGATTGAGGAGGATTCTTCCTTAATTGTGATTCCAAATGAAGAAAATAAGGATGCAATCGCTAGAATGCAATCTAAATATGGAACAAAGGATGATTTAAAAATGATTCAAAGGTATTCGGTTTCTATGCCGCATCAGAGAATCAAACAGTTTTACAATTTAGGGAAAATTAAACCGATGGAGGCCATTACGAATTTATTTATCTTAATGGATCAAGAAGCTTATGACGAAAATATAGGCCTGCTTTTAGAGAATGACGAAGGAGGGAATGCGATATTTTGGTAAAAGGCGCAGCAAACAAAAGTTGCCACGCCTTACCTTTACGCCATAAAATCTTTTATAATTTCAATCCACTTCTTTTCAGAAGACGTCATAACAATAGCATATTTTTTTTTAAAATCAAATAAAGAGAGAAAACAGGTTGATTTTCATATCCATAAAAACTATTATAGAAGTATAGAAAGGAGAGGAAAAGAGTATGGGATATAAAATTCGAGTATTTGGAGATAGAGCGTTATTTTCAAGACCGGAGCTTAAAGTGGAAAGATATTCTTATGACATTCCCACCCCATCCTCGTTAGTGGGGATCGCTGAAAGTATTTACTGGCATCCAGGTTTGAAATATGTGATTGACCGTGTGAAAGTGATCAATCCAATCGAACGGATTTCTGTTAAGCGAAATGAATTGAAAAGTAAAGTTTCAGCGGATAAAGTTCGTAAGGTTTTGGAAGGGAAAAAAGAGCTCCTTTATCTTGATCGCAATCAGGATATCGCCATGAGAAACTCCTCGATTTTAACAAATGTGGAATACATTATTGAATATCATTTTGAACTGATTCCAGAAAAGATGAATGAGACGGATTCAGAAGCTAAATTTGCCTCGATTATTAATCGACGAATTGAAAAAGGTCAATGTTATAAACAACCATATTTTGGATGTCGAGAATTTCCTGCTTATTTTGAGAGAGCGACTGGAAAAGAAGTGTCCTGCTATGAGGGTGAGGGAACGAGAGAGTTTGGATTAATGTTATATGGAATGGATTATTCTGATCCACAGCATTACACGCCAATGTTCTTTAACGCGGTGATGGAGAACGGGGTTGTTGAAATGGGGAATGTCGAGGTGTTTCGATGATTATCAAAAGTTTAGTTGATTTGTATGATGAGATGGCCAAAAAAGGTACGGTTCCGAAAGAAAACTGGGCATATTGGGAGGTTAGTGGAGTTTTGGATCTTGATGAAGAAGGCAATTTGCTTAGTTTGATTCCAGTGGCTGAATCAGATAAAGGAAAACTGATAAAGAAATCCATGTTAGTTCCTCAGGCATTTTTAAAAAGAACAAGCGGCATCTTACCAAATTTTCTTTGTGATAACTTATCTTATTTTTTAGGAATAGAATATAAAAAGGATAGTTTAAAAGCGACTGTTAAGAAATTTGAGGCGGCCAGGAAGCTTCATCATCAAGTTTTAGATGGCGTACCTTCTAAGATAGCTCAGGCTATTTTGAAGTATTTTGATACTTTTCAAACTGATATAGATCATCCGAGTAATTTGATTACGGCGCATTTAAAAATATTAGCAACTGGTAATTTAGTTTTTAGGTTAGATGGAGAATATGCGCAAGATGATGTTTTGGTTCAAAATGCTTGGAAAAGCTATATGAATCAAACGCTGGAGGGCGAAACAAGAAGGTGTATTATTACTGGAAAAGAAGATTATATTCCTGAAATTCATTTAGGTATTAAATTGCCTGGTGCCAAACCAGGAGCAGCATTGATTTCTTTTAATGATGAGTCTTATACTTCATATGGGCTTGACAGGAATGGCAACTCGGCAGTTGGAGAGGAAGCGGCTTTTAAATATGTCACAACTTTAAATTATTTGTTGTCAAACAGAGAATCGCATACAGGGATTGGAGACGTTCAATTCATTTATTGGGCAAAAAGCGCAGATAAGCAATATCAGGATATATTTGGATCGTTTTTAACTAAAAGTGAAAAGAGCGATGAGATCATTCATAATGTTTTTAAAAGGTTGAGCCGCGGTCAGATGATCGACGCCAATATTAACGCGAATGAACCTTTCTTTATTTTGGGATTAACGCCAAATGCCGCGCGTATTTCCGCTCGCTTTTTTCTAGAGAACAGCTTTGGATCTATTTTAAGCAATCTTCAAAAGCATAATGAACGGATGAAAATGGCGAAGCCGGCTTATGTTGATTTTGACTTTATTCATTTTTATCGTTTGGTTCAGGAGACGGTGGATAAGAAATCAAAAGATAAGGCACCTAAATCTGCGTTAGTCGGTGACTTGCTCGTGTCGGTACTAAATAACGTTCCTTATCCGGAAACACTTTTTTCTAGCATTATGCAACGAATTCAAGCAGAAAGAGGAAATGTGAGCTGGGAAAGAGCATCTATAATTAAAGCATTTCTTTTAAAGAACAGGAACTATAAAGTGGAGAATTTAACGGAGACGTTAAATGAAAAATCATCAAGTGTACCATATAATTTAGGTCGGTTATTTGGTGCTTTGGAAAAACTACAACAAGATTCCACAGAAGGAGAATTGAATACGACAATCAAGGAACAATATTTTAATTCTGCCGCCGCATCACCAGCTCAGGTTTTTCCTAATTTAATCGTGTCTTCCAGTAATCATCTGCGCAAGTTACGATCTAAAAATTTTGGTGCCTATGTTAATGCGGATAAGCTTATTGGCAATATTATTAGTTCCTTAAATGATGAATTCTTTCCTAGAACGATGAATCCAGATGAACAAGGGGAATTTGTGATTGGTTATTACCAGCAACGACAAAAATTCTTTGAAAAAAAGAATGGAAATGAAGAAGCCGCTGAGATTCCAGAAGTTTTCTTAAATGAACATTCATTAAACGAGTCATATAATTTGGGGCGGTTATTTAGCGTTTTGGAAAAATTACAGCAGGATTCTGAAGATGATTTTTTAGACTCAACAGTGGTGGAACGATCCTCATCCCCAAAAAAATCAAATCGGCTAGTGGGGACAACAATCAAAGACCAGTTTTTCAAATCAGCATCTGTTTCGCCATCGCGGGTTTTCCCGAATTTGTTGATGTTGTCCAGTAATCATTTGCGTAAATTGCGCATTAAAAATACAGGATTATACATTGTGGATGATAAACGCATTGGAGAAATCATCAATCTATTAAATGGAACTTTTCCACAAATGATGAATTTTGAACAACAAGGAAGCTTTGTGATTGGTTATTATCAGCAGAGGCGCAAACTATTTGCAAAGAAAGCTGAAAATGAAGACAAAGCTTCACTGCTGGCACGATTGAATGAAAGCGCAATAAGCAAACCATATGTTTTAGGACGCCTGTTCAGTATTTTAGAGGTGGTGCAGCAAGACTCTGCGGACGAAGAACTGAATACGACAATTAAAGATCGGTATTTTAGTGCTGCCGCTATGTCTCCTGGAAAAGTTTATTCACAATTACTCATGCTGTCAAAATATCATTTAAGAAAGTTGAATCGTAAGAATTATGGTGCGTCCATTTATTGGTCAGAACTTATTGAACAGTTGACTAAAAGGTTAGCTGGATTTTATCCAAAAATCATGAATACAACAGAGCAAGGTGAGTTCATGATTGGTTATTATCAGCAAAGACAAAAAATCTTTGAAAAGAAAAAAGATTCAGAAATAGAAGGAGGAACTGAAGAATGAGTGAAGTAATCAAGAATCGGTATGATTTTGTGGTTTTGTTTGATTGTGAAAATGGAAATCCAAACGGAGATCCGGATGCGGGAAACCTCCCACGAATTGATCCGGAGACCCAGTTGGGATATGTGACCGATGTATGTTTGAAAAGAAAGATTCGAAACTACGTGGCAATGACTCGTGAGAATGTGGAAGGGTACAAGATTTATATCTCTGAGGGAACTCCATTAAACTTGAAGGATGAAGAAGCAATCAATTATGTTGGACTTGAATTAAGCGATGATCCAAAAAGTAAAAATGAAAAGAAGAGAGTAAAAAAAGATGCGGCTGGTGATTTGATGGCTCGAGACTTTATGTGTAAAAATTATTATGATATTCGAACATTTGGCGCTGTCATGACAACTTTTGTAAAAGGTGGAATGAACTGCGGACAGGTGACTGGACCAGTTCAATTTACGTTTGCACAAAGTATTGATCCAATTTTTCCTCAGGAAATTTCGATTACGCGTATGGCTGTCACAACCGAAAAAGATGCTGAGACCAAGAAAAATACAATAGGTAAAAAAACGTTTATTCCTTACGGATTGTATCGTGCAGAAGGTTTTATTTCCGCTAATCTAGCCCAAAAAGTTACTGGTTTTTCCGAAGATGATTTAAATTTATTGTGGGAAGCTATCACAAATATGTTTGAAAATGACCATTCTGCTTCTCGTGGAAAAATGGCGGTAAGAGAATTGATTGTATTCAAACATTCTTCAGAGTTTGGTGACTGCCCTTCTCATAAGCTGTTTGATCAGGTAGAAGTTGTGAAAAAACCAGATGT
>Ga0137298_11457_pt1 | contig 12398 bp, 20 predicted proteins | sample RamsorincwithD2O_2_FD_97182 | JGI IMG/M metagenome (GOLD analysis project Ga0137298, IMG submission 97182) | Mouse cecal microbial communities from Vienna, Austria - Glucosamine amended with D2O | ecosystem: Host-associated > Mammals > Digestive system > Large intestine > Cecum | place: Austria...
TTTTGTAGACGAGAAGCCTTTGTTGCATGGTTATGATGTGTTGTTCGAAGATTGCCCATCTGTTATTCAGAAGTATTATAACATGCCAGATATGCATATTTATCTTATTGACCACACATATAATCGTAATGAGACTTTTTGTGGCAACGTCATCAGAAGGGACAATTTCTTTGATGCTGTTGTAGATTACTTAAAAGTTATACGAGAAGGTAGTAAACCCTAAAGTTTTATATTGACTTTTCTACAGTTTTATGGTATAATAGGAGTATCAAAAGTGAGGAGGGTAAATATATGTTTCTTGTAGTTTGGTTGATTTGTTTTATTATCGTAGTTACTATTTACAAGTTTCTTGCAAATCATTTTGTCAGCTTTTTGGGCGGTGATACGTACTTCTTTTCGATAGGAGGTCGCTTCTTTGCCTGTGCAGTTCTGTCTCTGATTCTGACAGTTGTTGTATCTATTGGTACAGGTATCATTTCTTAGTCGAGGTTTCTTATGAATACATATGCAACAGTTCTTAGGAGAGAGAATTCGGGGTGGAGAAGTTCCAGCAAGGTTATTACTTCTGGTGAGGGTCTAAAAGAAGTCTTTATCCCTCACACAGAGGATCTTGGCTTGGCCAGACTTGGCGATGCTTATATCTATTATCAGCCAAAGTTGATGGACATGGAGGTTGGCGTTACTGCCAAAATCAGGGACAAGTTTGGTGAGATGCATTATATGTGTTCACCTTTATTGATTATCTTCTGTGACGGTGCTGTTCCAAGAGAGATGGTTGCTATAGAAGAAATCGATAGCATAATAAACAGTCTTGAACTGCTTTAAGGAGGAAGGGTATGCGAAATCCATACGATGTATTGGGGGTACCCAGAAATTCCCCTGTTGCTGTTTGTAAGAAAGCTTTTCGTAAGCTGGCGGCTAAGAACCACCCAGACAATGGTGGTGACCGGGGGGTATTCGATGAGATAAATGAAGCTATGCAGGCTATTGAATCTGGTAGCTTTGTGGTAACAGAAATTAAACGAAGTAGCTTGTCTCATGTGACATTGTTTACTTTCGCTTAGTTATATAAATATATTATCTAAGGAGGATAAAAATGCTTGTACAAAACGTTGGAGTAGACCTTAAAATGCCTTGGGAGAAATCCGGTTGGTTACAGACCAGTTCGAAGAGAGGAAACGGGGTATTCATTTTTGCATCCCATGATTACAAAAGTACCAGAGAGGATCTTGACACTGTATCTGTATTCTTTGTGCCGGATACAGCTTTCCTTTTTATTTCCAATTACGGATCTTGCGATGAGGACATGTGGTCAGCCGCTGAGTTGATTGCAGCCATGAAGAAAGAGCGTCAGGGCAACTTCCCACATGCTATGGAAGAGTATGTACCTGTTATCGCATCCGGTGAGACGGAGTGTACGTTGGGCATTCTGGAGGAGTACGGCCTGCTGGATTATAAGGATGATATCGAAGCTCGTTTGAAGGACATTGTTCCGTTTGGTTACGAGGAAGACGTTACACTGTAAGATGAAGCATCTGAACAGCCATCCGAAAGGGTGGCTGTTTTTATGTGTATGACAAAATTGAGTTTACATGGTATAATTATATTATAAGGGACTTGGCATGGGTTATATTAGTATTAATAAGTTTGTAGAGTGTATCGGAGTTACTGTACAAACATTGAGAAACTGGGACAAATCTGGCAAGCTGAAACCTGCTTTTCGATCGGAATAGGAACAAGCATCGTGACCTTGTTAATGAGTATGTTTAATACATATACTTCTGTGAGGTATAGACATATAAAAATCCTACAATAAGGTATAAAAACCTAAATATCGGTATTGACAAATCTACAGTTCTATGATATAATGGTTACATAAACAAACGGAGGAAATCTTATGAAATTAGATATGAGATACTATACGGCCAGACCTACAGATGAAATGTATAAGGCAATAGATGCTTTGTTCAAACAGTATGATTATGAAAGTTCAGATGGTTATTTACCTAGGATTTTTCTGGAACATAACCTGCTTCAGCATCCTTTAGTTTGGGAGTATGCTGGTAGTCGGTGGGCTTTTATATGCAGAAAGAACATAGAAAAGAACTCATACGTTGTATTTTTGGCAAAGTTGAAAGGAGATCTGGGGTACGCTGTTGACAAACGGTATAACCTTTTCAGGTACAGTGGAGCTTACATAAAGGATGGTGAAGGCTGTAAAGGCTATTGTGAGACGTGTGATGGCAGAGCACCCATTCTTTGTTTGGGAGAAAACGGGGTATTCTGTTTTATGTTCTATTCGTATCAGAGCGAGTGTAATAGAAAGTATTCATCTGATTGGGCAGAAAGGAATATGTTGTTGTTTGACAAAAAGTTGACCTACTTAAGTCGATCCATCACACAAGTTAGCGATCAAGAGTGCAGTTTTGCAAGGCTAGCTGTCTAGATGTAGTTATGCTGGACATTTGGATGAAGTCCAGATTGGATTTGGACTATAGGCTGTTTGGAAAGTTTCGAGTTTATTGCACCTATACGGATTCTTCTTGTTATGTTCATGTTGAGGACATGCTTTCGCATAAAAGTATGAGACTTTTGGAATATGCTTTAGAAGATGCGTCATTTCCAGCGGCATATTTGAACGATAAGAGGTTGCTTGTCATAGGCTATTATGAGGGTAAGACCTATGTGGAGTATATATTCGATACTAGCTTTCAGAGAGTTGGTATGAATATGCAACCTGTTTCACGAAGATTTGTTGTGAGAAAGGAGTAAACTATGGTACAATTGGTAGAACCCCTACTAATATTTAATGAGAAGACGGGACATGTGGATCGTGTCTTATTTGTTCGAACAAAGACTAGGGGTATTATCAAAGCAGTTCAACGAAGTATTGATGTGGTGGAAAAGCCGACAGCTGAGTACTTCAGACCGTCAGATAGAGACCTTGCATGTGTAAAAAGGCTGATTGGTGCATAAGGAGGTTTTGTTGATGTGGAAGAATTCTAAAGGTTATTTTCATAGGGGTATTCTTGATTGGGAGTTTTGTAATGAGACTGAGGTTTCCTTGCCATGTGATTTGTCTGTGATAAAAGATGGTTCTCTTGTCAGTTTTCCGATATGGAAAGAAGATGGGGTAGTCCTTTATACTTTGTTTGGTAGTGAGTGTAGACGTTTAAGGTACACTTATTATCAGGGGGAGTTAGAGACCATTACAATCACAGAGTTGTCATTATACGAGAGATCAGTTATCGAGTGTAGTTTTAGGGATCTTCGACATTATCGATTGGTAGGAGGTGATTTATGTGAATAGTTTGGAGGAGTTTACTCTTAGTCGTTGGGCAGTTACACGGGCTGAGTTTGTTGGTGTAGGTTATGTAAATACACTGGAACGAGTTGTGCCGTTCGACTTCTGTATAAGAGGTGTAAAAAGGTTTGGCAAGCCTATGGTGATTGAGGATGATGACTTTACTTATGTAGGCTGTTATGGTGAGTGCGGAGATGGTTATTTTCTTCTGGTACATGGCTATAAAGATGATAGTACGATTGCTTGGGTCACCAGTTGTGTAATTCTGGAAGGCAGTAAGGCTGATGCTGTTGAGCACTATTTTGAAGATTACACATGGTATGAGGAAAGTAATGGGGTACTGGTTATTCATAATCGGTATGGGGTGGGTTAGAATGTCTATTTCTATATGTAAAAATGGAAAACTATGTTATAGGTCAGGTGACCGGGGGTATGATATTGATTGTAAGTTGTTATATGCCGGTGATCTTATAGCGGAGCCGAAGCTTGGATTTGACACAGATGGTACAGTGATTGTAAGTGCCTTTGTTCTTTCTAAGGACTGTATTCGGTTATTTGTGTATAGGTATGTGGAAGCCTGTTCTGAACCATACAATATTGCAGTGCATTGCTTTACAGGCGATGTAAAGCGTACTTTGTTGAATTATATTGACTTTAAATCGGCGTATGTTGTTTTGGGAGGTGTTATATGAAGGGTTTTGAGTTTGTTAGAGATGGTGAGAAATTGGAAGTTTTCGGCAGAGGTCATGTCTGGCGTTTTAACACAGGAGAGGTTACAACAGGTTCTTTTCTCACCAGTCCGGTCGTATCAATATAAGAGGAGTATTTTATCGTTCAGGCATTTATACTTTTACCACAGGGGAAGGTTCTTCTGGTAACCAATGTTTACAGGTATGACGAATACATGCCATTCCGTATAGATTTGGAGGAAGTTAGTGACCTTTGTGGGAAAGCGGTGAAAATGCTGTTGAGTGGGGATAACAAAACGCAGTAATGGGGTATTGGCTTTGAGCTTGGAAAATGCCACCTGTTAAGTTTGCTTTTAACTTGTGAGTGGTGTTATCATTTTATACAAATTAGGATTATTTTGTTGTTTGTATATTTACTTGAAGTTACCTGGATCGAATCTTACCTCTCTTGGTTCGATTCTATTTTTATGCTGTTTTTTCTATAAAATTGGGCAATATGGGCGATTTTTTGGAGTAGTTGTTAAATTTTTATGTTCTGAGTAGCTTCTAAACTATCGATTTTGATGTGTTTAAACTTGTAGTTTCTCTTTCTAGTTTTATTATATTTTTGTGATATCTTTACTCCAAGCTCAGAGATACTTTTTTGTTTTGGCATTGATGATGTGTGGATTTTAGCTTTGGTGTTACGAGTTTTTATTGTTTGTATATTGATTTACTTGTGTGTCTTAAGGTGTATGTTTTATTCTTATTTTATCTAAGACATTCAAACTATTTTTGCTGTGCTTGTAGGTTATTTGAGTAGTTTACTCATCTGGTGATCTGTCTTTAATCTTACTTTATTGTTTTGACATTGTGTTGTGTGTGTTGAAATGTGCTATATTGATATTATATTGCATTATATGATCTGATCCATTCTTTTTTGAATCTATATTGTCTTGTATTGTTCTGAGAATGGGATTCATGTGTTATATATCTCCATTGTTTTTATATTTTATGATATGATTTAATTTATTTTATTTGTTTACATGTTTTTTATATTGTTCAGAGGTGTTTATTTTTGCTTAAATTTTAGCTAGTTTGTTATGAGAAGATCTTCTTTAACCTGTGTTTGTCTGAATCTGGTGCTTCATATTTATATTCAATACGGTGCATTTTTGAGTGCTAGATTGGTTATTTTTGGTTCTTTTTTGAGTACTCAAATCTTCCTTTGGTGTTGTGTTATCTTATTTTGTTGTTGTACAATCGTATACTCAACCTATTTTTGTAAACCAATGTCTAACTTAGGTGTACTGAAAATCATATGTTAAACTGAATTTGTTGGTATCAAATATGTTTGTCAATCTTATATTTGTGTATCTTTATCTTATTTGGAAAGATTAAACCTTAATATGAAACTATTTTTGGTGTTGTCAAATCATTTGTTCAATCTATATTTGGTATACAGATGTCTTATTTTGTAGTGAATATATCTGGTATTAAATCTAGTTTTGTTGTACTGTAACCTTGTAGTTAATCTATTTTATTGCTAGTGAAAACTTTTCTTTATGTTTTATGAAGTGTTAAAATTTTTAAGGAGGTTACTGTTGTGGTTAATATGTTTGGTGCTACTGAGTTCGCTAAACGGTGTGATGTGTCAGTTCAAACTGTGAGTAACTGGGTAAAGCGTGGATTTGTTCGTCCTACGCAGTCAGTTAACGGTAGAAATTATTTTTCTGAAGATTGTATTGCCCAGGTTAAGATGAAACTTCTTCGTGGGTTGACAGATCAATCTTATTTGGGTATTATGGTTGCAGACGACGAGACTACTGTTACTGAAATCACATCCAGGTTTATACAGGTGGTTAGTTCTGCTCTCCCGGATGCACTTTGTATTGGGGATTTGCACAAGTATCTTGCATCACTCAGCTCCATAGAGGGTAAGGAGTTGTCACAGCAGGGAGATCGTTCTTTTCGTGTGAGATTATGCGACCGTTTCCAGAAGGCTGTTATTAGTATGATGTTTAGTGTTATGTCCGAGACTGCTCTTGCCTTGTCGAAGTGTCGAGAGTGGCCTATTGACTTCTTCTGTTCCGTTATGATGGATTCTGATCCGGATGAAGCTTTGCTTGCTGAATGGCAGGGTATGAACATTGTAGAGACGAGGCATACACCTGCCGGGTTGAGAAGTGCCTGTGAGTTGCGTTATAACGATTTAGTTCGTAAGTATGGTTTGGCCAGTGCCTTTATAAAGCTGGGAATCTCTTTGCGTGATGTGTATTTTGGCGACTTCAAGGGTCTGGAGGATGCTGAAGATGCTGTTGTTGATATAGAGGAGGATAAGGCTAAGACTGTATACAAGGCTTTCTTGCAGGATACTGTAAGCCGTTCTTCAAGAAAGTGGTTTACAGACTTGAAAAAGAATGGGTATTACACGATTATTAATGGCGTAGGTAGCTTGTCTAGGGATGATCAGGCTCGTATCGTTACAGCGTTGACGTATAAGGATTATGCGAATGTTTTTTTGAATAGCAGGAACAATGTTCCAGATGCTATTATGACGGTAATCGAGTCCTGTGCTAAAGCTGGGGATATTAATCTTGTGATCTTGGATGATCCTAACTGAGTTGGAGGTTTAGTATGACAGTTGAACAGGTTGGTGTGTTATTTCTTTTGGGGCTTGCTATAGTTGTACTTGTGACATTAGGTTGCTTGGTGACATCACTTTGCTTTTGGACTTACAAGTATGCGGTGTCCTGCGTTAAGGATGTACATGAGATGAATATACCTTGTTCATTTCATTTTCCCGAGAAGGTTTTCAAAGTGAGGAGATAGCTATGTTGTTTATTATACTTATGGCTATAGGCAGTTTAATGTCTTATAAGGTTGGTAGATATTGCGGTACATACATGAGTACTGGTGTCAGAAGACTAACGGGGTATTGGTTATGTTTTTTCTTTCCATTTGTATGGATGTGTGCATTAATCTGGCTTGATTCTTATGTAATCAGTCTGTTTGGTTGGTGAGGTCGTTTTATATTTGCCTACTAGAGGTGTCGGTGGTGAATATTTATTATGTATCTCCAGGTGAGGGGTGAAGTTGGGGGTATCGGTTATGTGTTGATAGTCTGTTTTATGCACATATTTGTTGGGTTTCATTTTATTTGAGAAGACGCTCGTTATGTGATATCATCCGGTTATGATTGAGGAGATTGTTTATTGAATGTTGCGAGATATTTTGCGTTTGACAGCTCTTTTCTCTCACAAATTTGTTCCTTTTGTTTTTAAGTTTGAATTTGTTTTATTCATTTTGATTTTGTTTTTAACTTTGAATATTGTCTAGTTTTGAAATAAATATTTTCTTTTGAGATGGTATTCTTGTTAGAATCAGATCTGTATTGTTTTTATTTCTTCTTTCTTAAATCCATCCGGTCTTATAGTATCACCAAAAATATTACCTGAAAGAACACCATCCTTTAAAGACCAATTCCTCAATCTGAGCATACCTGAGCCTCCTCTACTAACTTTAGTGGTTTAAACGGTGCAGACACAAAGATACAATTACGTACCTCATAATAAAGCTGATAAAACTCTGATATGTTGATTCCGTCCAGCTTGCCCTCGTACCCCTTTCTTGCCATTTGCTGGCTGAACCATAGGTCGAAATGATCAAGTGACTGTGGAGCAAAGTACCCCTGATGTGCCACATCACGAAGCAAGCAAAGCAAACTTCGATACCCCACATAATCAAGCTGTACAAAGAACATATCCGCACCAATCCGAAGTATGTCATAGCTTACAACAGAATCTTCATAAATATGTCGATTTACGCAAAGACGATAAGTAGAATCCTTGGTTAATAACAGCCATGCCTCGTCATGCAATACCAAGAACTTACAATATTCATCCGTGGTAATAACCTGTATATGGTCTGAACCTACAGGTGCATAGGCTAACCCGACAAACGGAGAATGCTCCGTCCACTCAAAATAATTGTTTAAAATAAAACCATCCTTCTGAGTAGACATCAGATATTTACAATTAGGCAACTCCACTCCCTGGATAGCAAGAATACTATCAACCGGAGTACCCCTTTCTTCTGCCATGCTACGAGCTAACAAAATACGATTTTCCAAATCCTGTGCCCGATTTACCGATTTAAACATAGATCTATTCATCTTCCAAATACCTCTTAACAAAGTCGTAATAAGCACGAACAAACTGCTCCTCGTTGATACCATTGAAGTAAAACATAATCTCACGCCCATCTGATCGATTAGCAAGTGCCTTCGTAACAATACGATGAGTAACAAACCTCGTGTGGGTACACATAAAATCACAAGAGGGTCGACCAGCTAACTCAGATACATTCAATATCTGGCTACCATTACTCAAGCCTAGAGCACTCAGCTTGTCCAACAGATTTGTACGTCCACCTAGATGCAAGATCTTGAAGTCTTTCAGATACTTGACCATCTCCTCAATAGAAACAGTATCCTCTACAACGTCCAACTCATCCTCGGTATATGTAAATTCGCACTGTGCACGCAGTTCTTCAATTTCCAGATCTTTCTTGGATATAATACCAGACTTTGAAGCCAGTTGATACTGTAAATCTGATAGCTGGGACATAAGACCCTGCTCCGCCAGATCATGCTCCTTACGCTCACTTTCCAATGTATTGTTTAATTTTTGAAGCTCGTGATTCAAAGAAGCAATTTTATCGTTTAGGTCGGCAATCTGACGAGTGGTTACCCCTTTTTCTTTATTCAGCTCCTTCTGCTTTCGTAATTCTGTATCCATGTAATTCTTAAAATTGGCCTCATCCGAAAACCCCAGAAGAAGTCCAATCGATTCAACCAAGGTCTTAAGATTGAAGTAAGACATGGAAACACCTAAGAGATTATTCGAAAACTTCATACCAAATGCATACCTGTACAAATATTCGTTCTCATAAACCTCTCGCAAAATGCTCTCACCATTTGACAAAGTGTAGTACCCCTTATCCAACTGGTACGTGATACGCCGATCTGTCATAGCATATTCATCACACAGGAACATCTTAACAGAACGACCTTTTACCCACCTTGCAAAGAAGTCATCACCCAAAGATGCATTCATACGACTGGTAATTTTCCCTTCCAAAGTCTTAACATTATATAACTTGCTAAGACACGCACTAGAAGCAGATTCTGCAAACTCGTCCATAAGATAACAGTAGTACAAGGCACAAAGCCGAATGCCAAAACCCCTTGCATCTGATATGTATCGAGTCTCCCTAGTTCCAGGTATTTTGTAGCCTACCTTGCCTGCCTTATTCACATCATATAAGCTCTGATTCTCTATGGCCGCACACTCAAGATCGGTGCCAGATCCCTCGCCAATTATATTTTCCGCATCCTCCACCCAAGGAGCTAAATACCCCAAACTTGCTCCCATTACTTGAAAAAATACATCTACCCAAGTTTTAAAGTCTAAGACAGATAATACACACAACTGATTTACCAAAGCATTTACCTGCTGCATATCTGTTGTAGCATAGGTTCTTCGCATGGAAATTCCCTTGATTATATAATCAGCAGAGAACTGGCTTTCACCTGTTCTGTCAATCTCAGATATATACTTCATCATCCTGATAGCATCATGTATATCGATGTTTACTGACTGATACAACTCATCCTGAAACAGGTCTACTGTGTCATCATCGAACAGTTTATCAAACCTCAGTAACTCGGCAAGCCCGGCTGACATAACAGAAATAAGGTTTACCTTACGTCCAGTTGCAATCTCCTCCTCAGTTGCAAAGATAAAAGGTTTCCAATAAGTATCACAAAAAACAAACGAAGTGAAATCCTCATACGATACCTTTCTCCCACGAAACCGGATCTTGTCGCTGACACGATAAGTAATAATAGGACAAAAATCTTTTAAAAGAGGATGATTCTCTGAATAACGTTCAAAGAACTTCATCACTCTTTCACCTCCCTATAATAAACATAATCTTCTAGTTCCTCACCATTTAAATACCTGGTACGCAAAGGTAGCTTGTCCTTAAAGTACCTAGCCAAAAAACGGGATTCATTGAAATCATAATCGTAATCTTTAAGAATCCAATAAATTAACTCATTCTGGGTGAGACAAAGCTTGTCCTCCCGTACCCCATCGGTTACACAACACACCCTCACATCGCTAGATGCCTCAAGCGGTGTAATAAACATAAGCTCTGTATAAAGCATATACTCCACGCCCAGATCAATCATATTCATAGAACGGTCTGATATCAAGATACGATCATAAGGCTTGTCCTCACGATACATGTTCTTTACAGCAACTGGATGTGCCTCGAAATTCAAATACCCCTGATACCGGGGATATGTAGTATTGATAAGCTGAAGCTTGATCTCCGATGGTGAAAAGGCCAATACCTTAGATAAATGGCAACTCGTAATATTCTTCATATAGTTACGAGCCTGAGCCTTGTCCCTCGTATATAGCATAACAAGGTCACCGACCTGGATATCCAGTTTCTTAGTAGCATATTGATACTTCTCCTCGCCTGTATAAAATCGGTCACACATACCAATATCAATACCCTCGGTGTACCATGAAACATAGTCCAGATGAAGTCGCTTCGAAGAAGAAATTGTCCCCTTATCGAAGTACAACTCGCACCAGCCATGTAAAGCTAAAGTCTTATCAGACAGCATCAAGACATATGCCATACTGCTCTCCTGTAACACCGCCTGAGAAGTAATTCTCAATAATAGTTTCTGGGGTACCCCTGTGAAGTGCCGCTTAACAGCAACCATAGCAATCAACGAAAGCCAAGCCTGATCTGCCCGATTTCGATTTAGTGCCTGATTGTTTATATTGAAGAATCTGTTATCCTTACCCCCGATTGACCAGAGCCAATAGTCATCTTCCATAGTCTCAAACGATATTTGAAACTTCTGCGGCTCACTGACAGCATACTCAAAATCGGTTTGACGTTTGCGAATCTCCTCGATAGACAATGTAACCGGATCTAAACACATGTAGTAGTTGGCGATACGCTTGGAATCAATAGACAATGGATTAACGCTGGATACCGAAAAATTCTTCCCTAAGTCCCCAACGTTTTCAAGCCAGCCACGGCTCACGGCAAGACGAAAATATTCCCAAATGGGTGACTTTCGTAAGTCAGCCTTAAGGAGTACCCCATCTATGCTTAGGCCGATACCGTATTCGGTTTGTAAGTATTTACCCAACTCGCATATGTAGTACAACTCCCCTGCAACAGTCACCTTGCTACAGGGGTAGAACTGTGATATGTGAACCATACCAAAACCACCTTTCATTTAATAATACTATTATACCATAAATATTGAAAAAAGTCAAGCTAAACTGTAGACTTTCATACAATCTTTACAAATATATAAGAGAAAAGAGTTACATAAAGCCACTTTCTCTAACAGCCTCTTCAAGCAATATCGGGTTTGTAGAATCCAAAACCTTGGCAAAACCTTCCTCAGTCATAGCAGTAAACAATGTCACAAGACTAGATTTACGTGCCTTGATAGCCTTTTCGTCAGCACTGGTGTAAGCAATAGTCTCGGATTCCGTGACCTTCGTTTCAAGCTTTTGCCTGAGTAAAGCTGAGAGTTTATTAATACTACCAAAACGAAATTCCGATTTTTCTGGAATCTCACGAACAATAATCTGAGGTTCACCAGACGTTCCTGATTCGGCAACAGTAATCTCATCTGTATCCAAAGCGTCAAGAGCTTTCAAGATTTTAAGCTTTTCAAGTGCAACAGTAACATCTTTGTTCTTAACAATAGGTTTATTGAGAATGAAAAGAATATACTTCAACTGATCAATGTCCACCTCGTCCAACAACCTGTAGATATTAGAACGCATAAACGGTTTAAGGGCAGAAAGAGTGGACTTCATATCCTCAACTGAGTAGGTCTGATCAAAGTCAACACTGTCTGGATAGTTTGAAACCTCCTGGATAAACAAATCAGATGGAGAACAATTTGAATCAGATAGATAGTTTATAACCAACTCCATCTCTTGAACTGCCTTTAAATCATCCAAAGTCCACTCCGATGCCAGCAACAACTCAGCAGAAAAGAAAGGAAATAAAGCAAAAAGTGACGCACTTAAATCAGAAATCTGACCACGAAAAGTATCAAATCGTTTCCCCTGCCCAGTCCTGCTTTCCCACAAACTTGACAAGCCATGATCGTTCAACCGCCAATTTTCACATATGAACTTCGAGTGCTTCGACTTCGTAAACGAACCGGATTCAACAAAGTCAACCAACTGAACAAACAAACTCTCTGACCGTGGAGTAAGATTAAGCTTGATCCTTTCAGAATCCACAACACGCATGATTTTAAAAAAGTTTCGCCTTGCCAAAAATACCACCTCCAGCATAAAAAATAC
>Ga0137298_10205_pt2 | contig 12273 bp, 9 predicted proteins | sample RamsorincwithD2O_2_FD_97182 | JGI IMG/M metagenome (GOLD analysis project Ga0137298, IMG submission 97182) | Mouse cecal microbial communities from Vienna, Austria - Glucosamine amended with D2O | ecosystem: Host-associated > Mammals > Digestive system > Large intestine > Cecum | place: Austria...
CAGTAAACGGTGCGTTGGGCGAGGCCGTCGGCGAGATGTATGTAGAGAAATACTTCCCGGCTTCTTCCAAGGAAAAGATGTTAACGCTGGTGGGTAATTTGCAGACCGCTTTGAGCGAGCGGATCAACGGCTTGGAATGGATGAGCGATACGACTAAGGCGAAAGCACAAGAGAAATTGGCCGCTTTTACGGTGAAAATTGGTTATCCGGACAAATGGCGTGATTATAGTGGTTTGGAGATCAAGGACGATTCTTATTGGGCGAATGTTCGCCGTTCTAACATCTTCGATATGGCCTATCAATTGGCGGACGTGGATAAGCCGGTCGATAAGTCTCGTTGGCATATGAATCCGCAGACCGTGAACGCTTATTACAATCCGACTACGAATGAGATCTGTTTCCCGGCCGCGATCCTTCAGCCTCCATTCTTTAATCCGGATGCCGACGACGCGGTGAACTATGGCGCTATCGGCGTGGTAATCGGCCATGAGATGACGCATGGATTCGATGATCAGGGACGTAACTACGATAAGGATGGTAATTTGATCGATTGGTGGACTGCCGAGGATGCTGTTCGTTTCAAGGAGCGTGCTGATAAATTGGTTGATCAATATGACCAGATTATCGTAATAGATACGCTTCATGCCAACGGACGTTTTACGTTGGGGGAGAATATCGCCGACCACGGAGGTTTGTTGGTCGCTCACCAAGCTTATTTGAATAGCTTGAAGGGCAAAGAGACTCCGGCCCCGATCGATGGCTTCACGAATGAGCAACGTTTCTTCTTGGGGTATGCGACGTTGTGGGGACAAAATATCCGTCCCGAGGAGATCCGTCGTCGTACCAAGATCGACCCGCATTCATTGGGAAAATGGCGTGTGAACGCTGCCTTGCGTAATATCGCCCCGTTCTATGCCGCTTTTGACATTAAAGAGGGCGATCCGATGTTTATGGCTCCGGCTGATCGGGTGGTTATCTGGTAATCCAAATACAGAGTTTATATAAGTGAGGGAAGTATGTCACGTCAAAAAGGCATACTTCCCTTTTTTCGTTTATCCCGATTTGGCGGTCTGATACACTTTTCTTATTTTTGTTTGATTAAGAACGTTATACATGAAAATTTTATACCATGCGAAACTATATATCAATCGCCTTACTTCTCTTGGCATCTTCTGTTTTTGCGTATGATCCTCCCACGATGGGATGGAGCTCATGGAATACCTATCGAGTGAATATCAGCGACAAACTGATAATGAAACAAGCTGATGCGATGTCGCGGAATGGCTTGAAAGAGGTTGGATATAAATATATTAATATTGATGACGGGTATTTTGGGGGACGGGATGCGAGTGGGGAGTTAATCACTCATCCGGTCCGTTTTCCGAATGGCTTGAAGCAGACGGTAGATCATATCCATGCGTTAGGGTTTAAGGCGGGTATTTATTCCGATGCGGGCCGGAATACTTGCGGCTCCTTTTGGGATAAGGATTCTTTAGGGATCAATGTCGGCTTTTATGGGCACGATCGTCAGGATGCGGACTACTTCTTTAAGGAAATAGGATTCGATTTTATTAAGATCGACTTTTGTGGCGGCGATGCCAAACAGAATTTCGATCAATTAGGTCTGGATGAGCAAGAGCGATACACGGCGATCCATAATGCGATACTAGCTACCAGCCGTAAAGATGTGCGTATGAATGTATGTCGTTGGGATTTTCCCGGTACGTGGGTGCATGACGTTGCCTTCTCATGGCGTATCTCGCAAGATATAAATCCTAGCTGGGAGTCCGTGAAGAATATTATCCGGCAGAATCTATATTTGTCCGCTTATGCGAGCGAAGGAAAATATAATGATATGGATATGCTTGAGATCGGCCGTGGAATGAGTGAGGAAGAAGATAAAACTCATTTTGGAATGTGGTGTATCATGAGTTCCCCTTTATTGATTGGCTGTGATCTGACTACCATCTCTGAGAAATCTTTGCGGCTACTGAAAAACGAGGAACTGATAGCGTTAAATCAAGACGTACTAGGCTTGCAAGCTTATGTCGTTAAGCAAATGGATGGAGTGTATATCTTGACAAAGGATCTGGAAGAAGTGAATGGGAATACATGCGCTGTCGCCGTCTATAACTCTACGGATGAGGAACGGACTATTCATCTGGATTTTGCCGATTTCTATTTGCGGGGCGACGTGAGTGTACGGGACTTATTTGAAAGGAGAGATCTTGGAAAGTACAAGGATCGGGATTTTTCCGTAACCATACCTGCGCATGGGACACGTATTTTCCGTCTGGATGGACTGGAAAGGGGAGAACGGACGGTCTATGAGGCGGAATGTGCTTGGTTACAAGACTATCAAGAAATAAGAAATCACAAAGCGTTTGAAACGGCGATTTATGAGGATGACGGGAATTGTTCTGGAGGTGCGAAGGTTACGGGATTAGGTAATCGTGATAGCAATTATCTGGAATGGCATAATGTATACAGTCGTGAGGGAGGTTTATACTTGATGTCCGTGGATTATCAGTGTGCGGAGAATCGAGAATTAATTTGTCAAGTTAATGGAGTTGTCGTAAAAAATGTAGAGGCTCATCCTGCGTATGAGGTCGCTAGCGAGCAAATAGAGATCCGTCTGAAACCCGGGATGAATCGCATACGCTTATCGAATGGAAACTCATGGATGCCCGATATCGATCGTATGGTTTTACAAAAGAAGTGATTGCCGGCTACGTGCTTGAGGGAATTTTCATTCTTCTATATTCTTGAGGTGTCATTCCCGTATGCTGCCTGAAATATTTGTTGAAAAAAGACAGGTTGTTAAAGCCTAAAGAGAAAGCGATCTCTTTTACGGTTAAGTCTGTTGATCTTAATTGTGCCTTGGCATCCATCGTGATAATGGAGGAGATGATTTCCAAGGGAGTAAGTCCGATCGCTTTCTTAATAGTCGTGCAGAAATGAGGTAACGACAAATTTAATTGAGCGGCGTAAAAAGAAACGCTGTGCTCGGTGGTATAATGCTCTACGACAAGTTGGATAAACTTACGGTAAATCTCATTGGTGCGCGTACGGATTCCATTTGTCCAATGGCTATGATTTTTATATAACTCAGCCGTTCCTTGCATGAATATCGTGAGATAAGCGATGACTAGGTTTTTATTTACCATAGAATAAGACGGGGATAAGGATTGCGCACGTATCAATAAACGGTATCCGTCAATATATAATTGAGCTACAGATTCTTCCAGCGGCATGATCGGATGTTCCGTGATAACGGGAAGAAAGCTCATGGTTGATTTAATAAAATTGATGTTTGTCATAAACTCCGAAGAGAATCCGGCGAAATAGAAACGAGCGTCGTCCGATATTTCATGGAACTGGATAAAATTGCTGGGCACTAAGGTCACGAAATCATATTTGTTAATCGTATACTTCGCTAGATTGATAGAAGCCTGCACGGAACCTTCTACACAAAGGAGAAACAAACCTGCCTTTATCTTATGAGGCAGCTTGCTGTATTTGTTTAGCGTCTCTTTTGTGATACGATCTCCGACGATAAAATCGTTCGTGATATCGAATGTGAGCATTTCCTTTTCCATATCTAATCGGTAATTCGTCTCAAATATAGGAATTAATAAATACTTATTATTCAAGATAATAAAAATAGAACATAGAAACGAAAGAATGGATATTGATTCCCTAAAATTTAAGGGCGAACTTTACAAATGACTACTAATCGTAGGAAAGAGGAAACAAAAAGAATATAGTTCGTTTACTAGAAAAGTATTTTGATTATGGAAAAAGGAAGAATTGGACTAAACGCAGGAAAAGTGTGGCATGCGCTAAACGAGGTAAATGAAATATCTACGCAAGAGTTAAGCCGTAAATTGTCTTTAAGTATTGAGGACCTAGCCTTGGCTATTGGCTGGTTGGCTAGAGAAAACAATATTTATATCACGAGAAAGAATGGTTTGTTGTATGTCAGCAATGGCATCAAATCCAATATGTACTATTAGAAGGAAACAAAAAAAGGCTATCCATCACGGACAGCCAATCTTCATTGTTAACCTTAAATCTAATACCATGAAAAACACAGTGCAAATATAGAGGTTTTATGTTATGTAGCATAACGAATAGTTTGGAAATCTCATTTGCTTAACGTGATTTAACAAAATTATGTTCTAAAACATATTTTTTGAGACATAATTCATAAACACAAGCGTTACTTTTATCTATTACCACCTTTACTTGACTTTTAAATCAAGTAAAGGATGGTAATTTAAGTAATGCCTTATTCGGCTAGTAGAATGATATGTTTCGTTAAGTCATTAAACTTGATAAAATAGGTACCGGCGGAAACCTTTACATTATCACCTCCGTCAAATTTGGCGAATTGTCCTTGTTTATCGTTCCACAAACTATTGCTGCCACCGAAGCTTACGGCCCAGTCATGATCCGCACGTAATTTCAAACCGCCATCGGACGGAATCTCTATTTTCTCGCCGATCCAGATGTGCTTGTCGTAACTAGCCTGTTGTAAATCTAGATCACCACCCCAATCATTGAAGTCTCCAATCAGGGAGATTTGTTTGTATTCGGTTGTCGCTCCGGTATAAGGTTCGATGCTGTATTTGTTACCAGCCAAGTCTAACGTGATCGTATAATAGCCATCCTGCGTGAAGCCTTCGATATTACCGCTACCGCCGTCATTGCTTAATGCTCCGTCGCTGTCGTAACCCCATTGAATGCCCCAATCACCCGGGGTTTGAATGATCTTGAATGCGCTACCGGCTTTTACGAAACCCGTGTAAGTGAATAACATATTATTAACATCGTCGTCGGCGAATATACGCATCGATGGGTCGTTATTGTTCCATCCGTTGTCGAATATGTCACCCACGAAATAAACTTGGGTACGGGCGCCACTATATGGAGTGATCGCCATGTTTACCGTGTTCGAATAAAGTTCGGGAACACTGTCGTTAATAAATGCTTTAAGACGGAAGTCCACATTATAAGCTACGGTAGGATTAACCATTCCCAAATTGTTCATGGCATCATTCAGCTCGAATGTCTTGATCAAGACTTTTTCGCCGGAACCGGTAGTCGGCAGCGACTCGAATTTCTCGAATTCAGTTCCTCCTTCACAGACTTGTACGGTATACGTTACACCTGCCGCAAAACCGTAATCCGGTTGTTCACAGGTAAAAATATCGATGATACTACTGGCATTTTCCGGCATTAAAGTATATGAGCTATTATTCGGAGCATTGAGGATAAAAGATATATTATTACCTTCTGAGTCCTTTAGGTCATTGATAACCGGATCTTTATCGTCCGTGCAGGCAGAAAAAGCACAGATGCCCGCAAACACGATGGATAATATATTGACTTTATTCATAATTGTTACTTATTAATAGGTTTTACGATTAATAACCCGGATTTTGTTTCAAGTTACTGTTTGCCACGAGTTGGGTCGAAGGAATCGGTAACAATGAGAAGTGACTGGAGATTGAAGTACCTCCCGCTGTCTCGCCTTTCCAATCCCAAGTATAATTGGAGGTGAACTTATTGTAGCGGATCAAATCCGTACGGCGTTGCGCCTCAAAATAGAACTCACGGGCCTTCTCATCAAGCACAAAATCCAAAGTAAGATCGGTTGCCGTAATTTCCGTGGCTTTCGCTCTTTTCCGTAGTTGGTTAATAGCGCTTAAAGCGGCTTGTTTATCGCCTCCTGCCCGTAATGTGGCTTCGGCGAAGGTCAGATTAGCCTCGGCTAAACGGAACAATGGGAAATCCATATCCGGGAACTGCTGATTCGGATCGTGACCGATTTGTCCGGATTTCGTGATATTCTTGAATTTAGTTACAGAATAACCTTCTGTAAACTCGGTCGGCTTATTGATCTCGAATGTACGGTCTGTAGTCCAGAAAGAGGCACGTGTATCAGCTGTTTTCGATAAGTCTCCATCAGAAGCGAACTTTTTCACCAATGCCATGCGGGCACGGTTACCACCCCATGCTTCTTTAGTCCCGAAATCATCCAGTGCGTTCATGTCACCACTGATAAAGCTGGCGATAAAGAACAATCCGGACCAAGAGCGAGTCTGTACGCCATCATAACAAATCGGCAGGATCATCTCGGGAGAGGTGTTGTTATCTGCAAGGAAATTATCTCCATAATTAGGAGCCAGAGAGAAACCGGCGTCCATGACTTTCTTTGCGTATTCAGCGGCGGCAGACCATTGAGGGGTACCTGTATATACTTCCGCGTTCAGATATAAGCGGGAAAGTAGCATCCATACGGCGGCTTGATCGGCTCGTCCATATACATTTGCACGGGGGGCCTTCATTTGTGGCTCGATTTCTTTCAACTCTTTCTCTATATAGGTATAGAGATTCGCCCGGGTAATCCGTTCGGGAACATAGGTACCGATACCCGTGTTCTCATCAACGAACGGGACATTGCCATATAAATCAATCAAATAATAATAATCCAAGGCACGGATAAAACGAACTTCAGCACGCTGTGTAAGACTTTCCTCGTCATCCTTGCCCTCTGTCTGTATTAAGAAGTTATTACACTGAGCGATTTGGATGTACAGACGGTTGAACATATTCAATACCACACCGTTCGAGGCGGTAAACTTAGCGAAGTTCAAGGGATATACATCCACGTCGCCAGACCAAGCGCAAATCGCCTCGTCCGTAGGAAGCTCATTTAGGTTGAATAGCATACGCATCAAACCCGACGCTCCCTCATCCGTGTCGGCGATATCTCCTTGTCCGTCGGGACCTTTATTTCCTGTGATGGCTAATCCCGCATAGATCTTGGCGAAATTGGCGTTCTGATCGAACTCTACGTTTAGGTTCGGATCGATAGGCGTAACATCGAGATCACCTAGGCAAGAGGTGAAGTTTACGCTAAAAACCAGCGATAAAGCCGGTATTATATATTTAAAGAATTTCGTATTCATATAGATATCCTGATTTAAAATTAGAAGTTAAGACTTACACCGAGTATACCTACCAATGGGCGAGGATATACGTTCTTATCGATACCGAAGGTCTTATCAGCTGCGTTCGCTACCTCCGGATCCAATCCTTTATATTTCGTGATAACAAAAGGATTCTGTACGGTTCCGTAGATGCGTCCGCCCAATACGCCGAATAATTTGTTGAAAGAGTAACCCAACGTGATATTATCGCAGCGTAAGAAAGATGCGTTTTGTACATAATAATCGGACAATACGTTCATGTTCTGGAAATTCGTATCGAAAGCGGATAGCGGACGGTTGGATAGATAGCCTTTATTGTTAATACTACCTTCACTTAATGCCGCATTGGATGAGGCTACATTATTATATACATAGTTCCCGAGGTTGGAACGAAGTGAGAAACTGAAATCCCATGCTTTCCATACCAATTTAGAAGTAAAGCCCATCGTTACATCGGCCGCCGGTTTATGGCAGAAATAACGGTCCTCGTCATTGATCACGCCATCTCCGTTGCGGTCCACGTATAATCCTTCGATCGGATTTCCCTGTTGATCATATACCTGCTCGTATACATAGAATGAGTTCGCCGGGTGATTCACGCCTTGTGCCTGTATCATGGTCCCGGTACCACCTTCTACGGTTCCTGTCAATACGATGGATGAGGCGTCATCCTGTGCGGTTAGCTTCGTAATCTCGTTGTTGTTCCAAGCGACATTAAAGCCTAGGTCCCATTTCCAATCAGAGGTTGAGATCGCTTTAGCGTTGATGGAGAACTCAACACCTTGATTTCTCAAAGAACCGATATTGCTGACGATACGGTTCTTGAAGTTTGTTCCGGCAGGTACGTCGATCACATTGATCAAGTCCTTAGTTTCCCTGTAATAATAATCCAAGGATGAAGTGATACGGTTATCTAAGAATCCGAAGTCGAATCCGGCGTTCCAAGTAGTAGTCTCCTCCCATTTCAAGTTCGGGTTGTAACCGTCGGGACGGGCGATAGGAACAAATTGGTCGCCAAATTGATAGTAGGCTCCGTCTTGTCCTGCGAAATAAGTCGCCATATACGGGTAGTCTCCTTGCGAGATATCCTGTTGACCAGTAATACCATAACCCAAGCGTAGTTTTAAATCCGATACAGCGTCCACGTCTTTCATAAAGCCCTCTTCCTTGATCTTCCATCCTAAAGCCACGGAAGGGAACAATCCCCAACGGTTGTCTTTAGAGAAGCGGGAAGTGCCATCGTTACGTAAGGTAGCGGTGATAAGATAGCGATTCATGAATGAATAATTGACACGTCCGAAGAAAGAGATCAAATAACTTTCTGTCTTGAAAATATAAGAAGTCGGGTTATCTCCGTTTAAGTTATTGTATGCGTTCTCTGTGGAACGATGGAAATGTTGCCAAGAGTAACCAGCCATGATATCAAAATGATGCTTTTCATTGAAATCCTTAGCGTATTGCAAATAAAAATCCAATAGGTGATTGTATTTGTCGATCGTCTCATAACCTGTTTTGCCGTTATCCACGTAACCTAATGGAGATTCTTTCGGATAGTAAATATCTTGTGTACCGGTAGCCATATCCATACCTAAATTCAAGTTCGCACGTAATTCGGGAAGGAAATGGAATTTATAATCAACTTGGATATTACCGACCAAGTTTTTAGAATTAGCCTCTTCTTTTTTCTGTTGAAGCATCGCTACCGGGTTTTTTGTAGCGATTGAGATAAATTCACCGGCATTTTCCCAAGCGAAATAACCTCCGTATTTACTGTTGCCGTTCATGACTGGTTGAGTCGGGTCGAATGCGATTGCCGCTCCGATAGCTCCCGTATCGGCGAAACGATTATTTGAGATCATTCCCTTGGCGTTGAAGTTAATATTTAAATGATCTTCGAAGAAACTGGGAGCTAGGTTTACAGATCCAGTATAACGTTCGAACTTAGAGGTTTTCAATATACCATTTTGGTTTGTATATCCGACGGATACACGATAAGGCATATTATTCAAGCCTCCGGATACCGTGATATTATGATCGGTTCCCACTGCTGTACGGAAGATCTCTTTCTGCCAATCCGTATTTTCTTTTCCTAATAACTTAACGGCGCTTGATTCCGCCCCAAAACGATCCGTTACGAAATTACGATATTCGTCAGCTCCCATAACATCGATTGATTTGGTCTTCGTGCTGATAGAAACGTTTCCATCGTACGTAACCCGTGGGCGGGAGCCTTTCTCACCTTTCTTAGTGGTGATAAGAATCACACCGTTAGAGGCACGCGAACCATAGATCGCTGTGGCGGATGCGTCTTTTAATACGGTGAATGTTGCGATATCGTTCGGGTTAATCGTACTCAACGGGTTGGATACCCCTTTGATACCGTCATTGTCGATCGGAAGTCCATCGATAACGATCAGCGGGTTGTTGCTGGCCGATAAGGAAGAACCACCACGGATGCGGATACTGGCTCCCGAACCCGGAGCTCCACCGTCAGTCGTGATATTTACACCGGCGATTTTACCGTTGATCATATCGGTTGCGGTGGTGGTCAAACCCCGGTTCATCTTATCTGGCTTAATGGCCGTCACGGAACCGGTAGCGTCATCTTTCTTCACCGTACCATAACCGATTACGACAATCTCGTCCAATACTTCCGTATCTTCTTGTAATACGACAATTAAATTACTTTGTCCTTGGTTGATAATGTCTTGTGATTTGTAGCCTATGTAAGAAATACCGATCGTACTTCCTTTAGGCGCCGAGAGCATAAAGTTACCGTCGAAATCGGTAACAGTTCCATTCGTAGTTCCTTTTTCAAGGATACTAGCCCCGATGATGGGTTCACCTTTCGCGTCTTTCACGTTGCCTTTGATCGTGACGTCTTGTGCGAAAACATTGCAGGAGAGAAACAATCCTATCAAGATAGATAAGATTACTCTTGCGTCGCAAGAATACATTTTTTGTTTCATGCATTAGACAGTTTAAGATTAATACTCTATTATATTTATTGAATTTTAGCCATAGTATATGAATGCAAATGTATGTTTATCAAACCTCTCATGTTGTTAAAATGTTTGTCGATACCCCTATAAATTTACGCAAACGTTCTCGCAAACGTTTGCATTGTATGACCTAAATACATATCTTTGATTTTATAAAAAAGAGAACCATGAAAAAGCGTCAAATCACGATAAAGGATATAGCGAAAGCCTTGCATATTTCCCCGTCAACAGTCTCTCGTTCCTTGGCTGATCATCCGGATATCAGCCAAGAAACCAAGAATATAGTGAATGCTTACGCTCGTGAACATAAATATAAGCCCAATGCCTTAGCCTTGAGTTTACGGACAAATAATACGAAAACAATCGGTGTTATTTTACCGCAGATCGTACATTATTTCTTTTCTTCTGTTTTATCCGGTATAGAGGATGAGGCGGAAAAGGGAGGGTATCGTGTTATTATTTGCCAAAGTAATGAGAATTATGAGAAAGAAGTAAAAGGTGCGCAAGCTTTATTGGAAGCACGTGTTTGCGGTGTCTTGGCTTCTGTCGCTAAAACGACGACGATCTACAATCATTTTCAAGAACTAATCGATAGCGATATACCCATGGTGTTTTTCGATCGTATATGCACGGGGATCTTGACAGACCGGGTGGTCGTTGATGATTATGCCGGGGTTTGCTCCGCTGTTGAATACTTGATTCGTAGCGGTTGCCGGCGAATCGCCTTTTTCGGATCTCCTTCTCATTTAGCGATCTCTAATAATCGTAGGATGGGATATGAGGATGCTTTGCGTAAAAATGGATTACCGGTAGATAAAGAGTTAATCAAGATTTGTGATAATTATACCGAGGCGCTTCGGTTGACCCCGGAATTATTGTCGTTACCCAATCGTCCGGATGCGTTCTTCGCCGTAAATGATGAGACCGCTATTGGGGTGCTGAATGTTGTAAAGGCCAAGGGATTGAGGATACCCGATGAGGTTTCGATTTGTGGGTTTACGAATAATAGCTTAGCGGAAGTTAGCGATCCCCTGCTGACCTCCGTGGATCAACATGGTTATGAGTTGGGAGCTATCGCTATGCGTTTACTGATAGAACGTTTGAATGGCGTGCGTGACGGGGATCGTATCGTGAGCAAGATTATCAAGACAAATCTGGTGGTGAGACAGTCTACCCGTTAAAAAAGTGGCTTCCGAAAACGTTTGCTCTACTTCTTTGCATGAATTTGAATAGGGACGACGTCCTGTTTCGGAATAATTCCGTATGTTTGTCACCAAACAAATAAATACCTTAAAAAACATAATTCTCATGAAAACAAAACCATTTTTGAGTTTTTGGCAAATTTGGAATCTAACTTTCGGTTTCTTGGGCATTCAATTCGGTTTCGCCCTTCAGAACGCAAATTCAAGTAGAATACTTCAAACCTATGGAGCGGATGTAGAGCAACTATCCTTATTTTGGTTAGCGGCTCCGCTGACAGGTATGATCATACAACCTATCATTGGTCATTATTCCGACCAAACTTGGTGCCGTTTAGGACGTCGGCGTCCGTTTTTTCTGGTAGGAGCTATCTTTACGACGATTGCCTTGATATTGATGCCGAATGCGGGATTGTTCTTGTCACCCGGTACAGAGACGGCTATTTTATCTCCCGTATTGATTGGTGCGGGTATGTTGATGATCATGGATGCTTCCATCAATGTAACGATGGAGCCTTTCCGTGCCTTGGTAGGGGATATGCTACCCGATGAGCAGCATACGACGGGCTTCTCGATCCAGACTTTCTTGATCGGCATCGGTGCTGTCGTTGGTTCCTTGTTGCCGAGTATTATGAATAAGGTGTTTGGTTTATCTAATACGGCGGTTGCTGGTGAGGTTGCCGATAATGTTAAATTCGCCTTTTATGCCGGTGCGGCGATTTTATTAGCGAGCGTATTATGGACAATTTTTAAGACAAAGGAATATTCCCCGGAAGAGATGGCTGAGTTTCGGCTTTCCGGTGGTGAGGTCATTGAAAAAAGGCGGGATAGCAATGGCTTTATGGAGATCATGCATGATATCTTTCATATGCCTAAAATAATGTTACAGTTAGGTCTATGCCAGTTTTTCGCTTGGTTTGCCTTGTATTCCATGTGGGTTTATTCTACGCCTGCTATCGCTGAACATGTATATGGGGCAACAGATCCTGCTTCCGCCGAATATGCGATGGCTGGCGATAAGGTAGGTGAGTTATTCAGTATCTATAATTTTGTGGCGATGTTATTCGCTTTATT
>Ga0137298_11479_pt1 | contig 12222 bp, 10 predicted proteins | sample RamsorincwithD2O_2_FD_97182 | JGI IMG/M metagenome (GOLD analysis project Ga0137298, IMG submission 97182) | Mouse cecal microbial communities from Vienna, Austria - Glucosamine amended with D2O | ecosystem: Host-associated > Mammals > Digestive system > Large intestine > Cecum | place: Austria...
CGGTTGTGTGGGCATACGCGCAGGCAGATGTCGCAGCCGAAAAGCGACCGGCGGGCGGCGTCGGTTAGCATTGCCTCAGCCTCAGCCGCGGCCCAGGGGCCGCGATGCTCGATGGTGAGATAGTTAAGGCATCGGCGGGAGTCGACAGTGCCGTCGGGGCGAAGGGCGCTCTGCGGGCAAGCCTTCACGCATGCGCCGCATCCCTTGCAGCCCTCTTCGGAGGGCTTGTCGGGGGCCACAGAGAGCGTTGTTAGTATTTCGGCGAGGAATATGTAGCCTCCAGATTTTTTCGTGATTACAGAGCCGTTTTTGCCGTTTATCCCTATTCCGCATTTAAGAGCCCAGTAGCGTTCCGCGAGTGGGGCGGAGTCGATGCATATGCGCCACTCCCCTCCCAGGCGTGTCTTGAACTCTTCTACGGCCGGCGACAGCCTCCGGCGCAGCACGTCGTGGTAGTCGCTTCCGTAGGCGTAGCAGGCTATGGAGGGGAGAGCGGGGGCGCGAAATTCGGCGGGGGCGTAGCTGAAAGCGGTGGAGATTACGGTGGCGGCCCCTTCGAGCACATGGCGGGGGTGAGCTTTGAGCGGGATGTGGCGGCGCAGATAGGCCATGCCGGAGGGGCACCCCTCCTCTATCCAGCTCGTGTAAAGGTGCATGAATTTTTCTTCAACAGGCGCGGCCTCGGCAAATCCGGCCTCAACGGCCCCGGCTTTGATGAGAGTGTGGCGGATGTATTCTTTTTCAGTTCCGTAAATCATGAGGGGATGCAGTGGTTATTTTCGTCCGAAGTCAGCCGGGATCTCCCCCCATCGGTCGGTTTGCCATTTGAGGACTTTGGCCGGGAACTGATGAGTGTTGAGCCACGCCACGGCGCGCGCCATAAGTTCAAAGACTTTGGCGTTGCGCGGAGTCTGTTTCAGCTGAGTTTTAATCTTGCGGTTTCTGGCCCATGCCATTCCCGACACGGAGTCGGAATAGATGTTGTGGAACTTCCCTTCTCGCGTCATGAGCGCCATGGCATGGACTATGGCAAGGAATTCCCCTATGTTGTTGGTGGCGTCGTCGAACGGGCCGATGCGGAATATTATTCTTCCTGTCATGAGCTCCACTCCCTGATATTCCATGCGCCCCGGGTTGCCGAGGCATGATGCGTCAACCGCCCATGCGTCGAGGTCGACTTCGGGGTTTGTGAAATAGTCGGGCTGCCCCGGCTTGGGGATGCTTCTGGAGCTTGCCGAGGCAAGGAATCGTCCGAGGTCGCCGCTGTCGGTTTTCCCCGAAGCCGTCCGGAAAGCCTCGGCGGCTTCGGCGGCAGAGGCGTACCCTTTGTAGCGCGCACCCTCGAAATTGTCGATTTGCTCTTTAGCGTCGTTCCAGTCGTCGTAAACGCCGGGGTTTCGCCCGTTGAACACTACATAGTATTTTTTTCCTGTTGCCATGATAGATTTGTGTGAGATGTGAAGGATTATAGGAACGAGGGTTCCGGGCGATAGTTGTAGTCGCTGCGCAGTTTTTCAAAGTTCTGCGGGTTGGCGCGTAGAAGGGCTGTGTCGGCGGCAGGATTGTAGGAGGAGGTTATCTGCGAGGGTCCGGAGATTTCGGCCGGTGGCGTGTATGTGCCTTCCAGTCCGGATGTGTCGATTTTGACTCCGAAATGCTTTTCGATAGCCTCCAGGGCCATTCTTGTGGCACGCTGCTTCCCTTCGAGGGAGTAGCCGGCGATGTGGGGGGTGGCCACTGATGCGAGTTCTAACAGTGGTGTGCTGATTTCCGGCTCGTTCTCCCAGACATCGATAATGGCTTTTGCGTTATTTGCCTTGAGGTGTGCGGCCCATGCCCGGTTGTCGGCCACAGGCCCTCTGGCGGCGTTCACGAGGATTGAGCCGGGTTTCATCATGGCGAGCTGGCGCTCCCCTATGAGGTGGAACGTGGCGTCGTCGCCGGAGCGAGTGAGGGGCGTGTGTAGCGTCACGGCGTCGGCTTCGCGAAGGATGGTTTCAAGCGGGAGATATTCTTCGTCGGTAAGGCCGCTTTTTTTGCGGGGAGGGTCGCAGATGATTACGCGGGCACCTAATTTTCGGCCCCAGTCGGCTACGATTGTGCCGATATTGCCGTATCCTACCACGCCGAGGGTGTGGCGCGAGGTGTCGAAGCCGTTTTCAAGGAGCGAGGCCCATACGTATTGCGCCACTCCCGGCGCGTTGCATCCGGCGGCGTTAGCCACGGCGATGCCGTTGTTTCGGCACCATTCCAGGTCGATGTGGTCGGTGCCTATGGTTGCTGTTGCGATGAGCTTCGCGGATGAGCCTTGAAGGAGGCCGGGGCCGCAGATTGTGCGCGTGCGCACAATCAGCGCGTCGGCATCTTTGACGGAGGCCGGGGTTATTTCTGCGGGAGCGGCGTAGATGGTTTCGCCGAGGGGCTCGAGGCGCCCTTTTATGAATGGGATTTTATTGTCGATTATGAATTTCATTCTTTTGATGAGGAGGATTTTTGATTTGAGGGCTTTGGCGGTGCTTTTTGGGAAACGGCCTAAGGCCGGGGGCACGGAGATTGGAACCAATGATGGCTTTCGGGACTGGAATTCTTTTGAGGCTGGGCTTTCGCTTGCGAGCGGGCTTTGGTGATGCTGGCTTTGGCCGGGCGGGCTTTTGTATGGGGAAGGGATGCTGGGATTTGCGGGGGTCAGGTTAGGAGGAGGGTGATGAAGAAGGCTATGTAGGTGAGGGCGGGGAGGGTGACTACGAGCCATTCGTGGCGGAAGTGCCAGAGGGCGCAGAGGTTGGCAATCTGCACGGCAAGGGTGAAGTAGAGGGTGGTGATGTAGGCCATCATGTTGGAGAAGTCGATTATGATGCAGATTATGCAGGTGACGCCTATGAAGGAGATTGACATGTTGAGGGCGTTTATGCGGGAGTTTCCTGCATATAGCTTTATGCCGTTGTTGAGGCCGAGAATAACTGCTATGAATATGGCTGCGCCTACACTGAGGAGCAGCACGAAGAGGTCGGAGGAGTGGATGTAGTCGCTGAAGAGGTTTGTGAGCTCAGGGAGGCTGAATGCCTCAAGTGGTATCAGCCCCATGCCCACACCTACCCAATATGGGGCTATCAGCCCCATTCCCGTGGCAAGAGCTTCTTTGATTCTGAAGGCTTTCATCATTATTGCCGATGCCACATATGGAACTATCATCGGCAGGAAGGCGTATTGAAACATTGAGCCTACTGAAATGAATGTGCCGATCAGGAACATCTCTTGCGTGGCGTTTCTGGAGTTGTAAGCCTTGAAAAGCACCGACAGCGACATCAGGTTTATTGCGCATAGAAGCGTTGATGAGGAGAGGTAGCCTGTGGTCCAGGGGTTTGATGCGGCAAACACCATGAAGAGGGCCGGCAGCACGGGTTGTGTGGAGCGAATGAAGTTGTAGGAGCGGTTAAGAAAAAACGCTCCCGCAGCGATTGCCCCGATGAGCACGGTGTTGATTATCCATGACGACACGGGGTTTATTTCCCACAGATTGGGCGACGGGAGGCATATTCCGAGTTCACCCGAAAGTCGTTGTTCCGGGTGAATCAGAAATGCAGTGACACACATCGCTATCATGGCGGCAGCGGCGAGAGCAAGCCCTGTTTTGCCGATTCCTCTATATCTTGTCGTATTCATTTATTATCTGAGGGTTGAATATTTTATAGACCGCATCCGGAAGAGCGGCCAATGTGTCTGCAAAATTAATCAAAACACACTAATAAAACAACTGTCATGCCACCTTCGGCGGGCGGCATGACAGTGTTGTGTGGATATATTCCGGATAAAATACCGGGCATTCCGGAGCGTGCGGCCTTATTTGCCGGCCGGAGATATGCGGAATGCGTAGGAATAGGCGGAATCAGGCTTTATGATGAATTCCGGCCGCGGGCCGGGGCCGCAGCTTGCGCTTCCCAGGCCGCGGGTGGCGCAATCAATGTTAATGGCCGGAATGCGATATAAAAAAATCATGGCTGTTGTTAAAAAATGAAGAGGAGGTCAATCCTCCTCTTCATTTTTTTTCCAGCCTTTGCGGGAACGCATGTGGACAGTGTTTATGATTGTCTGCGAGGATTCCGGGAGGCGTGGCCCGCGAGAATTTGCAGGGTCATACCCTTTTTTCTCGGGTCTGCTGTCGCGAGAGAACCTGCCCTCTCCCCTATTTTCTCGGTTGAATTTACCATTCCTGCGGTCGTCACGGTTGAACGGCTTGCGGTCGTCACGGTTGAACGGCTTGCGGTCGTCGCGCGAATGGTTGCGGTCAAATGGGCGTTCTCCTCCCCTATCTTTGCGGTCGAAATTACGGCTATAGTCGCGAGAACTCTGGCGCGGTGAGAAGTCGGCATCGAAATCGTCGTCGTCGTCATGGCGGTATCCGCCTTTAGGCGCGGAATCGAAACTGCGCTTGTGGTCGTCACGGCTGAACGGTTTTTTCTTCTTGCGGTCGTCGATAACCCCTTTGCCGGAATTGAACTTTCTGGCTTGTTTCTCCCAGTCGTCGTCGGAGATGTGGCGCACCTTCTTGGGCCCTTGCTCCTTTTTCGCATCGAGATTTGCCACGCTTCCGCCGTCGGCTCTGAAATCGGAATACCTTCCGTCGAAGAGCACATACTCTCTCAGGCTGCATTCAAGCGCCCCGTTGTGGAGCGGAATCTTGACTGACGGCTTCAGCCCTATTTCGGTGAACTGCTCGTCGCGGTATCCGATAATCCATGCGTGCCATCCCTGGAAGTATTTCTTGAGAGTAGCGCCTATCCCCTTGTAGAGCAGGTTTATGTTGTCGGGGCGCAATCGCTCGCCGTAAGGCGGGTTTGTGACGAGCACACCTTCCGGGGCGTTTTCGGTCCAGTCGGCCATAGGTTTGCACACGAGTTCCACCATGTCGTCTACTCGAGCCGACTTGATATTTTTGCGAGCAATCGCCACGGCCTCCGGGTCGATGTCGCCGCCATAAATCTTATAGGCGAACTCACGTTCTGCGGAGTCGTCGTTGTAAATGTCTTCAAAAAGCTCCTTGTTGAAATCCGGCCATTTCTCGAAAGCGAAACTTTCGCGGTAGATTCCCGGGTTGATGTTTCCGGCAATCAGTGCCGCCTCCACAAGAAATGTGCCCGAACCGCACATGGGGTCGACGAAGTCGCAGTCACCTTTCCATCCTGTTTTAAGGATGATTCCGGCGGCAAGCACTTCATTAATCGGGGCTTCGGTCTGTTCAGTGCGATATCCTCGCTTAGACAGCGGCTCTCCGCTGGAGTCGAGAGAGATAGTGACACGGTTTTCGGCAATGTGCACATTCAATAGCAGGTCAGCGCCCGAAAGACGAATCGAGGGTCGGCGCCCGTATTTGTCGTTGAAATGGTCAGCGATGCCGTCTTTCACACGATATGTTACAAACTTAGAGTGGTTGAACTCTGCGCTGTTTACCGTGGAATCGATAGCGAAGGTGGAATCCACGCTCATGAATTGCTCCCAGTCAAGGTCGCGCACCTTGTCATACAGTTCATCAGTTGAATCGGCAGTAAACTTCACGATAGGCTTGAGGATTCTAAGGGCAGTTCGGCAGCATAGATTGGCGCGATACATCAGTTCGTTGTCGCCCTCGAATGTGACCATTCTGAGCCCTAACTCCACGTTTTCGGCGCCAAGGTCGATGAGTTCATCACGGAGCACGTCTTCGAGGCCCTGGAATGTCTTAGCCACCATCTGGAATTTGGTTTCCATCTTTAATAAAATCGTTTTATTCAGTGACGCCGTCGGCGCACCTGTTTATGTGTCTGGTTTTAAATTATTAATCTTTGTGTGATGCTTCAGGGAAAGCGAGAGATTCAGGAAAAGTCGCCGAAAGATATGGTGTCGCCATTCTGCTGGGGCTTTTGCTGGCTTTTGTGCCTGAATGAAGAGCTGCCTTCCGATATTTTTTTCAGTTCATCGTTGAATCTCGGCTCTCGATTGTAGGTCGGCACGCTCTCGATCATGGCAATCACCTCATGGTCGTCGAGCTGCGATGGGGTTAGCACGGCATATTTCATGCGTGCTGTGTTGCGGCGCTGCTTGATTACCTTGTCGGAGCCATACACCTCGGCAATTCGTTCAGCCGACTCCTCATGTTTCTGCTTTTCTTCCTCCTTGCGCGCGTTGTTTTCAAACACAATCTTCTCCTTGTCTTTCTCCTTGGGGTCGTTCCCTTCCCTCAGGGTTACATCGAAGCCTGAAGCGAGCACAGTTATCTTCACCCTGTCGCCCATTTCAGGATTGTCGCCTATGCCCCACTTCACGTCGATGCTTGAAGGGAGTTTCGACGTGAACTGCGTGATTTCGGCAATCTCTTCCGATCGAAGCGCGTTGACCGATTCACGAGAGCATGTGAACTTGAACAGCAGCCTCTTCGATGTGTAGATGTCGTGCGCCTTCAGCAGCGGCGAATGCAGCGCGTTGTGAATGGCATCGGAGATGCGATGGTCCCCCTCGCCGTAAGCCGTTGATATAATGGCTGTGCCGCTGTCTTTGAGAGTGGTTCTGACATCTTCGAAGTCAACGTTTATGTAGCATCGCTCCGATATGATGTCGGAAATGCTTCGCGCGGCGTTGGCCAAAGTGTCGTCTGCCTTCTCGAAGGCATTGAAGAAATTGAGGTCTTTATATAGCTCTATGAGGTTTTCGTTGTTTATAAGCAGCAAAGCGTCGACGTGCTCTCTCATTTCGTTGGCGCCGTCGAGGGCTTTAAGAATCTTTTTGTCGCCTTCGAACATGAACGGCACTGTCACAATGCCGATTGTGAGCATTCCGGCTTGTTTTGCAAGCCTTGCCACCACAGGGGCGGCGCCGGTGCCTGTGCCGCCACCCATTCCGGCGGTGATGAACACCATTTCAGTGCCGTCTTCAAATAGTTTGCGTATTTCCGGCTCGCTATGTTCGGCGCACTGCCTGCCCACGTCGGGGTTGTTGCCTGCTCCGCGACCGTGCCTTATCTCCCAGCCGAGCAACAGTTTGGTGGGCACAGGCGACATGTCGAGGTGTTGTTTGTCGGTGTTGCACACCACAAAATTGACATTCGGGATGTCTTGGCGGTACATATAATTGACAGCGTTTCCGCCGCCGCCTCCCACACCGATCACTTTTATGATAGATGCGTTAGGATCGTCGATAAACCGTGAGTCATCGGATATATTGGATATTTCGATATCGTCATGCATATATTAAGTGCATAATTAGAGAGGTAAGGATTATGGGAGAGAATGATTTGATTCATAGTCTCTTGCACTATAAGGGAGAGCATTATTCTATGAGTTCTGAGTTGTCGTCGGGATTTCCGAAGAGCCTGGTTATTCTTTCCGTGATAGAGTTGAACAACCTGCCGGTTCGTCCCGGTTTCTTTTCTGCCGGCTCGACATCTTCGACAGCAACCTCCGGAGCCGGCTTGGTGCCGATTTCGGGAATCTCCTGCCGTGCGGGAATTTCGAGGCATTCACGGTTGCTGAGTGTGGCTCCGGCGTATAACACGCTGACCACCTGGCTTATTTCAGAATTAACAGCGTTGATGTCGTCTATTCTGACATATGCCGGGAGCTGGCCGCGCCTTACTGGGAGGTCGGCTTGCTGCGAAAGGAGGTCGGTTATCCCTTGCAGGCGAGAGCCGCCGCCGATGCAGATTATTCCGCCCGGGAGGTCAGACTCCTTTAGCCCGGCATATTCCATCTGCTCCACGACGTTGGCCACAATTTCTTCGGCCCTTGCCACCACGAGGTTGCTAATGTCGGAGAGTTTCACCCCGTTGATGTTGAGAGATGAGGTTGATTCCCTTGCGATTGCGTTGCCAGAGGTCAGCTTCATTTCCTCGGCTTTCACCTCGAGCACATTTAGCGAAGTTATGTCGCGGGTTATGTTTCGTCCGCCGAGCGGAATTGTGGCGAAATAGCATAGGGAACCTTTTCGGTAGATTGTCACGGTGGTTGTTTCAGCCCCCATGTCTACGAGCATACACCCGAGGCGTTTTTCATCTGGTGTGAGAATCAGGTGTCCTGTGGCGAGAGCAGTCACGACGAAAGCCTCTGTCTCGATGTGCAGCTTGTCGGTGAGTGTTCTCTTGATGTTGCGTTTGAGCTCAGGGCGGCACACAACCAGGTCGTAAGTGGCATGTATACAGTTGCCTACGGCCCCTTTAGGGGAGTGTGTCTCGGATTTTCCGATTTTGTAAATTCGCGGCACGGCGTCGACCACTTCGAGAGAGTTGTCGATGGCTGTTCGCAATGCGTCGGAGCGCAGGCGGTTAATTATGTCGTCTGTTATTTCAGTGTCGTCGGGAAGATTGATCGACACTTCCGTAGGGATGTTGCGCAGGGAGCGTCCCGACCTGCCCACAAACACGCTTTTGATCTTGCGGGGGGCTACGCCGGGGCGTTGCTCAAGGCGATTTATAATTCGTGCTGTCATGAGGGCAGTCTCCTCAAGATTCTGGATTATGCCGTATCTGACGCCGTCCACACAGTTTTCCTGTTCCACGGCGATGACGTCGAGCTGGCCGGCGCCGCTTGTTTTTCCGACAGCGGCGATAATCTTTGAACTGCTTATTTCTACAGCGGCTATATATCTCTCACTCATGGTGGTTTTGTTCTAATTTTATTAACGGACTGAAGGCGTCTTGGTTTGATGTGTGTTGAAATTTTTCAACGGCTATTCCGCATTTACCGCCGCCACAACAGGGAGTGTGGCTTCTTCCATGTCAGTGTCGTCGTCATATATCCCACCGTGTTCCATCGGCCTTTTGTCGCGGCGCGTGGCCACTACTTGCCCTTTGAATTTCACGGAGATAGTGTCATATTCCTCCCATCCTTTATAAGGCATCACCTTGCGATAGACGGTGATCAGCGCCCTGCGCTTCTCCTCAAGCCGGTTGGTGTCGCCAAAGTTGACGACATGGCCGTGGATGCGGGGCACGAGAATGATGTTGTCTGGGTCGGAGGCTTCCACCATCCCCACGAGTTTCGACAGCACGGGGTCGTTTTCGATGAAACGGGTCACCGGAAGCACTTGCCTGGGGGTGAACGTCTTGGAGAATTTGCCCGACACAATAGGGACATCGACAAAGAATGAGGCTTTCGACTCAATTACTTTCCCGTCTTTGTTGATGTAGTAGCTCTTGTCGCCGTCGAACACCCTTATTGCCGGCACCATAGGCGTGATTCTGACACTGAGTTTGCCGTCGGTGGTGAGGGAACATTCCACATCTTCAAAATTTGAGAAAGAGCTTAGATATTTTTCTATGTGGCGTGTGTTGAGACGCTCAAGGGGAGTGCCGATGATTTTTCGCGGATAGCGCGACAATTCCTCCATAACGCCCTGCCTGGTGACGGTGTCGGCGCTTGAGGCATTGGATATAGTAACATCTATACCACTGCAACCATGCAGCCTCGCCTCCCCGTGAGCCCATATCGCGGCAATCACCGCATAGGCTATCAAGGAGGTGAGAATGAGCCATTTGAGTATAGTTTTACGCATCGTCAGGCGTTATGTTTTTTCTTCAGTATAGTTTCGATGTCAGGGAGCAGCCGGTCGATGTCGGCGGCTCCTAATGTCATCAAGATGTCAAAGTTACTATTTTTTATCAGATTAAGCAAATCTTTTCGCTCACAATAGCATTTTGAGGGTGAAGAAACTGAATTCAGAATCAACATGGAGTCAACTCCGGGGATGGGGAGTTCGCGTGCGGGATATATCTCCGGCATGATCACCTCGTCGGCTTCAGAGAGGGCTTCAGCGAATTCCGGGGCGAAATCGCGTGTACGCGTGTAGAGGTGCGGCTGAAAAATGACTGACACTTTTCTTCCCGGATAAAGTTTCTTGACAGAGCGAATTGATGCTTTCACCTCGTTTGGGCTGTGGGCGTAATCATCGAGGAGGGCGGTGGAGCCGTCGCGTCCGTCGAGGATTATTTCAAAGCGCCTTTTTGCACCCCTGAAAGTGCGCAGCCCTTTTTTCACGTCTTCGGGAGCGGCCCCGGCCATTATGGATGCCGCCGCCGCCGCCACAGCGTTGTCGATATTAATCTCGACCGGCACTCCGACCTCGATTCCCGGAATCTTCAGATTTTCCGGGCCGGCGAGGGTGAATGTCAGCGAGCCGTTGCCGAAGCATATGTCTTCTGCATGCCAGTCGCCTTCGGGGCCTCCGCTGTAGGTCATTACATTCACACCCTGCTGAGTGCGAGGAATCAGCTTAAGGCCGGTGTGGAGCAGGAGAGTGCCCCCGGGGCGTATCAGGGAAGTGAAATGTGCGAACCCTTCGAGATAGCCCTCCTCGTTGCCATAGATGTCGAGATGGTCAGGGTCGGTAGATGTCACGACTGCAATCGTGGGGGAGAGGTGATGGAATGATCGGTCATATTCATCGGCCTCAATCACCGACCATGGAGATGACTCTGAAAGCACGAGATTGCTGCCCGTGTTGCGCAGAATCCCGCCCAGAAATGCGTTGCAACCCACTGTTGAACCGCGCAAGATATTGGCTGTCATGGAGCAAGTTGTGGTCTTCCCGTGAGAGCCGGATATACATATTGCTTTTGTGGAACGGGTGATTTTCCCCAAAAGGGCGGCTCGTTTCACAACCTCGAAGCTGTTGTTTCTGAACCATGAGAGAATGCGGCTCGACTCCGGCACAGCGGGTGTGAAGACCACGAGTGTGTCGTCCGGATTGCGGAACGGCTCCGGAATGCAGTCTTCGCAGTCGTCATATGTAATCTCCACGCCTTCCTGCTGCAAGGCGGCGGTGAGTTGTGAAGGAGACCGGTCGTAGCCGGCCACGTTATGGCCTTTGCTCAGGAAATAGCGTTCCAGATTGGCCATCCCTATGCCTCCGGCGCCTACGAAAAAGAGGTTTCTGAAAGCGGAGTCGCCGGGGTGAGTATTGTTGCAGGTGTTCATTTCTGTGGATAAATAATTTTGACAACTTCATCTGCAATCATGGCGTCGCTGCAGGGGAGAGCCATGGCAGAGATTTCCTTAGCCATTTTCTCAATGGCCTCGGGCTCTTTTATCAGGGATATAGCTTTGTCTACAAGGATTTGGCGTGCCTCGGCATCAGTCACGAGGATTGCCGCGCCTCTGTCGGAAAGCGCCCTTGCGTTGTGGGTCTGATGGTCTTCGGCCACATTTGGCGACGGCACAAGTATGGCCGGTTTCCCAAGGTTCTGAAGCTCGCTTATCGACCCGGCCCCCGCGCGGCTTATCACCACGTCTGCGGCCCTGTAGGCGCTTGCCATGTCGGATATGAAGGGAGTCACCACCACGCCTTTAAGCCCCTTTGCCGCAAGCGGACCTCTGTTGCCGAAATTTTTGCCTGTCTGCCATATCAGCTGTATCCCATCGTCAACGATTTTTTTCACTCCGGCCTCAAGGCTCTCGTTGATGGTCAGCGCCCCGAGGCTTCCGCCCACCACAAGGATTGTTTTACGCTCCGGCGCAAGGCCGAACGACTCTCTTGCCTGGCGTGCAGTCTTTGAAGAGTCGAGAAGCGATTTGCGAATAGGGTTTCCTGTCTTTACAATCTTGTCGGCAGGGAAGAAACGCTCCATTCCGTCGTAGGCCACACAAATTTTATCGGCCTTTCCTCCAAGAAGCTTGTTGGTGACACCGGCATATGAATTCTGCTCTTGAATCAGCGTGGGGACGCCTGCCTTCTGTGCGGCTTTCAGCATTGGCCCTGAAGCGTATCCGCCCACTCCTATTGCAATGTCGGGCTTGAAATCCTTTATGATTTTGCGCGAACGTCTCATGCTTTTAAAGAGTTTGACAAGCACTCCGAAGTTGCGCCATATTTTTTTGCGGTCGAATCCGGCCACGGGCAGGCCGATAATAGGGTAGCCGGCATCGGGCACCCTTGTCATTTCCATTCTGTCTTCAGCACCGACAAAGAGGATGTCGGCGTCGAGCCTTTCGCGGAGAATGTCGGCAATGGAGAGAGCAGGGAAAATATGTCCGCCGGTGCCGCCTCCGCTAATCACCACACGTGGGCGTTGTTTCCCGGCCACGCCTCCCGGCGATTTGGTGTTTTGTGTCATTTTGATGAATCTTTATCGTAACCAGAATAGTTTGCGGCCTGCATGTCTTCAGGGAGTTCCTTCAGTTCTTCCTTAATCGCTTTCCTGTTGCCGCTGGTGACAGCGAATCTGCTCACAGAGAGCATAATGCCGATAGCCACCGACAT
>Ga0137298_10197_pt2 | contig 12209 bp, 7 predicted proteins | sample RamsorincwithD2O_2_FD_97182 | JGI IMG/M metagenome (GOLD analysis project Ga0137298, IMG submission 97182) | Mouse cecal microbial communities from Vienna, Austria - Glucosamine amended with D2O | ecosystem: Host-associated > Mammals > Digestive system > Large intestine > Cecum | place: Austria...
CCGTTTTTTCTTTGACCATTCCCGGCACCAGCCATTCCATCTGCTCTTCGCTGATTTGGTTCAGAGCGTAGAGAGGAACCGTTAAGGTCACACCGTCTCTGGGAGAGCCAGGATCGAAGTTGTAGCTGACGGCCATAGGAATGCCTGCAGCCTCAATCTTCTTAGGGAAGTATTCGATAGTGATGCCCGAAGCATCATGTCTCATCAAATCCTTCTTAGAGAGGAAAAGCAGTTTCGGCTCTTTAGCTTCGTTTTCTTTTCTCCACTTTTCTAACGTAGAAACACTGCAAACCTCTGCACCGAGACGAGAGTCATAAAAAGCAAAAATCTGCTCGTCATCGACCAAAACATCCGGACGGCGAGATTTATGTTCCATGTCTCGGATGTCTTTGATAAGAGATTTGTTGTGCTGCCAGAAAGGCGCCTGAGAATCAAAATCTTCATTGACCAAAGCCTCTCTAATGAAAATTTCCCTGGCTAACTTCGCATCTTTAGGCGCAAAGTTCACTCGTCTCTGTCCGTAAACAGGCAAACCGTATAACGTCCCTTTCTCAAAGGCAATCACGTTTCCGGCGTTTTTCTCCCAATGGGGATCCGACCAAGATTTCTTGATTAAATGTGCACCGACTTTTTCCAGCCACTCGGGTTCTATATTAGCTATGGTACGGGCATACAAACGGGAAGTCTCAACGATTTCAGAAGCCATAATCCACTTACCGGCTTTTTTAGCCAGTGCAGAACCGGGCCATGGCCAAAACTTGATTCCCCGGGCACCGGCAAAGGGAGGGCTTCTCCAATCGGGCTCAACAATCCGATTCCCGATACTGCCGAGCAAACCGCTTAATAACGCTTTATGAAGCTGTTCATAGGTTGCGGGCGCAGTATTTAATCTCCAGCCGAGCTCGGTGACCATTTCTTTGAGCTGACGGTACACGTCTCTCCATTCGCGCAGTCTTCTAGCAGACAAGAAGTTCGTCTGAAACTGTCTTTCCAGCAAACGATTACTCTTTTTATTTGCTATTGCATCCTGTGCATAGTTCCAAATCTTGAGATAACTCAAGAAATCACTCTTATCGTCTGAAAATTTCTTATGGGCCTGGTCAGCCTGCGTCTGTTTATCTAACGGACGTTCTCTCGGGTCCTGAACACTGATCGCCGAAGCGATGATCAGGACTTCAGATAATGCTTGATTATCTTGAGCAGCCTGAAGCATACGGGCTACTTTGGCATCGACGGGAAGCTTTGCCAATTCTCTGCCGACCTTTGTCAACTCCCCTTCGCGAGCCGTTACGGCGTTTAATTCGATCAGCAAATCGTAGCCGTCGGTAATAGCTTTTGGCATCGGCGGTTCTACAAAAGGAAATTCCCGGACATCAGAAAGATGCAGAGACTTCATTCGCAGAATGACCGTAGCTAAGGAGCTTCTTAAGATTTCAGGATCGGTGTATTTGGAGCGCTTGTCAAAATCCTGTTCGTCATACAGACGAATACAAATACCGTTGGAGACGCGGCCGCAGCGGCCCGCTCTCTGCTGAGCAGCTGCTTGGCTGATTGGTTCGACTTGAAGTTGTTCTACTTTATTACGGTAGGAATAACGCTTTACTCGGCCAAGGCCGGAGTCCACCACATAGCGGATGCCCGGAACCGTAATTGAAGTCTCGGCAATATTGGTAGCGAGCACAATCCTTCGAGCTCCGCTCGGACGAAAAATCCTGTCTTGCTCTTCAATGCTCAGGCGAGAAAACAAAGGAAGAATCTCCAAGCCGGGCTTAGAATTTCTGCCTAATACATCTGCCGCCTCTCGAATTTCCCGTTCTCCGGGCAGAAATACCAAGATATCTCCGGGACCTGAGTGAAGCAGTTCGTCACATGCATCCGCAATAGCCTCCATTAAGGTACGGTCATCGTTTTCGTCTTCTTCGATAACCGGACGATAGCGGATTTGCACGGGATACAGTCTTCCCGAGACATTGATAACGGGAACGGGCTTGCCGCCGTTGACTTGATCAAAGTGCTTCGCGAAACGTTCCGAATCGATAGTGGCAGAAGTAATAATGACCTTTAAATCGGGACGCTTCGGCAGAATTTGACGAAGATAGCCCAGCAGGAAGTCAATATTGAGACTTCTTTCGTGGGCTTCATCAATGATGATGGTGTCGTATTTTTTAAGAAGAGGATCGGTTTGTGTCTCCGCAAGCAAAATACCGTCGGTCATGAGCTTAATGCTGGCACCGGCTTCCATCTCGTCTTTAAAACGGATTTGATATCCGGCGACCTCACCAACTTTTGTTCCGGTTTCTTCGGCAATTCTTTTTGCGATAGATACGGCAGCAATTCTTCTCGGCTGCGTATGGCCGATAAGTCCCTTTTGTCCTCTTCCCAGCTGAAGACAGATTTTAGGAAGCTGTGTGGTCTTACCCGAACCGGTTTCTCCGGAAACAATCACAATCTGATTATTCTTGATGGCTTCACGGATGTCATCGGCCCTTTCAGAAACAGGAAGGTTTTCTGCCAACTCTAATTTTGCAGGGACGTTTCGGAAGATTTCACTGGTTTCTTTTTCTCCCCTTACTCGTACGCGTCTCGATTTGTTCTCTGTTTCGGGCTTATCCGGTTTAACCGGACCGGTCTTCTTGACCTCGATTTTCTTTAAATCAGCTAGAGAAGTTAACTTTTTCCCTTTTTCTTGGCCGGGAACCGGCTTTGTTTTCTTTTTTTCTTGCCGAACTTCAGATTTCTGGGTCTTTTCTTGCTTTTTAAGATCCGAATCTTCTTGCGGGAGGGGCTGCTTGCTCGGCGCCTGTCCCCTTCCCTTGGCGGCGGCAGGTTTATTTCTGCCTGCAAAAGCCATTAATTCTTTGAGCTGTTCGGATGTAGCCTGCTTTGCGCCGGAAACTACCATCTTAGGCTGTAGTTTTTTCTTCTTCGTGAAATTCGTTTCTTGAGCAGAAGCCGCTGCCTCAATTTCAGGCTGTTTTGCTTTAACTTCCTGCCATTTATCTTTTAAATCTTGGAGTGAAGAACTCATTGCTTTAATTTTTCTCATAACGAGCTCATTATAATTATTTGAATTCGGCAATCTTTTTTGAGAAAGACTCATGACGGACACACAAGAAGAGAAAAACTTAGAACAAGAGGAGCTCCAAGAAGAGGAAGAGTCCATTGCTCCCTGGGTGCAATGGTTCAGAGGAGTTGCTCCGCATATCCACTCTATTAAAAATCAGACTATCGTTATCGCCGTTTCCGGAGAAATGATTGAACGAGGCAAGCTGGAAAGTTTTATTCATGATGTCAGCGTTATTTCCGCTCTCGGCTCCAAACTAGTCTTAGTTTACGGTGTACGTCCGCAAGTAGAAAGACTCTTAAAGCTGCAGAATATCCGGCCTTCCCTTTCCAACAACATTCGTATTACGGATCCGGAAACGCTTTCCTGCGTCAAAGAAGCCGCCGGCGAAGTGCGCCTAGACATTGAAGCTGCTTTTTCTCAGGGTCTGCCAAACACTCCGATGGCGCACAGTCATGTGAGAGTCGTCAGCGGCAATTTCGTTATTGCCCGCCCTCTCGGAATTATCGATGGCATAGATTTCAAATTAACGGGGATTGTCCGCAAAGTTGATTCCGAAGCCATTCATCAGCAGCTTAATAACAAGAATATCGTACTTGTTGCACCTTTAGGTTTTTCTCCGACCGGAGAGGCCTTTAACCTTACTTTGGAAGATGTTGCATCTTCCATTGCAGGTGCAATTAAAGCTGACAAGCTGGTTCTCCTCTCCGATGTTGACGGAGTAAGACGCTTCGGAGAGGTCATCAGCGAACTGACCGCTGAACAAGCCGAAGAGTTTGTAGAGAAAGGCCTGGTTGATCAAGAGGACATCTACAATCTCGGTTACGCCTTAAAAGCCATCAAAAAAGGCGTGGACCGCGTGCACATTATTCCGTACTTCCTCGACGGGGGCATTCTCGGAGAGCTGTTTACGCATGACGGAGTAGGCACCCTGATCACTGAAGAACATATGGAATCCATGAAAACCGCAACCATTGACGATCTTCAAGGTCTCATTAAGCTTCTTCAACCGTTGGAAGAAGACGGTACTTTAGTTAAGCGTCCGAGGGAAAAATTGGAAGCTGATATTTCCAAATTTATTGTTCTCGAACACGACGGCATTATTTACGGCAGCGCGGCTTTATATGCCTTTCCGGAAGAAAAAATCGGTGAAATGGGAGCCTTGACCGTCCATCCCGACTATCAAGGTAAAGGCGAAGCCGATAAGCTTTTAAGACAAATTGAAAAACAAGCCAGGAAAGAAGGTCTTACCCGTTTATTTGTCTTAACAACCCGAACCGCTCACTGGTTTTTGAAGAAAGGCTTCAGAACCGCGTCGTTAGAAGAACTTCCGCTCAAAAAGCGAGACCTTTACAACTGGCAGAGAAGATCTCAGATTTTTATCAAAGACCTTTAAGTGCCAGTTGAACGTAATTACTTGTAAATTGAGCATAATGATGATTCTCCGTTACGCTCAATTTGTTTTTACTGTTTCTTCAAAGACATCCAGTTATCTTTCATGGAGCCTTCGGCTTCAAGGTCAGAGTGATTGAAGAAAAGTTCATCACCATTGTTTTTAACCGTGAAGTCCCAGACTATTGGCTTCTCAAACTCCTGAGGATGACATCCAACGGTGAGGACTTGGTCTTCAACCTTGTAATAGCCGATTGTCTTTACAGGTTTTGGAAAGGCTTGATAGAAGTCGGAAGAGCATTCAAGAGCACGGTTTTTCTTGAAATGAAGCGTTAATTTTACGGCTAAACCCCCTCCTTTACCGTCACCGATAAAAGTTTTGCCGACTAATAAATCTTGCAAACGCCTGTCTTCTTCTCGAGAAACAATTTGCAGCTCTGCCTGATTCTTATCGTCATTTCGTTTTACGAAATTTGCCGATCCAATATTCGGTGAAGTGAGCTTGAAGATTGATCCAGCAACAACACCAAAAGCCTTAGGAGCGTTGAGGAGCCGACGAAGATTGTGCTCGACGATTTCTTTGTCGCATGCCATTCCCGTAACCAGTGCATTGTGGAAAAGAATTTTGCCGTTAATGACTTGGTACATGCCGTTAATCGTGTTGCAATCCGTCCGCATGCTGAAGACTTGGTTGGCGGCATCAAATCTCAACTTGAATTGAGCCGTAGCATCGAAATTTGTTGTTTGACCATCAATTAAGTAGGATTCTAAGTTCCAAGTTCCGTTAACCGCAGACGATCTGCTCAATTGGTTTTGCGAATCGACCGCCTTATCTGCAGATGCGCAGCCTCCCAAGGCTGCCAAAATGGCTAAAGCTACAGCCAATTTGATTTTTGTCATTTCTGTTCCTTTCTTTTTAACTGCCAAAAGCGGTGCTCTTCGGCAGCTTTTTTCTCAAAATCTGCCCGTGATAATAGAAGAAAATTTAGCTAATTCGCTTGCGTCCTATTCGAGGAAAAACTCGTTTCTGCACGAGCTTCTCAGAAAAGTGTAAAAACAGCGCCTGATAAAGCTTGGCAAGTACAAGAAAATAAGGAAGTCAAACAAACTGTTAAATTTTGAAAATGGATTTAAGTTGAAGATTTCAGCCTGATTAGTTTAGACTACTTGAAAAATTTAAAGGAGAAGGCTCATGGCCCGTATGGTTCAGTGCGTAAAGTTAGGAAGAGAAGCTGAAGGTTTGGAACTGCCTCCGCTTCCAGGCGAATTAGGAAAAAAAATCTACTTGAATGTTTCCAAGGAAGCTTGGGAACAGTGGAAAAGACTTCAGACCATGTTAGTCAATGAAAACAGACTTTCCATGGCTGATCCGAAAGCCCGCAAATGGCTTTTGGAACAGATCGAAGCTCACTTCTTTGGTGAAGGTGTAGCCCATCCAGAAGGTTATGTCGAACCTGAGAAGAAATAATATAGGATTGTTCCCAACCCGCTCTTGACTGCTCAACGGCGGGTTTTGTTTACTAGTTAAAATTATCTATGACAATCCTGAGTTCGTGATTGTCACACCGAGCAAAACTATTTTCTATCGCACGTATTAATCGTTCAACGAAGGCAATACTATGGCAACAAGAAGATCTAAGAAAACAACAGAGTTTGAATCTCTTCCTATCCAGGTTCCGCTTTCAATTGATACCTTTGCTGCTATCGTTGATGCAGGAAGAGTGATGGAAGACTCGATTAAATATATTGATGATCCTCTCATGCGTTCGGAAACAATCTTCATCTCTCATTCCATCCTTGAGCAAGGCCAAATGGGGCTAAAAGACATCGAGATTGCCAGAGATCCGAAACGTCAGAGTGAGAAATCCACTTCCCGAGCATTAGTGCCTCTGCCATTTTTCATGGCAATTGCTTTCGGCGTCCGTCTGTTTACCAACTACCTTACCACCAGCCTCCCTAAGATGCCGGAGGAAAAGAAGACGGCCTCTCTGAAAACCTTAAATGACTCCCTTACCGAATTTGAAAAGGCAAAGCTTGAAGGCATCAAAGATCAAGACAAAATCGCCCGCATGATGCAGCAGCTTATCGAGCAAATTGGAGAAAATCCGGACGATCTTTCGCCGCTCGATATTGATGAAAAGAAAAACTCTATCAACTAAAGGAATCGTTTAAGAGCAACGGCTGAAAACCTGATGGTTGCCAGCCGCTTTAATTTTCTTGTTTACTCTGACTTCGCGCCTTTTTCAAAATTTTTGTCGTTGGAACTTGTCTTCTCTTTACCCTTGAAGGTTTGTTCCAAAAGTTTATAGATGCACAGCATATCCAACGGTTTTGATAAGTGAGCATTCATCCCTGCACTTAAGGACAACGAGACGTCCTCAGTAAAGGCGTTTGCCGTCATGGCAATGATTGGAACCGACACGGCATCCGGATGGGAAGATGCACGGATTTTTTTGGTGGCCTCGTATCCGTTCATTACAGGCATTTGAATATCCATCAAAATCGCATCGTAGTATCCTACAGGAGACTCGAAGAACTTCTTAACTGCGATTTGGCCGTTTTCAGCCGTGTCTGTTTCCACATGAGCCATTGACAAGAATTCTTGAGCCACTTCTTGATTGAATACATTATCTTCCACCAGTAAGACCCTCTTACCGGTGAAATCGTACATATCGGGGGCTGCCAAGGCCGTCTTGGTCTGCACCTCTTTATCAACCGACATCAATGCTGCCTTCAGCGAATTAGCAAAGAACGGTTTGGCAACAAAGCTGTTAACACCGGCCTCTCGGGCGCTTTCTTCAATTGGCGCCCAATCGTAAGCGCTCATGATGATAATTAACAGGTTTAGCCCCTCGAGCTTTCTGATTCTTCTTGCGGTTTCTTCTCCATCAATTCCCGGCATCTTCCAGTCGATAAAGACCACATCGTAAGGATGTCCTTCATCGCGGGACTCTTTAACCATTTCAACGGCTTTATAACCGTCAAGAGCAAACTCAGTGTTCTGGCCCAAGCGCTTCAAAATCAAGCATGCGTGCTCACAGGTGCCAATATCATCATCCACGACAAGCACTTTGAATTCACCGAGGCCATGAGGGGCGGTATTCTCTTCATTAGTAAAGCCGAACGGAAGCTCGACGGAGAACTCTGACCCGAGACCTTCCTGACTTTGAACGGAGATAGAGCCTCCCATCAACAAGACTAAGTTGCGGGTAATGGAGAGACCAAGACCAGTACCTCCGTAAATAGAAGAAATTTTCACGGAAGCCTGCTCAAACGGATCAAACACTTTCTTTTGGAATTCCGGACTCATTCCGATACCGTTGTCTTTAACAATGAATTGCAAATAAACTGTGTTCTGCTTTATCCAAAGTCTGTTGACAATGAGCTTGACTTCTCCGCCTTCAGGCGTGAACTTTACGGCATTGGACAAAATGTTGATAAGAACCTGATTAAGCCTCATTGCATCGCCAATCAAAGTCTCTTCAATCTCGTCATTGAAAACTACGTCGAATTTAATATTTTTTTCGCTTGCCTGCGGGGCAATTAAATTCACGACGGATGTGACTGCTTCACTGAACTTGAATTCATCGGCAGCGATCGTCAGTTTGTTTTCCTCGATCTTCGACATATCAAGAATATCGTTGATGAGTCCCAACAAGTGACGAGATGACTGAGATATCTTCAACAAGCAGTCTTCTACCTTCGGTTTGTCATTAATTTTTGCCAGTGCGATGGTAGCCATACCAATAATGGCATTCATCGGGGTACGGATTTCATGAGAAACGTGAGAAAGGAAGCGGCTCTTAGCAACACTTGCCGACAAGGCATTATTCAAAGAATCACTCAGAATCCGCTTCTGCTCCTGGGCTTCGGTTTCATCAGATACTACTACGATGTAGCCTGCTTCACCGGAAGCTTCCAGGATTGGATAGAAGCGTATCTTAAACTGACGGTTAATTCCTTCGCATTGAAAATCTTTTTCTCTGATTTGAAAAGCTTCTTCGAGATTGATCTGATCGCTTAGTGAGGCGGTTATATCTTCCATTAAACGGACAGCAAAGTCGCCTTTACTACGGAGCAGATCATTTGATTTGGTTCCTAAGACTCGCTCGCTGTTGGAGCTGATGAACTCGGGTTTGAGCTTCTTATTAAAAATGATGAATACTTCATCAACGGTATGGGAAAGAATATTAAAAAGCTGTTCTCGATGGCGAATTGCTTTATGAGCTCTTTCTTCGGAGTTCAGAACATACCAAAGAAATCCAACGAGAAGAAGTCCGAATAAGCAAGTTGTGATGATAACGGAATCGATTAGACGCTGAGCCTGGGCTTTAATTTCCGCACTTCTTGCATCGGCATTTGCACTGACCTTATTGAGGGTCTTATCCAAAACATCAAAATACGGGGCAACCTGTTCTTGATACATCCTAAGAACTTCGTCCTTATTTTTGCCCACGGTTTCGAGGGCTAATTTGCGTCTTTGTTCTTTAATGTTGGAGAAGTCCTGCATCAGCTGCTGATATTCTTTCGGATCTCCGCGGAAGTGGTGTTCCAAGAACTCCAAAGAACGGTTTTGTTCTTCTTCCTGCATTTTCAGCACTTCCACAATATCTTCGAAGGAGTCCGTATTGCCCATAATAAATGGAATGGTGTGGCCCATTTCATTAAGACGAGCTTGGATTTCGCTGACGCTCCGAGTGACTTGATACGGATATTCAAACATATCAACCGTATGCTGATTTGCTCTCCACATACTTATCGTCACAAAAACTGTATAAACAATAATGAGTACATAAAGAGCACGGATCAAAATTTTGCTTTTTACAGACGACAATTTAGTTCTCAACTCGGATGGGAGGTGCATTTGTTTTCCTTATTATTCGGCTTTTTCGGTTTTTAGTATTAAACAATTGTAGTTCCGATTCGAATAATTCGGACAAAATCCTCCAAGCTGTTTCATCAGCCGCTTGAAATATAGAATTCTAAGAAAAAGTCGATGAGAAACGAGCAACACAACTGCATCCAGAAAAATCAACTCCTCCTAGTCAGCCGATCGTAAGGAAAGATAAGCCGAAAAGATGTCAACCGTTGATTATTTTTATGATGACACTTCCTGCCACTTCACAAATTGCTTTTTCTCGATGGAATAAACGGGTACTGCTCTTATCTTTTCTTTTGAGACGGCCTCATCCCCATAATGTCTGCTGAGCATTTGAGCAACACCTTCTCTCAGCTTTTCTTTGGAGCTCTCTTCCCCTCGATCAATCTTAAGTTCTAGAATCCAGTGTCTTTCACCGGCTCTGACTTCTAAATCACTTCTTCCAAAGGCATTGTGATGCTCTATCTTCGGCTCAAGACCTGCACCAGCCATATACACCTGAACATAGGCTCGCAGGGAGGCCTCGTCTCTTACCGGATATTTGTAATAATCAATTGAAGAAAAAAGGCGGTTAAGAATGTGGAACAAAGATTCTGTATTTTCCTCACTTAGAACCTTCACAATAGGACCGGCTCCCACTTGGCCTGCAACTCTACCGCTCAAAAGTCTTTCCAAATATAGCCTGGCCATGGCACGGCGCACTTCAAGATTTGGATAATCGAGGTAAACCGTATCTCCGTACTCAACGGACTTGATTGTTAAATAGCCAGCCTGCACTAACAATCCCAAATCTGAAACAGTTTGGATATCGGCTGAACCAGACAATTCCGAAAGAGAAATTGTCTTCTCCCGACTATATTCTTCCGGATGTCGTAAGGCGTGAGACTTCAGATATTCCACTAATACGGAAGGCTTTCCTCCGCTTTCAAACCAATAATCAACCAGACCGTTCTCAGGATAAGAAAAGAAATTCAGCAATAACCACGGAGCAAAAACATGTTTGCTTGCTGTTCTTTCAAAACAAAAACCGTCGTATTGCCGAGTAAGTTTTTCCAATAATTCTTTGTCGCTGATATTCAACGTTGATGCCGCCTCATGTAAATAAGGTAAGAAATACCGTTGAATTTCGTCATGCGTATAACCTAACAACGTTCCAAATCCAACATCCAGCGTTAGATCTTTAAGGTTGTTCAGCTCAGAGAAAATGCTCGTCTTATTGAACTTCGTATTACCGGTAATAAAAACAAAACGCAGCGAACTGTCATTTGCCTTAATGACCGAATAAAACTCTGCCAAAAGACTTCTGATCTGCTCAAATAGAATGGGATCATTCAGGCACGACGTTAAAGGAGCATCGTATTCATCGATGAGAATGACTAGAGAAGAAGGTTCCTGTTCTTCCATCCAAGAAGACAATTGTCTGAAGAGAGAAAGTTCGGAAGATTTATATTCGAAACCCAAAGATGAAAATTTATCAATAATCAGGCCCGTAAGATCTTTACAAAATTTATTTAATCCGAAAAGAGGCTTGATCTCAGAGAAGTCCAATCTAACGATCTTGTACTCCTTGTGCTCTTTCCAGAGTTTCTCAATCGCCAGACCTTCAAAGTACTTGACTCCATATTTGAATAAAGCTTCGAATGTAGAAATAAGCAAAGATTTACCAAATCTTCTCGGACGAGAAAAAAAAATACTTTCTTCTTACCGAGGCAATTTTGTAGACCAGGTCAGTTTTGTCGACATAAAGCTGGTCCGCCATTCTCAAGGCTATGAAATCAGATGTTCCTAGCGGTAAATCTTTTATTTTTCTCTCGTCCATCGTCGCATCTCTGAATTGGCTTTATCTTTTCATTTTAGTTGAGGTTTGCCAAAAGAACCATCAACCAACAACTAGCTTGGAACTTCCTTTCTTATAGGAATTCCTCAAGACTACTGAGAAAAAGATTCCCACTTCAGAAAGTCCATTTTTTTTCCTTTCGGCAATACGCAAGTCGCATAACGCTCAAAATAGTCAAGAACAGAAAAATTCTGAAAAGATTCTTCTTACAAGGCACTTTTTGGATTAATAATTATTTTGCAGCCAAAATTTTTTAGGAGAAATAAATTGCAAAGACGCAGTCTTTTTAAATTCGCGGGTTCTTCCCTCGGGGCCATGTTATTCGGCTCTGCAATGGATGCAACCGTTGCTGCAGAACCGGAGTTCACTCCTCCGACAGCCAAGAAACCTATGCTGTTGTGCTTCAATGAAAACCCTCTCGGTCTGAGCGATGGTGCTAAAAAAGCTATCGAAGAATCTACATCACGAGCCTCACGTTATCCGTTTGCTCAAGTAGGCGCTATTAAAAAAGAATTGGCCCAATACATGGGTACTCAGCCGGATAACCTTCTTCTTACTCACGGCTCGGCAGAAGCGATTCGTGCTTCCGTCGAAGCCTACAACGTTCCGGGCAAAACCGTTTTTGTATACCCGGAATTGACTTACAGCGATGGTGCCGACGTTGCCAAGCGCAATCATATTCCGGTTAAGACAGTTAAGATGGGTCCGAACTGGAGCATCGATCTTGCCGCTCTCCGCAAACTTGCTGCTCAGCAGGCTAAGAGCAAGCATGTGATTGTCTATATCGTCAATCCGAACAACCCGACATCGACTATCGTCAACACACAAGCTTTGTTCGACTGGATCAAAACTAAACCAAAAAATACTTTCTTCATCTTGGATGAAGCATACGCAGAATTCGTTAACGATCCGTCCTTCAAGTCCGCCGGAGAATTGATTAAAGAAGGCTACAACAACCTGGTTGTTCTCAAGACATTCTCTAAAATCTTTGCAATGGCGGGCATGCGCTTAGGTTTTGCATATGCAGCCCCGGCAGT
>Ga0137298_11483_pt1 | contig 12203 bp, 10 predicted proteins | sample RamsorincwithD2O_2_FD_97182 | JGI IMG/M metagenome (GOLD analysis project Ga0137298, IMG submission 97182) | Mouse cecal microbial communities from Vienna, Austria - Glucosamine amended with D2O | ecosystem: Host-associated > Mammals > Digestive system > Large intestine > Cecum | place: Austria...
ATTGCCTGCATCTTGTTTCTGCCGGAGAAACGGTTTCTGCGGAAAATACAGTGAATGGAATGATGGTTATGTATGTAACAAATCATCCAGGACAGAAAAATATCGCAGAATCCGGTTCATTTACCGCAGAAGATAACCAGAAATTAACGTTGACGATTCTTTCGGATATTCAAGGCGGGACGGTGGATTTATTTTTATTTGATCCAAGCGGAAACGAGCAGCATATGGTGATTGGTGCGGAGAATAGTGTAAAGGAAATTACACTGGAAAAAGGAATTTGGCAGTATAATTGTTCTGGGATGTTTCGGGATGGCGGGAATATACAGGTAGTGGGAGTAATACAGTAAATTTGAAGTAAATCTGTAATCCATGGACAGCAAAATTTTCCTTGATTTTCACTATAAAAGAGGATTATACTACTATTGTAGAAGTAAGAAACAAGTCAAATAAAAGAAACAAGTCAAATGTTTTTGGAAAAGGAGGTTGTTCTTATGGGCAAGATTAAAGTGGTACAGTACGGCTGCGGCAAGATGAGCAAATATACGCTGCGTTATCTGTATGAAAAGGGAGCACAGATCGTAGGGGCGATTGATGTAAACCCGGAAATTGTCGGTATGGATGTGGGGGATTATGCGGAACTGGGCGTGAAAACCGGAGTTCTGATCAGTGACCATGCCGATGAAGTTTTAGACAACACCGATCCCGATATCGCGGTTGTTACCTTATTCAGTCTGGTAAGCGACTGCTATGATCACTATGTAAAATGTTTAAGCCGAGGGATCAGTGTGATTACGACCTGCGAGGAAGCGACCTACTGCTGGACCACCGATCCGGTGCGGGCAAATCAGCTGGACGTATTAGCGAAGGAAAATAATTGTACCTTTGTGGGAAGCGGCATGGAAGATACCTTCTGGGTAAATATGGTTGGTATGGTTGCCGGAAGCTGCCATACAATTAAAAAGATTGAGGGCGAGGTAAGCTACAATGTCGAAGAATACGGACTTGCCCTGGCAAAAGCGCACGGTGTAGATTTAACGCCGGAAGAGTTTGAAAAGCAGATTGCGCACCCCGAAGTGCTGGAGCCTTCCTATGTATGGAATTCCAATGAAGCTCTGGCATCAAAGATGGGCTGGACAATCAAGAGTCAGACGCAGAAATGTGTGCCGTATTTCCATGACAGCGATATCTATTCATCTACTATGGGCAAGGACATTAAGAAGGGCAACTGCATCGGCATGGCAGCCGTGGTAACGACAGAAACCTTCCAGGGGCCGGTGATTGAAACCAAGTGTATTGGCAAGGTTTACGGCCCGGACGACGGGGATATGTGCGACTGGAAGATTACCGGCGAGCCGGATACCGAGTTCCATGTTGTAAAACCGGCAACCGTTGAGCACACCTGTGCAACCATCGTCAACCGGATTCCCAGTGTGCTGCGTGCACCAGCTGGGCTGATTACCATGGATGAGCTGGATGAGATTGAATATATGACATATCCGATGGAGTTTTATTGCTAAATGGGATAAGTTGCCAAATGGAACAAATTTCTAAATAGGATTATAAGAACAAATAAAAAATAAGTGTTCATTAGTGCCCATATGGTGTCTGGTGAAAAGCTGAGAAAAAAGCAGAGTACGACTGCATTTGTTTGTGGTTGGTGCTCTGTTTTTTGCTGATAGTTTGATTATTGACTTTTTGTGTGCGGATAGTTTTTGCTACTATTGTTCAAAGATTTATTTCCTTTTCTATGACGGATATGCTATAATTGACCCATTAGTAGGTTTGCCTTTAAGTTATTTTTATTTTACTAGTCAAAAAAAGGTGCAAAGAATAAGTTTTACTGTTAATTTACATGAAAGAAACGAGAATCTTATGATGAATTTATTCGATAAAATTCCCTCCGGCTTTTTTAACTGCCTGGCGAGCGGGAGCAATAACCGTATTTATGCAGACTGCCTGCAGATTATCTATGAACAGTATGACCGGGAAATTATCTACCGAATTTCCAGGAACAGGATTCGCGATGCGCTTGCCGCATATCTGCTGGAAAATCATATTGATTTTCTGGATCAGGACAATGTATCCGATGATGCAAAACCCCCCAAAGATGAACGAAATTATAATGATATGGCAAATGGAATTATCCGAAAATTCTGCTCTAAAGACATTGGATGGCTGGAGGAGGAAGCGGATGATGCCACCTATGAAAAGCACATTATTATGACGGAAGAGGGGATTTTGTTAACTGAATTTTTACAAAATCTGATTAAACCCGAACGTGAAGAATTTTCCAGTTATATTTTTAATATCTATAATGTTCTGCAAAATAAGGAACAGTGGCGGCAAGATCCATATGTTGATGCCCTGAAAAATGTTTACCGCAATGCACGTCTGTTATCAAAGTCGCTGAAGCGTCTGGCGACGTTTATTAAAAAGATTATTGAGCGGATGGTTAAGGAAGAAACGTTAGAAAGTTTAACCGAAAATCTTCTGGAATACTGTGACGGCAATTTTATCCGTGAATACGCAAGGCTGACAAAGCAGCAGAACATTCATATTTATCGTTCATTCATCAAATCCCGCTTAGAAGAAATGCAGAATAATCCCGAATTAAGTGAACTTCTGTACATCGGCTGTGCGCTGGAGGAAGGCATAGAGGAAGAAAAAGCAAGGGAAATGGTTTTGGATATGCTGCAGGCGACAAAATGTTTCCTTGCTGAAGATTACGACCGGATTATGCGGGATATTAAGCATAAAATCAATATTTATCTGCAGATTGCCATAGGCCGTGCAAGGTTTTTAAGAAACCGTGAGGCAGATATGCGGGGCAATGTGGAACAGACCATACGCTATCTTGCCCGTGAAATGGACCAAATTGGCTGGAGGGAAGAGATTCCCGCAGAGATGCAGAAACTTTTTTCCCTGGACAGGCATGAATTTATCGATACCGGTTCGCTCCGCTATCCAAGGAAGCCAAAAACCATTCAAAAAGAAACGGTTGTTGAACTGGAAGAAATGAGTGAAGAGGATGTATTAAGAACACAGGCAGCACACGAGAAGGAAGCCTATAATCCCTATGCAAAGGAGAAGATGAAAGAATACCTGGAAGCTGTAATGAATAAGAAAAGCACCATTTCCTGTGAACATCTTCCCATGCAGGGGAAGCGGGATTTGCTCTGTGCATTGTCGGCAATTGCCTACAGCGATGAAAACGGCTATGTGGTGCAGCTAGAGGACGGGTATCTTCAGGTAAATGAACTGCTTCTGCGGAGGTTTTCAATAAGCAGGGCAGATGACGAGTAAATGGTCAGCGCAATGGACTGCCCCTTTTAAAGGCTGTAAGGAACGAATAAAGAGGGGTTATTAATCAAATGGAGGGAATCGTGAATTTCGACGAATTATGGAAAGATTTTACATCATTAGAAAAGGATTTATTTCAAAAATCATGCAGGAAGCTTTTAAAGTCTACCTTTATTGTGCGTGATAAGGATGAAGAGAGTAAAAAAGCCTATCATTTTATTGCGAAACACCCGGAGCCGTTTTCCCTGTATTTTGGCTATATAGGATTTGACGTTGTGGCGGACCGGGACAGCGGGGTAATTATGCTTTCTAACTGTGCAGATATGGCGGATGGCATTAAAGAAGATGGAAAGTATCGTGCTCTGCTGCTTGTGGACATTATATGCGGACAGGATTCGGTCGGGAAGTTTATCTCAGGCGATCCTTATTTCAGTGGTTGACTTAAATTTTGAACTGGAAAAGTATGAAATAAAAGAACTAATTGATAATAAAAAACTGATAACGGATATTTTAACCTTATTTTCCCGTTTTAATCTTGTGGATATCAAAGGAAAAATCGGGGATGCCGACTGTATGATTCGTCTGTACCCATCGCTGGCATTTGCCTTAAATGTAGAGGAATTTAGCCGTTTTGCCGAGGCTGCGCGAAAACGGATGCTGGAGAAGGGCAGGGGAGATGAACCGGATGCATTAGAAGCATCGTACAGAGAGGATGAGGAGGATGAGGAGGATTAGGACAATGATGCAGATGAATAGGAAAACTGCGACAAAGCTATTGATGGTGCAGTGGTCAAGGTTTCAGCGCTTATGTGTAAATCTGGAAGGTTCCACACTCTTTACGGGGGTAAATGGAAGCGGAAAATCTACAATATTGGATGCTATGACCTACCTTCTTACCGGAAACCGGCAGTTTAATAAAGCAGCGAAGGATCGGGATCGAACCGTGCTTGCCTATGTGCGCGGCGATACAAAAAGCAATGGTTCTTCCCGCTATCTGCGTTTTGGGGAAGTAATCAGTTATATTGCGATGGAGTTCTGGTCGCCGGTGGAAAATCAGTTTATGGTGGTTGGTGTATGCATTGAATCGGCTAATGAAACCGCACAGAAAAGCAGCTGGTTTATCTGCCGCAATACGAAGATAGAAGAGATAACGTTTACAAAAACTGAAGGAAAACTCCTGAAAATTATACCGAAAAATGAACTTTTAGTTAAAGGTCACCTCATGAAATTTGCGGATTTTTGGAACCGTGATCGGGGTGTGGAACAGGTGTTAAGGGCGCTTGGACTGCGCTGTAATACAGAAAAATATCGCTCAAAATTGATAAAAATGATGGCGTTTGACCCGCAGAATAATATTGATCAGTTTATCCAGGAATGTGTTTTAGAACCGGGAAAAGTGGAATCTTTAAAGGAATTACGCGAGCAGAGACAGCGCTTTGAACAGATTAAAGAGCTATACGAAAATTTGCGGAAAAGCAAGAAAAAATTAGAGGAAGTAGAGCAAAAAAGTATTGAATATGAAAAGAAAAAGAGAGTTTTTCATATCCGGGAATTAATGTTTTCTTATCAGGATTTAAGGCAGAAAGAAGAGGAAGAAAAGGAAATTGCATTGCGGATGGAGGGATTGAAGCAAAAGCTAATTTATCTGCAGGAGCAAAAAAGCAGCCTGGTCAGGCGCTATGATGATGCAGGAGAGCGCTATCGAATTGCCCAGAATAATGATATGGTTAAGGGGATGCAGGAAAGCCTGAACGAAATGGAGCGGCAGCGCAAGGGGCTGGAGGAAGAAATTCGCCGCAATGAGGAAAAGCTGGCAAAATTAAAGCGTCTCCAGATAAAGCTTTCTGAAATTTTGCCCTGGATGGAAGAGTTTCTGACACTTTCCGAGGAAGATAAGCAGTGTTTAGGCCAGCTGGCAGAAAGGGCAGTCCCGACAGAGCAGAAGGTTGATACCTTTGTCCGTTTTGCCGATATGGTTAGGGTGCAGGATCAGTTATTTGCCACCGATGAGGTGCATTTTGACGATCAGATAAAAGAATTTGATAAAGCGATCCGTGAATTGGAGCAGAAGATAAAGCAGCTTGAGGCAAATATTTTGGTATTTCCCAGAGAGATTGAGGATGCCAGACAGATGATTCAAAGGGAACTGGGGAAGGAAGGGATTCATACCGAAGTAAAGATTTTTGCCGAACTTGTCCAGGAAGTGAAGGATGAAAAATGGCGTGCGGCGATCGAAACTTTTTTGCGCAGGAAAAGGTTTTTCCTGATTGTTGAAGGAAAATATTGCCATAAGGCTTTGGAAATCTTACAGAAAAAACGCCTGCATGCAGCTAATGTGGTGATTACTGACAAGCTTCCTGATACAAAAGTTACACCGGATTCTGCGGCAGAAATATTGACCATACCAAATCCAAACGCACGAAAATTTGCCAATTTTCTTTTAAATGGAATACATTTATGCGGGGCATTAGAGGAATTACATGAACATCCAAAGGGTGGTATTACCCAGGATGGAATGCTGGCAAAAAGCTATTCTTTTTCCTGTATGGAGATGAAAAAAACGGAGTTTTGTCTGGGGCAGGATGCAATAAAATTTCAGCTGGAAAAGGCGATAGAAGAGAAGAAAAGCAGGGAGAGGGAAAAAGAGAATCTCTGGAAAAGCAGAGAAAAACTATGCGTACAGCGAAAAGCATTAAACCAGGTGGATTGGCAGGCAGAGCACTATGATTTTGGGGCTGCTGCGTCTCTGGAAGAGGTAGACAAAGCGCAGAAAAGGATGATAAAAAGAATAGAAGAAATCCGTAAAAATCCTGATTTTATGGCTGTATTACAGGAAGTGGATGATGCAAAAAGAGAATATCAGCGGCTTGGAGAGGAGAAGGATCGCCTTGCCGGGGATATCCGGGGCTGTGAAAAAGATCAGGAACAGGGGCAGAAGGAACAAAAGAACTTATCCGGGGAAATTTATCGGCTGAAAAGAGAGTATACAGAGCAGTGTTTACAGCATTTGGAATTGAAAAAACCGATGATGGAGGAGTATGAAAGGCTAAGGAAAAAGGCAGGGGAAGATAAAGGGAATTGGCAGGTGATTACCCCAAGGCAGGTGAAAATCTTGAAAAACGAACTGGAAGCCTGTATCCGGCAGCTGGAAAATGTACAGCTGGAGTATTGCCGCCTGGCGGAAATCGATATGCATAAGCGGGGAGTAGCCTATATTTCCTTTTTCCGGGAAGAACATAGAAACATTGCAAATATTAAGGTTGAAGAAACAAAATGCCGGTTGGATGAGCAGTCGTTAAAACTGGAAAATGCATTTATGAATGACTTTGTGGCAGAAATGAATGAAACGATTTATGACGCAAAAAATGAGATTGCGGCGATAAATCATGAACTTAAGCAGCTTCCGTTTGGCAATGATACCTATAAGTTTGTGATGAAGGAGAAGCCGGACCGGGCAGTATTTTTCCGTATTTGTCGAAGGCTGGAGGATTACATGAGCACCCCGGAGGTTTACATGAACTCGGCAAGGGAGGACGAGGAAATGGAGAGGGATATCCGGGAATTTATGGAAGTGATCCTGGATGAAGAGGACGAACAGGAGTACACGGATTATCGTAAATACTTTGTGTATGATATGGAGATTGTAAGCCGCCAGGGGGACAGTGAGGTGGTTTCCGACCTTTCCAAAAAACAGGGTTCAGCGAGCAACGGGGAGAAGCAGACGCCATATTTTATTATCCTGGCAGCAAGCCTTTTGCAGTGCTACCCGCGAACAGCCTGCTGTGCAAAGCTGGCTTTTATCGATGAGGCGTTTTCGGCATTGTCCAGGGAGAGGATTGAGCAGATGGTGAAGTATCTGGAGGACAATCATTTTCAGGTATTCTATGCGGCACCGCCAGAGAAAATTAACAGTATTGGAACTTATATTGATTCGACGGTAAGTCTGGTAATTACGGGAAGATATACGAATGCAGTGGAAGGGTTGGTGAAAGAGAGTGAAAAGGAAGTAATAAAATAAGGTAAAAAATAAGGAAAAAGAGAGGATAAAAGAGAAAGAAAGGATAATAAATAAGATGAAATAAGGAAAGTATAATAAAGAAAGCGAAATGAAGAAAGTATAATAAAAAAGTGAAACAGAGAAGGTGTAATAAAAAGTGAAACCGAGAAAGTATAATGAAAAGTGAAACCGAGAAAGTATAATGAAAAGTGAAACCGAGAAAGCATAATGAAAAGTGAAACAGAGAAAATGAAATAAGGAAAAGAAATACAGAAAGTGAAATAAAGAGGAAATAAAAGATGGCAATGATACTTAGCCAGTGGCAAATACAAGTCCTGGAATCTTTGCTGAATTTGTATGAAAATAGCAAGACTTACCGGGAAAAAAATAAGGTTACGCAGACATTTTCGATTTCTCCGGTAAAGATTTTTCCTGATTACGTTTCTGATTTTGCCGATATTTACCTTGTGCGTGATTTTGAACAGCAGATGAAGGAATTAGAACAGCAGGGATTTATTGTTATTATCTGGAAAAATAATGTGATAGAAAAATTAATAGCTAATTCGGGAAGATGGGAAAACATTTATGACCTTTTAGGAAAAAAAGAGCGCAGGCAGATAGAGCAGGAGCAGACGAAAGTTTACGAGAAATTTCTGTCGATAGATAAAGGGATGGATGTTTTTTGCCAGGAGCAGATTGCTCGCTTAAGGGAGGGAAAAAAAGCAAAATTTGCGCCGGAGAAAGCAAAAAAGATATTACAGTTGTGGAAATTTCTTGTGGAAAATCGGGAGGAAGTGCTGGAAAGAGAACTGTCCATTGCTGTGCTGGGTGACAGTAAGTTATGGGAGAAAAAATACCGCTCCAAGTTGTGCCGTTTGCTGCGAAAATATAATGATTTTGAATCTGTTCTTCTTGGGGTGGATGATAAAAGAGAGACAGAGAAGATTGTTTTAGGCGAATATCATGTGGAAGCAAATCCTTCTTTTGTCTATATTAAAGGGGATTCAGAGATTTTCTTTTCCGATGGACAAAGGGTTAAAATAAGCCCGGATATGCCCATTGCACTTACGGAAAATACCCTGAAACATGTCTGTGCAGTAAAGATTTTGACAGAAAAAGTAATGACAGTTGAAAACCTGACTTCGTTTCATCGAATGGTACAAAAGGAATATTTTTACTTGTTTTTAAGCGGGTATCATAATCGCATGAAACAGAAATTGCTGTGTAAAATCAACGATGATAACCCGGAAATTCAGTGGTTTCATTTTGGCGATATTGACCCGGATGGGTATTATATTATTGAACACTTGATAAGAGGAACGGGGATTTCATTTCGTCCCATTTATATGGATATCGCCTGTCTGGAAAAGTATGCTTCCTATGCGAAGCCATTAAATGAAAACGATGTGCGGAAGGCAAAATCTTTACTTGAGCAGGGGAAATATCAGGAAGTTATGGGGTATATGCTGGATAAAAATAAGAAGCTGGAGCAGGAAATTGTGAGTTGGATGTCTAAAGGAATAAACGTTAAGATAAAGACTATGGAGGTGAAATGCTTTTAAGGGAAGCAGCTATGAATATGAAGCTCTGGCAGAAGAAAGCATTTGTGCAAGGCAGAGAAACTTAAGGGTAAACTGCCTTGAGAAGGAACAGAGAAGAGCATGTGATAGAGGAGTATATAAAAAATATATCTTATCGGCGGAACAGCCTTCTTAATTCCGCCTTAGAGGTTTGTTTCCGATCGTAAAGGTACGGGAAATATTAATGCTTTTTATGAAGATTCAGCATAACTGACAAGAAAACAGTGGAACTTTCATAATAATTGTGATAAACTAAACATTATTAAGTGATAGGAGGATAGAATATGTACGCAGAATTTACGGATGATCTAGTTACAGGAAATGAAACTATAGACACTCAGCATCAAGAGTTGATTGGCAAAATCAATGACCTTTTACGGAGCTGTGAGGAACACTCAAATAAAGCCGGCGCTGCCAAAATGCTGAATTATCTGGCAGACTATACGGATTTCCATTTCAATGCAGAGGAGGCGCTTCAGGAATCTATCGGTTATCCTGGTATTGAAGAGCATAAGAAAAAACACGCAGAACTAAAAACTGCTGTCCAGGAACTTTATGATAGGCTAACTGAGGAAGAAGGCCCTACAGATGCCTTCGTTGCTATGGTAAATGAAAAGATAACCGACTGGCTCTACTATCACATTCAGACCTTTGACCGCTCTGTTGCAGAATATAAATATATGAGCGATAATACCAGCAGGATTTAACGGTCAGCAAAGGGGCTGTTGCAAAATAACGGCTAAGTGCGTGATATACGACAGAAACCACAAGTGTTTCATTCATATATTATGCACAAACCGCATTTTGCAGCAGCTCCTTTGTTAAAAAAGTGCTTGGAAATTCACGTCTAAATCATAATGGCAGTATTTCAGGAAAACTGCCGCCAGCGCGGGACAACGCTTTTTACTGCGTTATTTTCTCAAAGTCAGATGCTGGGTGCTTGCATAACGGGCAGATAAAATCCGCCGGAAGCTCCTCACCTTCGTAGATGTAGCCGCATACTGTACAGCGCCAGACTGTTTTTCCGGTAGCGGGCTTTTTCGACTGGGGTTTAATGGAGGACTGATAGTAAGCATAGGTAGCTGAGGGTGCAGCAGAGAGTACTTCCATGTCAGTTACGGAAGCAATGAATAAGGTGTGGCTCCCCAAGTCAATGGCCTGCTCAGTCACGGCGCTGATATAGCCGTTGCTTCCCGCAGTAACATAGTAAAGGCCGTTGGAAGAACGCCTGCAGTCTGGATAGCCGGAGAATTTATCCACATCCCGACCGGATTGAAAGCCGAAATGCTGGAATACGGAGAAGCTGACCTCCTCGCTGAGGATGGATAGGTTAAATTTTCCGCTCTGTTTGATCAGATCGTGGGTAAAATTAGTTTTGTTAACAGCAATGCTGATTCGATTTGGTTCACTGGTTACTTGCCCTGCTGTGTTAATGATACAGCCGCTGTCCCGTCCCGCAGAAGCGGCGGTGAGTACAAACAGCCCATAGCTTAGGTTATACATTGTTTTTTGGTTCATATTCTCCTCCTTTGCCATTTCATAGCATTTTTAGCAGGCAGCATAGTTATTTTTTCCGCATTGCACCCCACCTGACATCAATAAGCCCCTAGTTCATTTTTATTGGTTTTCGGTTTGTTTTGTTTTCGCTTCAATATCCCATTGTATTGCATGGTTCAGATCACGGTATTTCTTTGGTGTCATACCCACAGATTCACGAAATTGCTGAATAAAATGGCTTTGTGAGGAAAATGACAGGCGGTTTGCAATTTCAATCATGGAATATTCACTGTATTGCAGAAGGTTTTTTGCCATCTCAATTTTTTGTGTGCGGATATAAGTACTGACAGAATCACCGGTTTCTTTTTTAAACAGCCGCGAAAGATAACTGGCTGACACGCCCAACACATCGGCCAGGTCTTCCACCGTAATCCGCTCTTTGATATGGGAATAAATATATTCTTTGCACACATTGATGTGCCGGGAATTAGTATCGCTTCTGCAGATTCTTCGCATCTTTTCCGTATAATCCAAAACCATGGCATCGTGAAGGCTCCGCACCCCTTCTATCGTATGAATGTTATCCGGCTTTTGAATATAAAAATCACTCATTCGGAAAGCCTGTTCCAGTTCCATCCCCTTCTGCTTACACATGCGGGTAATCATTGCTGTTGTTATCACAAAATGGTACTTTAAATTGGTAATGGGATTCCTAGAAAGTACACCTACCCCGTCACTGTCCAAAAAACGCTGCTGCTCACAATTTTTCTTTATCGCATCAACATCACCGTTGGTTACGTTCCGGTAAAATAAATATTCTTCTGTGGGGGGACGATGTTCTACCTCATCAATTTCATCTTCTGCCTCTAAAAGAAGCCATTCATTTTGATAACTCATAGTACGTACTTTTCCTAAAACCTTACGCTTGCTAGGAATTTTCCAAAGATTTTCCGACCTGCTTTATCATATTTATATGTATATGTACCCTCAGGAATCCTTGCAATAACATGTCCTGCTTCGTTTAACTGTTCTTTCTGGAATTCATATTTTATAAGATTTTTAATAGCCTGATCAACCATTTACCAAATTCTCCTTGTTTTTTTCTGGGGTATGTCTGAAAACTGATATCATTAAAAGTTATTTAGATAAATATACATAATATTGTCCACTCTGTTATTGTATTCAGTTTAGCATATTTACAGGAGGTTTACAAGATTCTATGCATAAAAAATCAAAAAGAGTAAAAAAATATCAGTGAAATACTCCATTCTATGGTATCTTGACTACTGCGTAACAAACCTGTGGTAATTATCCGAGGGAGCATAAACTGCCTATCTTGGATTTCCTTATGTTGGAAAAGCCTACGTTGGATAATCCAACGCAATTAAATAAAGAAATAAATAACTAAAGAAATATCAAATACGGATTTAATCAAATACCCATTCCCTTCCTATCTGTTCCCTAACCCCTCTCCTTTTGAGCAAGGCAAAGCGGCAGAGCCGCTGTAATGCCACTTAAATCAAGCGAGAAACACACTTTATTGTGCAACATTCCATAATGGATAGAGAGCGTAAGCGGTTTATCCGATTGTGCTCTCTTGGCTGCCCGACAGCAAAGACAGGGAGTGGTTCACATTTTATCCTTGACGGCTTTTTCTGGCTTTGCTACTACCTGTCAAAATGGAATTGCAGGATAGCTTTGATAAGCTGTGTTTTCAAACGTTCTTGAATATCGTCGTTGATATGTCCCCGGTATTTTGACAGATACTTAATGCGTGGACTGTAATGCTGTAAAACAAGTTCAATCACTTCTGGCTTTCCGGCAATCGC
>Ga0137298_11486_pt1 | contig 12167 bp, 7 predicted proteins | sample RamsorincwithD2O_2_FD_97182 | JGI IMG/M metagenome (GOLD analysis project Ga0137298, IMG submission 97182) | Mouse cecal microbial communities from Vienna, Austria - Glucosamine amended with D2O | ecosystem: Host-associated > Mammals > Digestive system > Large intestine > Cecum | place: Austria...
CCACCTTCACACGGTCGCCTGCCTTGAAAGGAATGGGCTCGGCAAGAACAGTAGTGCGGACCTCCGGTCCTTTCGTATCCATCAGGATGGCAATACGGTTGGAAACCGTACGCACATTGTTTATCAACTTCTCAGCACCTTCACGAGCAAGATGTGCAGTATTCATACGTACAACATTCATACCCGCATCGAACAACTGCTTTATAAAATCAACATCACAGCGCTGGTCAGAAATCGTTGCTACAATCTTCGTTTGCTTCAATAACATAATCTATATACCTATTTTATTTAATAATCTTTTAACGCCTCCATGGCCAGACGGTAGGAATTCAGCCCGAAACCGAGAATAACACCCTTGCAAGCGCAGGAAATCATGGACACATGACGAAAAGCCTCGCGGGCATGCACATTAGAGATATGTACCTCAATCACCGGAGAAGTGACCGAACGGATAGCATCTTGCAGGGCGATGGATGTATGTGTGTAAGCACCCGCATTCAAAATGATGCCATCCACATCAAAACCCACCTGCTGAATCTTATCTATCAGCTCTCCCTCAATGTTGGACTGGAAATAGTCAATTTGTACATCCGCATATTTCTTACGGAGCTCAGCCAGATAGTCTTCAAAAGTTACGCTACCGTAAATGGAAGGTTCACGTTTGCCCAAGAGATTTATATTGGGGCCGTTAATAATCTGTATCCTCATAACACAATTTTTTATACCTTTGTCCCTTGAAAAGGGCTTGCTCCGTATCCGGCTGATACTTGCTCCGTAGTCTGTAGGTACGGAACAAGTACGAACCGACCGGATACGTAATTACAGCGCAAAGGTAGCAAAAAAGAAATGAAATCAGAAGAAAAGTTCATGAATAAGGAGAAACAGGCACTGATAATCAGAAAGTACTACCAGTATCTAAAATTAGAGAAAGCACTCTCGCCCAATACGGTGAATGCTTATCAAACGGACTTGGATAAGTTGTTGCGTTTTCTGAAAGAAGAGAACATCGCTATCCTTGACACAACGCTGGATGACTTGCAACATTTTGCCTCCGGACTACACGATATCGGCATCCATCCCCGTTCGCAGGCACGCATTCTGTCAGGCATCAAGTCATTCTTTCATTTCCTCGTTGTGTCCGACTATCTGGAGGGAGACCCCAGCGAACTGCTGGAGGGGCCTAAAATCGGATTTCATCTGCCGGAAGTGCTGACGGTGGAAGAGATAGACCGTATCATCTCCGCCATCGACCTAGGCACAAATGAGGGGCAACGCAACCGGGCCATCCTCGAGACTCTATACAGTTGCGGCCTGCGGGTATCGGAACTGTGCAACCTGAAAATCTCCGACTTGTATTTCGACGAAGGCTTCATCAAGGTAGAAGGTAAGGGCAGCAAACAGCGCCTTGTACCCATATCGTCCCGTGCCATCAAAGAGATAAGGAACTGGTTCGTGGACCGCAATGGAGGCTGGAAAATCAAAAAGGACTTCGAAGACTACGTATTCCTGGCACGCTGGGGCAAAAATATCTCACGCATCATGGTATTCCACCTTATCAAGGAACTGGCAAAGCAGGCCGGCATCACCAAGAACATCAGTCCGCACACCTTCCGCCATTCCTTTGCCACTCACCTGCTTGAAGGAGGCGCCAACCTGCGCGCCATACAAAGCATGCTGGGCCACGAATCCATCGCTACAACAGAAATTTACACACACATCGACCGGCACAGATTGCGTAGTGAAATCATAGAACACCATCCCCGTAATATAAAGTACCGCAAAGAGCGGGAAATTCATTAAATTATGATAAAATTACCGCGCGAGTTAACAAACTGTAATAGGATTTAATATCTTTGCGTTGTTGTGTCCATGTCTAAATAGCACACTAACATGAAATAGACAAATTTCAATTACAAACAATTAATTTATACCTAAAATGACTAAGAAATTGTATCTGCCGTTTTTAATGGCAATGGTTGTTGCATTAATGACATCGTGCAGCAAAAAGATGGGTGAATTGTCATCAGATTATTTCACCGTGACTCCTCAAGTTTTGGAAGCTGTAGGTGGTAAAGTTCCCGCTACAATCAACGGAAAATTCCCCGAAAAGTACTTCAACAAGAAGGCTGTGGTAGAAGTTACCCCGGTGCTGAAATGGAACGGTGGCGAAGCTAAAGGCCAGTCTGCTGTATTCCAGGGAGAAAAGGTAGAAGGTAATGACCAGACTATCTCTTACAAGATGGGCGGCAGCTACACCATGAAGACATCTTTCGACTATGTACCGGAAATGGCAAAATCCGAACTGTATTTGGAATTCAAGGCTACAGTAGGCAAAAAGACTGTCAATATACCTGCCGTAAAAGCAGCCGACGGTGTAATCTCCACTTCTGAGATGCTGGAACAAACATTGGGCAGCGCTAACCCCGCCAACGGTGACGACGCTTTCCAACGTATCATCAAAGAAAAGCATGACGCCAACATCATGTTCTTGATTCAACAAGCCAACGTACGCGCCAGCGAATTGAAGACTGCCAAAGAATTCGGCAAAGAAGTGAAAAACATAGACGAAGCTGAAAACAAGAAAATCAGCAACATCGAAATCTCCGCATACGCTTCTCCCGATGGTGGTGTAGGCTTGAATACCACTCTGGCTGAGAACCGCCAGGACAACACGGCTAAAATCATCAACAGAGATTTGAAGAGAGCAAAAATCAATGCAGCGGTAGACACCAAGTATACAGCTCAGGACTGGGAAGGCTTCCAGGAACTGGTATCCAAATCAAACATCCAAGACAAAGAATTGATTCTTCGCGTTCTTTCCATGTATCAGGATCCCGAACAAAGAGAACAGGAAATCAAGAACATCTCTTCTGTTTATAAGACTTTGGCTGACGAAATCCTGCCGCAACTGCGTCGTTCACGTCTGACTTTGAACTACGAAATCATCGGCAAGTCCGACGAAGAAATCGCAAAACTGGCTGACAGCGATGCCAAACAATTGAACATCGAAGAATTGCTGTATGCTACCACCTTGACTAAAGATGTTGCCAAGCAAGAAGCTATCTTCACAAAAGCTACTCAAATTTACCCTAACGATTTCCGTGCTTACAACAACTTAGGCAAACTGGCTTATCAGGCTGGTGACCTTAACAAGGCAGAAAGCTACTTCAAGAAAGCCCTTTCCATCAAGGATGCTCCTGAAGCAAACATGAACCTCGGTCTGATTGCCTTGACTAAGGGTGACAGAACTACTGCAGAAAGCTACATGAGCAAAGCTTCCGGTTCTAAAGAGCTGAACGAGGCATTGGGTAATCTGTATGTAGCCCAAGGACAGTATGAAAGAGCAGTCAACTCATTCGGTGACACAAAAACCAACAGCGCTGCTTTGGCACAAATCCTGGCTAAGGACTACAACAAGGCTAAGAGCACACTGGCCGGCGTAGAAAAGCCAGACGCTTACACTGACTACCTGAAAGCTGTACTTGGTGCAAGAACCAACAATACATCTATGGTAACCAGCAGTCTGAAGAATGCCATTGCAAAAGAACCGGCTTTGGCTAAGAAAGCTGCTTCTGACCTGGAATTCGCCAAATACTTCACTAACACTGACTTTATGAATATCATCAAATAATAAAGGTTAGATTGAAAAGAACGTGCCCGGCATAGAAATATGTCGGGCATTTCTTTTTATTCACACCAAAAAGAAGTATTTTCGCGACGAAGTATCAGAAAAAGACCCGGAATGAAGAAAATCTATCTTGCATACCTTCTGCTTATCATATTGTCTGCCTGCGGCGACAAAAACACGAATTCAGTCCACCTAAGTGGTGAAATCAAAGGACTGGGGAATGATACCCTTTATATATATGGTACGGACAAGTTCTATAACCGTATGGACACACTGCTTGTCAAGGATGACAAGTTCTCCGTAACCCTCAGCACCGACACGCTGGCCTCTGCATGGTTGCTATTCAGTGACGGTACAGAGTATCCTCTTTACTTGAACAAAGGAAATAAAATAAAGATAAAAGGTTCTGCTTCCGATATTACTTCATTGGAAATTACGGGGAATGTCTTCAATGAAGAACTGACAGCCTTTCAGAAAGAGTTGAAAGGTTTAAGCACTTCCTCGGAGAAAGCATTGGAGGAAAAAGCAAAGACCTTTATCAACAGCCATCCTGCTTCATTGGCAAGCATCTATCTGCTGGAAAAATATTTCGTGCAAAAACCGCAACCGGACTTCGCCTTAATCAAAGAAATGACAGAACACATGACCGGAGGACTAAAAGACCGCCCGTATGTAGATGAACTGCTTGACCTTATCCAAGAAGAAGAGAAAGTATCTGTCGGGAAAACAATCCCGTACATTCATCTGCCCAATGCGAAAGGTACACAAATCAGCCGCACCAATTTTAAGGACAAATATCTGTTGATACATTTCTGGGCATCCTGGAACCAGCAAAGCATGGAAGCCAACGCTGCCCTGCGCAGGATTTACAAGAAAGAAGAAAAGAACAAGCTATTCGCCCTCTGGGGCATCTCCCTGGACATTGACAAAAAGGAATGGGAAGAAGCAATCAAAAGAGATACCCTGAAGTGGGAACAGAGTTGTGATTTCTCCGGATGGAATACCTCTCCCGTCAAGCAGCTCGCCATACAAGCATTGCCGGCCAATCTGTTTCTTAGCCCTTCCGGAAAAATTGAAGGGAAAAACATGAGCGAGGAAGACATTAAGAAGAAACTGGCAGAAATAGAGCAAAAGGAGAAAGAGAAGGAAAAGACCGGAAAGAGACTCAAAAAACAAAACCGACGGTAGCCCCCACCCTGCCATCATTAACCCCTAATTATTAAAACGTGCTCATAAAAGTTTTTGGAGCGGCTGTTCAAGGTATTGACGCAACCCTCATCACCATTGAAGTCAACAGCTCCAGAGGCTGTATGTTCTATTTAGTCGGCTTGCCGGATTCTGCGGTAAAAGAAAGCCATCAACGCATCATATCTGCTTTGCAGGTCAACGGTTACCGGATGCCGACCAGTAATATCGTCATCAACATGGCACCGGCAGATATCCGAAAAGAAGGCTCTGCTTATGATTTGCCTTTAGCCATCGGCATGCTGGCAGCCAGCGAGGTTATCCGGTCTGATAAACTGGACCGTTATCTGTTGATGGGCGAACTAAGCCTCGACGGTAGCCTGCAACCAATCAAAGGAGCACTCCCCATTGCCATCAAAGCCAGAGAACTGGGCTTTGAAGGAATGATAGTTCCCTGCTCGAACGCACATGAGGCCGCCGTAGTGAATAACTTGAAAGTCTATGGCGTGGAAAATATCAAGGATGTCATTGAATTCTTCAACGGAAAACAAGAATTGGCTCCGACGCAGGTCAATACCCGTGAAGAGTTCTACTCCCAGCAAAGCTCTTTCGAGCTGGACTTTGCGGAAGTAAAGGGGCAGGAAAACGTGAAGCGGGCTCTGGAAGTAGCCGCCGCAGGCAGCCACAATATTCTTCTCATAGGGGCCCCCGGCAGCGGAAAATCCATGCTGGCAAAGCGCCTCCCCTCCATACTTCCTCCCCTATCGTTGGGAGAAAGTCTGGAAACAACCAAAATCCATTCCGTTGCCGGAAAACTTGGCAAGGGCGGCGGACTTATTTCAAAACGCCCGTTCCGCGATCCGCACAATTCCATTTCCACAGTAGCCATGACCGGTGGAGGAAGCTTCCCCCAACCCGGTGAAATCAGCCTGGCACATAATGGAATCCTGTACCTCGACGAATTGCCTGAGTATAACCGCAGCGTTTTGGAGGTTCTCCGTCAACCGCTGGAAGATAGAAAAATTACCGTATCACGCATTCGGTGCAATGTGGAATATCCCGCCAGTTTTATGCTGGTAGCCTCTATGAACCCATGCCCATGCGGCTACTATAACCACCCGACCAAAGCCTGCGTTTGCAGCCCCGGGCAAGTACAGAAGTATCTGAATCGTATATCCGGGCCTTTACTCGACCGCATAGACCTGCAAATCGAAGTCACCCCACTCCCCTTTGAAAAGATGGCGGACACCCGCCCGGGTGAGTCGAGCGCCACGATACGAGAGCGTGTGATATATGCCCGGCAAATTCAAGAAGCCAGATACGCAGACATTCCCGGTGTATATTGCAATGCGCAAATGAACAGCAAGTTGCTGTCTCTCTACGCCCGTCCGGATGACAAAGGGCTTGCCATGCTCAAGAATGCCATGAACCGGCTGAACCTTTCGGCACGTGCCTACGACCGCATATTGAAAGTGGCGCGCACCATCGCCGACTTGGAAGGCAGCGAATTGATACAGCCGGCGCACCTGGCGGAAGCTATCGGTTACAGAAACCTGGACAGGGAAGACTGGGCAGGATAAACCGAGGTACAGCATCAGGACTGCCACCTTTCGAAAATCACGTTTTCTCTATCCGAATGCGTGCATCCACCGCCATCACCTGCTTTTCAGTGGCCAACAGCGGATTGAGGTCCAGTTCCTTGATTTCGGTGGCAAAACGCAACAAGGTAGAAAGCCGCACAATAATTTCTGCAAACTTGTCCTCGTTCACGCCTTTCTGCCCGCGCGTACCTTTAATAATCTTATAGGCACGCAAGGAATGAATCATAGAGTAAGCCTCCTCGTAAGACAAGGGTGCCAGACCGGAAGACACATCTTTCAGCACCTCCACAAAGATGCCTCCCAGACCGCAGAGCACTACATGCCCGAACTTCTCTTCATATTTGGCACCGATAAACAGTTCCGTACCCTTCAGCATGGGTTGCACCATGATGGAATGCGCCGCGGGAATCTGCATCATGCGATCGAACTCCAACGCCAGATGCTGTTCACCCTTGATGTTCAGGACAACGCCTCCCACATCCGATTTGTGTACCGGCCCTACCACCTTGGCCACCACCGGAAAACCTACCCGGCGTGCAAAGGCAAGCACCTCTTCCTTCCGGTCGGACACAAACTCCTCTACCACCGGAATGCCTGCCGAACGAAGCAGCGCCTGCACATAGTGCGGGGCAATGTAACCGTCCTCGGAAATGGAATCAATAATCCGGCGGATACGGGGAACATCCACTCCAAAGAGCTCGATTTCATTATTGGCAGGCCGCGGGGCATTCATTATCCGCGAAAGTGCCGTGCCCAAAGTCACTTCATCGGCAAAGTTCACATGGCCTTTTGCCAGAAAAGCAGCGACCTCGGCTCCCGCCGTATTGATGGAAGGAAGAATCGGAAAAATCGGCTTCTTGCAATGCTGCATCTTCTCGTGCAGCACGTCATACATCTCGAACATGGTCACCAGTCCCGGGGTACCGAAGATGGCCATCACGGCATCAATATCGTCAAACTTCTCCTCACAGTATTCTAAACAGAGGCGCAGGTGTTCCGGTGTACCCGTGGCCAGGATATCAATGGGATTTCCCACGGCTGCACCGGGAAAAAGCTTGCTCTTGAGTTCCTCCGCCACCGGCCCTTCCAGTTTCGGGACATTCAGTCCGCCCTTACTCAACGCATCGGTCAGCATCACTCCCGGACCGCCGGCATGGGTAATGATGGCGAAGTTTTTCCCTTTCAGTTCCGGCAGTGTGAAGATACAACCTACGGTCGTCAGCTCCTCGCGCGAATAGCAACGCACAATACCTGCCTTACGGAACAAGGCCTCCACCGCCGAATCACTGCTGGCAATGGCTCCCGTATGCGAACTTGCCGCCCGGCTGCCGCTCTCGCTGCTACCCGCCTTGATGGCTGCAATCTTGCAGCCCTTCTTGATGAGCGAAGACGCATGGAACAGCAGACGGTCGGGGTCACCGATACTTTCAATATAAAGAAGTTTTATGCGGGAATCCGTCTCCGGATTGAATTGCTCGTCCATGTATTGCAGCACATCCTCCACACCGATTTGCTTGGCATTTCCCACAGACCATACTGAGTTGAATTGCAATCCCTTGGTCACGGCGCTCTCCAGTATGAACACCGCCGTGGCACCGGAACTGGAAATCAGGTCCACCCCTTGCGGATGCAGTTGCGGGATGGGCTGGCTGAATACGCTATGATGCCAAGAGTTCATAAAACCGATGCAGTTGGGGCCTATCAGGGAAGCTCCATACCGGTTTACCGTTTCCAGTATACGGTCTTCCAACGCAGCTCCTTCAGGAGTTTCCTCGCCAAAGCCGGCAGAGAGGATGATGAACGCCTTTACCTGCTTCTCCGCGGCAAGTACTTCCACGACATCGGGGCAAAGGACGGCAGGAATGGCAAGGATGGCAAGGTCTGTATCGGGCAGTTCTTTCACGTCGGCAAAAGCGGCAAGGCCCTGCACTTCGGTCTCTTTGGGATTCACAGCACGAAGTTCGCCGGCATATCCGCCGCTAAGCAGATTCTTCAAAATAGCCCCTCCGGGCTTGTGCACGTTATTGGATGCACCCACCACCACGATGCTGGCCGGATGAAGCAATTGGCTTGTTATCATAGTCTGTTCTTACATTAAGTTAGTGATTCATGCACAAATATACATTTTCCATACGTAAAAACAATCGGAAAAGGAAGAAATATGCCTTAGCTCCATACGGCTTTTTCATTGAAGGAAATTGAAGGGAATTAGAAGGAGTTATCGCCTTTCGGGCTCGGAAGTTAAAGCCGATAGTTATGTTGATGTAGAGCGATACTATCGGCCTAACTCCTTCTGACTCCCTTCAACGAAAGAGCTGTGGCTTCTGCCAGAAAACGGCAATCTTGCCACAGGATATAGGTTACCCGCCTGACAAACACTTGCAATAGAGTTGCAAGATACAGACAATAAACTCCTGAAGTATTCGTTGTAAAAATGATAAAGACAGGCTGCCGGTTCTATCCCAAGCCTTGGGATAGACATCCCCAACCTTGGGATAGACATCCCCAACTTCGGGACGCATATCCGCAAGCCTGGTTTCACTTTTCTATTGCCGCGCACCCACGGCCCTTTACAGGAATCACTCGTCCATCTCCTCGCGCACGCACCGCACCGGATATGCGCAGGAACGGCGGGCATACTGGTAACCGTAATCGTAAGGGTTCACCAAGTCCGGATGAATATGGAAGATGGAAGAAGCATTGTGGTAAGAAGCCGCAGAGGTGTAGTATCCTCCACACCCATTCACCACGAAGCAACTGCCGTCGCCGGTTCTCCAGCCACAGAGGGGGAAGAATGAAGTCGGACCGCTGCGCCAAGCCTGCATATAGAACGTCATACCATGATGCGCATGCTCACTACCATGGTTCGAATAATTCTGCTGTGTATAAGTGTCGGTGTTCAGCCCTGTACTTGTGAATCCCATCCACGCATCGCTTCGAGGCAATATCCAGCCGGCGGGACAGGGATCGAAAAGGGACTTCTTCGTAGCCCCGTTATTGGCCACTACATTGTTATAGTTGACAGTGGCTTCGTCAAAAGGAACCCCGCCCCATAGTTTGTCGTTATGTCCCCAATACCAGTCACCGTCATTGATATAATATGCCGGGTCGTGCGTGTTTCCATTGCCCGGACCGGGTTGTCCGCTACTCTCTCCGCCATTCTGGAACAAGCCGGGAATGACGGTCGCCATAAACTCCGTAGGATTCTGTATGGAATGTTCTATGTTGCCTGTGTCCGGAGTCACCCTGACGGCCCTGAACAGCTCTCCCGTGCCAGCCGTACTGGTCATAGGCAGCAGTTTTGCTTCGTTGTCATATACACGCTGCACATGCGGATAAGCATTCGCATAGAAAGTGACCCCATCCGTTCTTGCCGTTTGCGGGAAGGGGTCCTTCCGGCCCCACTGGTAATACATGCCGAAGGTACCTATGTCGCCCACATTGGTGCTCACCGCTCCCAGGTTGCAGGACATGAAACTGTATCCCGGAACACGCTTACCGGTATTGATGCCGCTGCTGTTCCAGCTGTATGTGGTGTACTTCACCGCATGCGACAGCTGTGCCGGAGCTTCATTGTTCACCCAGATGTGCCATGACCAGATGATGACACCTTTGGCATTGCGCGCCGCAATTACGGCATTGCCGTTAATGCCACCGCTCCTTACACACACTTTCTGCTCTGTCTCGTCAAAGAAAACCCGGTCTTTTTTCGAATTGTCACCGATGGGAAAGTGCGTCCCGTCACCGGTCTGCCACAAAATGTCCACATCATGGAGGGCCTTGTCCGGATTGTTCTTGTCCACATAATCGGTATATTTCCAGCCACCTCCGGTCTCGGTACGTGTATAAGGGTCGAACATGATGAAAGCGTTGTGCTTCATCACGTAGCAGTTGGCGGGTGCTGCCACCACGCGGTTGTCCGTCTTGATAGAGGTGAGGCTGAGCTTCACGTTGTAGTTATGATTCCGCTTCACGTCAAAGTTGTCCACGGTGTTCATGCCCGGATAGATGGTATATATATAGTTGCTGCCATCGGCCTCGGAAGAAACGTAGAGCTGAAGGTGCAAGGCGTTGGCAGGCGCGTTCCTGTTCTTGTTCTCGGGGTCGGTGTTCTCGTTACTACCCTGCATGTTCTCGGGCATGTACCAGACATAATCCACATCCGCTGCCGGCGACTTGATGGTATAGTCCACCACCGAATCGAGTTTCTGGGGATATATCGTACCCGCTGCCGGTGCCACGGCGCGAAAACCGGCGGGAATATTCTTCACCTCTGCACGAGTGATTTTCAGTGCATTTGCCTCCTCATTCTTGACAATACGGAAGGTAATCTTGGCCAGCATCCGTACCAAGGAGATTTCGAAATTGTTCGTGTGCCCGGGAAGGATGTTGAGCGTGGCACTGCCCAGCATCAGCATGTTGGTGCCATCCTCATCGTGCAGGTCGTCTTTCCCGAAACTGAACATCAGCTCCGAGAAGCGTTCCTCAGTGGCCAGACTGTCACTCACGAAGCCTTTGTCATCGTTCAGGTTGGCCAGCACATACACCTTACTCGAAGTAGCCGGACGAAGCATTATCTTCACATCGTCAAGGTCATTGGGCTCATAATAGCGGGGCAAGGCGATGAGTTTGCCCTTGGAGTCGTACTGGAATACCCAGATGTTATCCACCGCCTTCTCCTTGGCCTCATCCAATACACGTGTCGATGCGGTTCCGTCGTCCGGCAGCCTGCCTATCACACGGGCAGGACGCACCGATAACGACAACGACACCTCTTCCATTCCGGCCTCTCCGGCCTCGTGAGTTCCGGGGCCGATGACATCATCGGCACATGCCCATAGTATGCATAACAAGCATACGTTCAATATATAATTAACTGGTTTCATAAGTAGTTCATCAGAATTCAGAAAATAAACGCTTCATCATCCCACACACAGGAAGACATATCATCCGCCTATGACAAAATCGTTGTTCACGTTCTGCCACTCGGCGACGGTCAGTTTCCCTTTCTCGTCAAGCACAAACGTCACAAGCATCCTATAAAGATGCCCTGCACGCATTTCGCTGTCGTCGTCTTCCTGGTTTCGCACGTAAAGCTTATAGGTCTCCGCGCCTACATTGCCTTTCAGCTTCACATTCATCTCCACATACATATTCTTCGACGGATAGGAATAGGCTGTACACACCGCCGAGTGCTTTGACAAATCAATACCCTCACCGTTGTAATGCGGCTCGTCTCCACCCGAGAACACAGCGCTGTTATCGGGCGTGGAACATGCCAAATTGCCCTTCTTTGCTTCCGCATTCTTGTTGCCGTTCAGCAACACGGACGTCTGCACATCCACCAGCTTTACTCCGGTGATGACAACATCTTTCGTCAGCAGAGGAGCGACACACTGTACATACAGTTCCAGACGGGAAACCACCGCTGATGTTTCAACTTCCACCTTTAGCGGCGTGTCAGACGCCGAGGTGCTCTGCCGTACGTCGGTGCACGTCTCCCCCCACAACAGCACTTGCCCGCTCGTCCGTATGTAGTCCAAGTCGTCGGAGCCTACCACCACGCCTTTCAACTTTTCGTAGCGATAGGGGCTGGTCCATGACGTAACCGTTTCGTCACCGGTTTCAGCAATCGTGCCGGGTGTTTCCTCCGAAGCAGCCCCCACCTGTCTCACCAGTTTCTTTTTCAGCTCTTCACGGGGATTTCCCACAACGACAAAAGTTTTTTTCCCCTCGCGCAACTTGAATGCCAC
>Ga0137298_11489_pt1 | contig 12147 bp, 7 predicted proteins | sample RamsorincwithD2O_2_FD_97182 | JGI IMG/M metagenome (GOLD analysis project Ga0137298, IMG submission 97182) | Mouse cecal microbial communities from Vienna, Austria - Glucosamine amended with D2O | ecosystem: Host-associated > Mammals > Digestive system > Large intestine > Cecum | place: Austria...
GCAGTAAAGAAAGAGCACGATATGAACTATTTTGACAAAATGAAGCATATAGGAATTCCAACTGAAACTTCAAAGAATTTTGAGCAAACTATTTGGGCAGCAGTACAAAATAGAAATAATACATTTGAATATCATGGGCATAATTATCTATTAAAGAAGTCAGATGACGAAACTATTTATATATGTAGTGGTGATGAGATAATTGCAGAAATGTTAACAAATGGAGAAGAATATGATGTGGAAATAAGAGAAGAAAAGAAGGGCTATGTTAGTAACACGCAACCTAACAAGCCTATTAGAATAAAAGATGGGAAATACCAAGGTGATGATAAAGAAGAAACTTTACGTTAAGAATATGAGAAAAAAGGAGAATGCTAGTTAGAACTAGTGATAAAAAGAAATGAGAATAGACAAATTTTTGAAAATGTCAACAGTTATCAAAAGAAGAACAGTTGCAAATGAAGCAGCAGATGGTGGCAGAATTTCTGTTAATGGAAAAACTGTTAAACCAAGTTACGAGGTTAAGATAGGTGATATTGTAGAGATTAGATTTGGAGATAAAATTTCCAAATTTGAAGTTCTAAAAATTCCACAAAGGCAAAGTGAACCAATTGAAACATTGATTAAGATGTGTTAAGAAATGGAAGAATATTTTGATATATTAGACGAAAATGAAAATTAACAAACAGGTAAGAAAGGGAGCAGTAACAATGGCAAATTTTGTACACTTACACATCCATAGTGAGTTTAGCTTACTAGATGGAGCAAATAGAATAAAAGACTTACCAGTGAGAGCAAAAGAATTAGGGATGGATGCTATGGCAATTACAGACCATGGTGCTATGTTTGGTGCTATTGATTTTTATAAAGCGTGTAAAGCCAATGGAGTTAAGCCTATTATTGGTTGTGAAGTTTATGTAGCACCACGTTCTAGAACAGATAAAGACCCTAATTTAGACGCTAGATATAGCCATTTGATTTTATTGGCTAAAAACAATGAAGGATATAAAAACCTAGCAAAATTAGTGTCTTTAGGTTATACAGAAGGTTTTTACTATAAGCCACGTATTGATCATGAAGCTTTAGAACAATATCATGAGGGGTTAGTATGCTGTAGTGCTTGCTTAGCAGGAGAAGTCAATCAAGCGATTTTGGCAAATGACATGGAAAAGGCAAAAGAAGTGGCTTTGTGGCATAAGTCTATTTTTGGAGAGGACTATTACTTAGAAATTCAGCATAATGGTATTAATGAACAGGTACTTGCTAATCAAAAATTAATTCAACTTTCAAGACAACTAGATATTCCACTAGTAGCAACTAATGATGCCCATTATTTAAAAAGAGAAGATGCGTATAACCATGAAGTGCTACTTTGTATTCAAACAGGAAAGCGTATGACAGATGAAGATAGAATGAAGTTTGATACAGATGAACTCTATGTAAAATCACCAGAAGAAATGAGTGAGTTTTTTAGCAATGTGCCAGATGCAATTGAGAATACAGTAAAAATTGCAGAAAAGTGTAATGTGGAATTTGAATTTGGACATACGATTTTACCGAACTATGATGTGCCAGCAGAATTTAAAACTCACTATGATTATTTAGAAAAATTGACATTAGATGGAATGAAAGAACGTTATGGGGATAACATCACAGAGGAAATGCAAGAGAGAATGAAGTTCGAATTGGGTGTTATTAATAAAATGGGGTATGTAGATTACTTCTTAATTGTATGGGACTACATCTATTATGCCAAAACACATGATATTCCAGTTGGTCCAGGACGTGGATCAGGTGCAGGTTCTATTGTTGCCTATGCGATTGGCATTACAGATATTGACCCCATTGCCTATGGACTTCTTTTTGAGCGTTTCTTAAACCCTGAAAGAATTAGTATGCCTGATTTTGACGTTGACTTTTGTTATGAAAAAAGAGATAAAGTAATTGAATATGTAGAGCAAAAATATGGAAAAGACCATGTTTCTCAGATTATTACTTTTGGCACTATGTCAGCTAGAATGGTAATTCGTGATGTGGCAAGGGTACTAGATTTGCCATATGCAGAAGCGGATAAACTAGCGAAAATGATACCAAACGAATTACATATTACGATTGATAAAGCATTAGAAAAGAATAGAGAACTAAAAGATTTATATGAATCAGATGAATCAATGAAAAAGTTATTAGATATTGCTATGGCACTAGAAGGTATGCCAAGGCAGGCTTCTACTCATGCTTGTGGTGTGATTATTGCAAGAGAACCAGTAGTTAATTATGTTCCTTTATATGCTAGAGATGGTATTGTTTCCACACAATATATTATGACTACATTAGAAGAATTAGGACTTCTAAAGATGGACTTTTTGGGGTTACGTACGCTAACAGTTATTCAAGATACCATTGATTTGGTTAAGAAAAATCAAGGAATTGATGTACAATTTGATGAAAAGATGAATGATCCTAAAGTATATAAATTATGGCAAAGTGGAGAGTCTGTAGGAATATTCCAGTTTGAAAGTCAAGGGATGACAAACTTTATGAAGGAACTAAAGCCAGACTGTTTGGAAGATATTATCGCTGGTGTATCTTTGTATCGTCCAGGACCAATGGACCAAATTCCAAGATATATTGCCAACAAAAAGGATCCAGAACATGCAGTATATACTCACCCATCTTTAAAGCCGATTCTAGAAGTTACTTATGGTTGTATGGTTTATCAAGAACAAGTTATGCAAATTGTAAGGGATTTAGCAGGATATTCACTAGGCAGAGCAGACTTAGTAAGAAGAGCCATGGGTAAGAAAAAGCTAGAGGTTATGGCAAAGGAAAGAGAAATCTTTATTCATGGACAAGTAGATGAACAAGGAAATATTATTGTTCCAGGGTGTGTTAGAAATGGTATTGATGAGCGATCAGCAGATAAAATCTTTGATGAGATGGCTGAGTTTGCAAAATATGCTTTCAACAAGTCACATGCAGCAGCTTATGCAGTGGTATCCTACAGAACAGCATACCTAAAAGCATATTACCCAGCAGAATTTATGGCAGCAATGCTGAATAGCTTTTTAGGTAACCAAGATAAAATTCCAGGATATGTGGAAGAGTGCAAAAGATTAGCTATTGAAATTTTAAAACCAGATATTAATAAAAGTGATACGAAATTTACAGTAGATAAAAATCAAATTCGTTTTGGTATGGGAAGTATCAAAAATGTAGGAACTGACGCAGTAGACAATATTGTGCAAGAGCGAGAAAAAAATGGAGATTACAAGGATTTTAGTGATTTTTGTGAAAGAATTAAGGACTTAGGAGTTAATAAAAAGTGTGTGGAGAGTTTAATCAAAGCGGGAAGTTTTGATAATTTAGGGCAAACTAGAAAAACGCTTATTGCATCTTTTGAAAAAATTATAGATATGATTTCTGATAGTGGAAAGAAAAGCTTTGACGGGCAAGTTTCTATGTTTGATTTGGGTGGAAGCAAAGAAGTAGAAGAAATGAAATATACTTACACAACACTTCCAGAATATGAACACAAAGATTTACTATCTATGGAAAAAGAAATGCTAGGTTTATATATTTCAGGTCATCCACTTGAAAATATGAGAGAACAAATTGAAGCAAAGACCAATATTAATACCTTTCAATTAAGGCAAATTAACAGCGAAAATGAAATGAACTTAGAAGAACAAGGAGAATTCAAAAGAGAGCAAACTTATGAAGAACATCAAACAGAATTTAAAGATGGACAAAATGTTACTTATGCTGGAATTATAACAAGTGTAAAAAAGAAATATACAAAAAATAACAAACTTATGGCATTTGTTACCATTGAAGATTTATATGGTCCAACAGAGTTTATTGTATTTGATAGCTGTTACCAAGCTTGTAGCAGTAGCTTGATTGAAGAGAATATTGTTATTGTAGAGGGAAGGTTAAGCATTCGTGAAGATGAAGAGCCTAAAATTGTAGCAAGAACCATTACTCCTTTTACAGAAACAAAGGCTAAGGTATTTGAATTAGATATTACAGAACTAGATGAAGAAACGAGAAACAAATTAAAAGGAGCAATTTACTTCTTTCAAGGAGATAAGAACAATATTCAGTTACAGATTGTCAATGGAGAAAAGATAGATAAAGCAGGTGGAATTTATATGACACCAGAAATTTTAAAGCAATTTGAGGATTTGGTGGGAGAAGGAAAGGCTCAAATTAAGGAAATGTCAGTTTAGAGACAGATGTCAGTTAAACTAACGTCCCTAAACTGACAAAAGGAGGTAAGAAGATGGAAAATAAAATTGTGTATTTAAAGACATATATTACAACAATTGGAATATTAATTGCGATATTTTTAATTGGGATAGCAGGTTGTGTTTATTATTATGAAAGCAAAATAGCAACATTAGAAAATAAAATTCAGACAAATCAAAGTGGAATTAGTATTGTACCTGATAAAGATACGGATGTAAGCAATGTAGTTGCAAAATAATAAAGAAGTATTGCAAAAATGACAAGATAATTTCACTCAATATTACAAAATTGTAAAAGTTGATGAAATTACTCTTAAGATTAAGAGTGCTTTCTTGACAGAAGCCCTAGAAAATGATAAAATCTAGGCGGAAAGGGGCGGTAAATAATGAGATATAGAAAACAAATTGTATCAATTATGACACTAGCAATTTTACTATTACTAATGATGAGCACAATAGTTCAAGCCGTAAGGATAGAGAAGATTAATAATTTTAGTGCTACAATGAGTGGAAACCATATGAAACTTACTTGGTCTTCTGCAACAGGTGTTGTTGGCTATTATGTTTATGTTAATGGAACTAAAATAGGTTCTGTTAACACAAATGAAGCAAGCCTTATTGGATTTTCAGAAAATACAACTTATCAATTGAAGGTAACAGGATATACTTCTGCAAAAGTAGAAGTAGCAATTTCGGAGGAAATTAGTTTTACAGCAACACAGCCAAAGAAATTAGAGCAAGTAAAAAATATGACAGTAACACAAGTAAATGGTTATGTAACATTAAATTGGTCAGCAGTAAATAATGCAAATAAATACCAAGTATTTGTAGATGTTCCAGGATTTGGCAACGTTAATGTAGGAGAGGTAACTACTACAAATGCTGTGTTAAAAGGTTTTTCAGATGGATTAAGATATGGTTTTAGTGTTAGAGCTTGTCAGTCTTTAAATACTGATACTACTAATTATGGAGAAAAATCAGAAGCACAATATGTTGTGATTGACTATCATAAGGATGATACTAACCAAGATAATAACAACCCAACAAGACCAGATAATGTAGAAAATGTGAAAATATATAATGTAGAAGAAACTACAGCAATGATATCTTGGTCAAAAGTAAAAAACGCAGATGCCTATGAAATTAGATTGTCTAAAAACTATGGACAATATGAAGTGATAAGAGATACCTATCAAGAAGAGGTTTCTTTAAGTAATTTAACCCCAGATAGTTATTATAGAGTTAAAATAGTAGCTTATAAATTAGTAAATGGGGATAAAGTATATGGAGATGAAGCTACTTATTATTCTTTTACAACAAAGAAGGAAAAGATTATAGTAGGAAACATTAATGAAATTAGTGTTTATAATATACAAGAAAGAGAAGCAACTGTAAGTTGGTCACAAGCTAGCAATGCAGATAGCTATGATGTTTCCATATCTAAGAATAATGGAGCATATAAAAATGTAGCAGATACATCAAAAAGAGAAGTAAACTTAACGAATTTAGATCCAAGTAGTTATTATAAAGTAAAAGTAGTAGCTTATAAATGGGTAGATGGAAAAAAACAACTAGGAGGAGAAGCTATTCGTGAGTTTACAACAAAGGATGAAAAGATTACTGTTGATAAAGTATATGGTGTAGATGTTGATGATGTAACAAGAAATAGTGCTGATATCAGTTGGAGAAAAGTTGATAATGCAGATGGCTATGAAGTTTTATTAGCAGAAAGAAATGAAAGATATGAAGTTGTCAAAGATACTAGTAGAACAGTAGCATATTTAGACGATTTAGAGCCAAATACACGTTATAAAGTAAAAGTAGTAGCTTATAAAAAGGTAAATGGAAAAAAACAACGTGGAGAAGAATCTTCTTATAGGTCATTTACTACAGAGAAAAGAGTCTATGTAGATAATGTAAGTTATATTAGTATTGATAAATTAACATATAATCGTGCAGAGATTAGTTGGCCAAGAGCAGGTGAAGAAACAGGATATTATATTTATCTTGCACAGGGCAATGGAGACTTTAAATATAAAGGATCAACAAAGAATAGAAACTATACTTTCACAGGTTTAAAAGCAAGTACCTATTATCAAGTTATGGTAGAGCCATATAAAATAGTAGATGGAGAAGAATACATACCAGCAAATGCAAAAACAAAAGGATTTACTACTGCAAAAGTGACTAACCCAGATACTGGAAATACTGTAACAAAACCAGCTAAGGTAACAGGTGTTACATCAGAAGTAAGAAATAGAAATCAAGCTTATATCACTTGGAATAAAGTAACAGGTGCAACAGGATATGAAGTTTGGACTTCTAAGGCAGGAGGCAGTTGGCAATGTAGTGCTTATACAACAGGAACTCAAACAACATTAAAAGATTTAGGCTATTCTACAAGTTATAGAGTACAAGTAATAGCTTACAAAAAATATAAAGAAAATGGGCAAGATAAAACTCTTCATGGACAGGGTTCTACAATAGTTAGCTTTAAAACACAAACTAATTTAAATAATACAAATCTTGGAAAAGTTACAGGATTAAAGGTAATTATGGATGGATCAAATGCAACATTAAGTTGGAAAGCTGTAACAGGTGCAACAGGTTATGAAGTTTATTATGAGGTTCCTAATGTTGGAGCACATAGAGTTTATAGTAGTGCAACTTATAAAATTCTTTCAGGAGTTGCTACAAGTAAAATTAGTTATTGTACAGCAAGAGTAAGAGCATATAAAACTGTAAATGGTGAAAAAGTATATGGAGCTTATTCTGATATTATAAGATTTAGAAAAAATTAAGAGAAAAGGACTTGAAACCAATAAAGTTTCAAGTCTTTTTACATGCCAATAATTTTCGAAATAATCAAGAATATGATATATGTTGACATGGGTTAAAACATAGTGTTATACTGTATAAAAATGGTAGAAAGGTAGATACTAAAGAAAAAAGGAGGACATAGAATATGACCAATAAAAATATAGGGAAGAAAATAAAGGTATAACTTTAGTGGCATTAGTCGTAACCATTGTGGTACTTTTAATTTTGGCAGGAATTACCATTACTTATGTCATGGGAGATAATAGTATTTTCAATAAAGCATCAAATGCGAAATTAAATACAGAATTAGCCAAAATAGAAGAACAAGCTAGCCTTATTTATGCAGATAAATTATTACAAAAAGTGCAAACTAATTTAAATAATAAACCAACCATGCAAGAAATAGTGGGAGAGTTAAGAAACGAAGGTTATACCATAGAACAAATCGCTGTAAATGAAAATGAGGTAACAGGAATACTACTAGATAAGGAAATTATGAGCTTAAGTAAGGAAAAATCTAATACAATTCAGGTAACATTAGAAGGAAATAGTGAACCATATAATTACTATGTCAAAGTAGAAAACAAATATTATCAGATGCATTTTAATGGCGGAGTAGTAACCATAGATAGAACGGAAAGTGATATTTCAAATATAGGTGGAACAGAAACAACTCAAAGTTTAAGTGTAAGTAGTAGCGATGATACCATAGCAACAGCAACAATAGATAGTAATACAAATATAATAACAGTAACAGCAAAGAATACAACAGGAACAGTAGAAATCACAGTAAGTCATAGAAACTATACCAAAGTATGTAAAGTAAGAGTATGTGAAATTGCGACAGGGATTAGTTTAAATGAAACTTCATATGTAGTAACAGGAGGAGAATCTTGGATAAATAATTTACAACTAAAAGCAACGGTGACACCAGAAAATGCAGATCAAACTGTAACATGGAAAAGTAGTGATACCAGTATTGCAACAGTGGATAGTAATGGATTAGTAAAAGCGAAAGCAGGCGGAAAAGGAGGAGACATTAAAATAATAGCAACAACAGCAGACGGAACAAATTTATCAGCAGAATGTGAAATAACAGTGGAGATATTTTCTAAAATAAAAACAAGTAAAACAGAATATATAGATGCAGAAGGAAATAAGGCAATTATCCCACAAGGGTTTGCAGTAGGAACAAGTGATAATGTAAATAAAGTAACAGGAGGATTGGTTATTCAAGATGATGAAGGAAATCAGTTCGTATGGATACCAGTAGGAGAGATAAAAAAAGCAGATGGAACAACTACAGATATAACTTTAGGAAGGTACATTTTTGATAAAACTAATGGAACACCAACACTAGTACAAAATGCAGATGACTATACACAAATAGTAGATCTTGGAACACCAGGACTTAGTAGTGAGAGTTATCAAGAATTGAATAATAATTTGATTAATACATCTGCAAAGAATTTAGGAGGTTTTGTAACAAAAACAAAATTAGCAGGTGGATATTATTTTGGAAGATATGAAGCAAGTAAAAGTTCAAATGGAAAGGCAAAAATACAATATGATAAGACAGTATGGGGAGAGATAACACAGCCAAATGCAGCAATAGCAGCAAGAGAAATGTATAGCAGCAGTTATATAGAAAGTGATTTAATAAATAGTTATAGCTGGGATACAGCTATTGTATTTATTCAGAGGTGTTCAGAAAATAGTAATTATGCTAATAAAAAAACTGTAAATACTGAGAGATTAAGAGCAGGAAGATCAAAGGATAAGATATGTAATATATATGACATAGCTTCTAATTGTAGAGAATGGACAACAGAGCATTTTACAAGAAATGAGGAAGAAGGTACACTTCGAGGTGGAAACTATGCTAGAGATACAGGATATGCAGCTGCTCGTCTGGTTAATGCTACAACATTTACTAGTACTACTATTTCATTTCGAACAAACTTTTATGTGAATTAAAGCTTGAAAAAGTAGTTAATACTAAAACGAAAAGAGCAATCTTTAGGAATGTCTAATTTGCAATTTTATGTAAAGTGTGATAAAATAAGTATAGTTAAAAATTTTTATATCCTCGTAGGCAAAGAAGAGAGGCAGCATGAAATCAATGATGGGAGGAAATTGTGAGTAAGGTTTTGTGGCTCAGCCGGCATGTGATGACTGAAGAGCAGAAAAAGGATCTGCAAAGGATCTATGGTGACGATGTCGAAGTAAAAACTTGCAACGAGAATGTTGCAGGTTGGAAAGATGTCGTTGAAGCAGGCGAAGACTGTGATATTTTAGCAGTGGTCTTGCCACCTGCAATCCTCGCAGATTTGACTAACCCTCGCAACAATACTAAGCCTGTAATTCGGGCAAAGGCAAATCGTGTTCCGACAGGGGCAAAGATTAGAAACCCTGCAACTGGCAAACTGGAAGATGAATTCCAGTTTGAACACATTGCTTGGGAACAAGTAATGAAAGTGGAGGTGTTAGTAAAAACCTTATAGGACAAAAGGGCAGCCCCTACATATTGTGGGGGCTGTTCTTTTAACAATAAATCTTATAATCAATTTCAGGAAAAATGCAATCCTTTTCTTCAATATCTTCTAAAAATGCAATAAATTCTTTATCTAATATATTGTTCATCAAAGCATTATATAATTTTGTAAATCTTCCAACATGATCTTTAATTCTTTTTTTGGCGTAATCTACCATCGTACCATTAGTAATAATAAATAACCAATCACTACTTTGCAATAATAGTAACTCTCTAGCACATTGATTTAAAGCACGAATTTTTATTGCTTTTTCCTTTTGGAGTTTTGGCGTTTTTGCAGTTTCGTTTTCTAAATCACCAAATTTTTGTGCTAATTGAACCATTCTATCACCAGTTTCATGAAGATGCTTATGAGCATAATCATTAGTATGATTTAGCCATACTTCACTATAGCCATTTGCTCCCCAACTAGAACGGCAGGGAGTAGAAATTTGCATCATAGGGTATTGATCAATATATTCACTAGGAGTTATTAAACTAAAATTACAATTATCATAATATATTTTTTTAAATAAGGTATATAACCAATCTGGTCCTTCATACCACCAATGACCAAAAAGTTCAGCATCATAAGGGCAAAGAATGATAGGTGGATTAGTTGTTAAAGGTGCCAATGCATTGATTTGAGAAACTCTACTATCAAAAAAGTGACCAGTTTGTTTGTTAATAGTATCTTGTGCCCATTGCACATTATAGTAATCTTTCGGACAGTTTTTTCCAGTGATACGATAGTATTTAATACCTGTATTAACACGAACTCCATTACAAGCAATGTATGGTTTAATATAATCATAGGGAGCATCATATCCAATATCATGATAAAATTCGCGATAATTAACATCACCAGGATAACCATTAATAGAACTCCAAACTTGTCTTGAAGATTCAATATCACGTCCAAAAGCAACAATACCATCTGGAGAAACAATTGGTGCAAAAGTACCATAAATAGGTGTAGGATCTGCATAGAGTATGCCATGGGATTCTGTAATAACATATTGAATACCAAATTCTTTTAGGTATTTGTCAGCTTCAGGAATATAACCACATTCAGGAAGCCAGATACCATGGGGCTTTCTACCAAAATATTTTTCATAAGTTTGAACCCCTATTGCAATTTGAGCTCGTACAGTTTTTTCATTGACATATAGAATAGGAAAATAGCCATGAGTAGCTCCACAAGTAATAATTTCTAATACACCAATATCTTGAAAATGTTTAAAACCATGAATTAAATTACAATGATAAATATCCTGAAATAAGTGTAAATCATTAGAATAGCGATCAAAGTAATAGTGAGCAAGTTCATTTTCCTTTTTATTATCTTTTGTCCTTATAATTTCTTTTTTGGCAAGTTCAATATGCGTATTTAAATATTGAATATAACGTTGTTGCAATAATTGATTATCAAGCATATTTAAAAGAGGGGGAGTCATTGACATTGTAATACGAAAGTCAACTTTTTCCTCCTCTAATTTTTGGAAGTTTGAAAGTAGAGGAAGATAGGTTTCTGAAATAGCTTCAAACAACCATTGTTCCTCTAAATAATCTTCACTTTCAGGATGATGGATAAAAGGTAAATGTGCATGTAAGACAAAACTTACATAACCCTTCTTATGTGTCATGAGTATTCTCCTCTATTATTGAAAAGTAGAACTAAATCCGAGAAGAAGAAAGGTTCATACCTAATTCATCCCCATTTAATTCATTTTTATAAATTTCTTTATATAAATCATAAACATTATATATTCTTCCAATATTACTAATAAATGAAAGGGAAGAAATATCTTTTTCACTTATAACATTACTTTTTACATTTCTAAAGAAAACGGTTTTCCCAAGTCTGTCAAATAAAATATGATCATTTGGTATAGACATTTGGTTAGAAGATGTAATGTTAATATAGGAAGTAGGAATAGATTGCTGATATTGAATAGATTTTCTAGCTAATACAATAGTATATTTGCAATCACTATCATGAATATGGACATACCAACTATTAGCATAATCATTAATTTCTACTTCAAAAGAATAATTCATAGTTTCATTATAAATAATTAAAAATGGTTTTGTATTTTGAAAGAATTCTACTCCATATTCTTTTTGTAAATTTAATTTATCTTTTTCAGAAATTTCCCAGTAAACAAAAAGACTAGATGGTGTTTGTGCTAATATTTTTACTACTGTTTTTTGATAAGTAGCTGGTAAATCATAATATTCCATAGCAGTAGTTGATTTTTTAGAAGCTGTTTTTTTGGTAGTAGTCTTTTTTGACGTTTTCTTTTTGGCAGTAGAAGTCTTTTTAGCTGCTGATGTTTTTTTTGTAGTTGCCTTTCTAGAAGTAGTTGTTTTTGTGTTACGTACTTTAGGAGTAGATTTAGTAACTTTTGAGACACTTGCTTTTGAGGATTTGGAAGAAACTGCAACTTTAGAAGGAGTAGTAGCCTTAGAAGGTGTTTTCTTCTTAGAAGAAGTACTTTTTTTAGTACTAGATGTTTTACTAGTTGCCTTCTTTGAGGCTTTTTT
>Ga0137298_11493_pt1 | contig 12119 bp, 8 predicted proteins | sample RamsorincwithD2O_2_FD_97182 | JGI IMG/M metagenome (GOLD analysis project Ga0137298, IMG submission 97182) | Mouse cecal microbial communities from Vienna, Austria - Glucosamine amended with D2O | ecosystem: Host-associated > Mammals > Digestive system > Large intestine > Cecum | place: Austria...
CTGTTATGTATTCTATAGGCTCAGAATTTATAGCAGTACCAGATAATATGACAATGGAAATCGTATTACTATTTGTCACATTTATTTGTATTTGCTTTATAGCAAAAAGAAATTTACTTTCGGCATGTATTTATTTAACAGCACATGGATTATATTTTGGATATTATTTATATCAAAATATTATGAATATTATAAATGGAAGTGGAACAATAAATAATTATTTATCACTTTTAATTGCTTTAGTAGGAGTTATTATTCCGCTTGCAGCATTTTTTGATGTATTACTAGATAGAAATAGAAAAGCACATCCAGTAGATAAGAAAACAGATTGGTTTTATAAGAACAAAGACTTTGATAGAAACATGGATGAGAGAGCAGATAGAAATCAATATAGAACAATGTAAAATAAAATGAAAAATATTTTACATAATTAGTTGACCTAAATGGAAATTTGTGCTAAAATAATAATTGTTATGTTAAAAAAAAATACCAAAAAAAGGGAGAGGTTTTATTTATGAAAATCAAAAAGATACTAACAATTATTATACTAATGATAATGACACTATTACAATTTAGTTTTGTAAGTGCAAATACGACACGTACAATGGATGTTACATTAAAATCAAATGTAAATTTAAGTCAATTAACACCAGGAGCAACTTTTGAATTAGTAGTGCATATGGATAACTTCCAAAATATTGAAAAAGGAATACGCTATATGCAAGCACAATTAGAATATGACAAAACTATTTTAGAATATGCAGGAATTATAGCACAAAATGGATGGGAATTAGAAAATAATTCTTTTAATGAAGCAAATGGTAAATTTATTGTAGATAGTAATTCACCAGTTACAACAGCAGGAGATGCTTTTAAAATGGCTTTTAGAGTAAAAGCAAGCGTAGAAGAAGATGTATCAACTACAATTAAATTAAAAGGAATCGAAGCTAGTGGTGGTGATGGTCTTATTTTATCAAATGATGCAACAGTAGCTATTAATGTAGAAATTCCAGAAGAACCAGATTTACCAGAATCAATTACTTCTACAAAATATGAAATTGCAAATGAAATGATTGCTAAAATAATTCCAGGAACAACTGTAAAAGATTTTATGAAAAACGTAACTACAGAAAATGTAGACAATGATGCTATTATATTTATAGACCAAGCAGGAAACACTTTAAATGAAAATGATGTGATTGCAACTGGTATGACAATAAAAGTAGGAAAAACTTTAGAGTTTACTGCATCTGTACTTGGAGATGTTGATGGTGATGGACAAATCACAGTAAATGACTTAGCTAAAGTAAAATTACACTATATTGCAGATACTTCATTAACAGGTGCTTACTTAAAAGCAGCTGACGTTGATGGACAAATGGAAGATAATTTACCAGTTGGTGTAAATGATATGGCAAGAATTAAATTAGTATTAATTAATTTATTTGAAATAAAATAAGAAATGTAGTACAATAAGATAAAAAATTAAAAGGAGAAGTACAATGAAAAAAGTATTAAGTTTAGTATTATTATTTTTAATGATGATGAGTATTATGGGGACTGTAAATGCAGCATTTACTTGTAAAGTTAGCATGCAAATGGAGAAAACAGAGTTCAAGAAAGGTGATGAATTTACAGTAGATATTAAGGTTTCTGATATTCAATCTGAAAGAGGAGTTATTTCTTTAGGAGCTACTTTAGAATATGATAAAGACAGTTTGACATTAGTAAAAATGGAAGGACAAAACGGTTGGGAAAGTCCATCAGTAGGTTCTTCTTACAATGAAGCTAATGGAAAAATTGCTATTACTAGAAACGGACTTGGAAAAAATGATGAAACTATATTTAAAATTACTTTTAAAGTAAAAGAAGAAACTAAGAAAAATCTTCTTGTAACATTAAGAAATATTACACTAGCAGATGGAACTTCTCCATTAAGTGTTAAACAAGTATATAAAAATATTACAATACAAGAAGGAACAGATAATCCAGTTCCAAATCCAACACCAGATGATAATGACAATACATTACCAGTTATTCCTAATACGAATAACACAGTAACTAATGATACTGCCCCAGATACCAAATTACCACAAACTGGAGTAAGTAATGTATTCATAGTAGTTGGAATTGTAGCAACATTAACTATTGCAGTAGTATGTTTTGTGAAAATGCGTGATTTAAATAGAAAATAAGTTTAGAGAAGAATGGATAGTCAGGGGAACTATCCATTTTTGTTTGATGTTTTATAGATAGTATTTTTAAAAATTTTATGGAAAATGTTTACATAAAATAGAAAAAGTGGTATAATAGTATTATATAGGTGAAAAAATAAAAAAGGAAAAGAAAGGGATTATTTATGTTAAGAAAAAATGTAGAAAACGAAAAAAGTTCAATCAAGTTTTTAGCAAAAACATTGATATGCTTCTTCGTATTTTTTATGTTATTTTTTATAATTCAAGGAAATGGAACTTTAGCGACTACAACTAAAGTTACTGAAGATCCAAATAAAGGAGAATATTTACGTTTATCAGATGAACTATCAGAAGATAGTATCCCATATCGTAAGGAATCTCATGCAGGATGGGGAAACATTAAAGTAAATCAAGATTTAAATGGAAATAAGCTAGCAATAAAAATTGAGAATGCATTTTATCAATTTGATTATGGTATTTTAGCACATGCATCATCAGAAGTATATTATGATGTTAGTGAATATAGCGAAAAATATCCATATTTAACATTATATGTAGGTATGAACCAAACTTCAAGTTCAGGTAATGGTGTTAAAGTATATATTTATACATCTGATAAAGATCAATTTTATCCAAGTGGTGCACAACACTGGACACTAAAAAATACTGAGACAGCAGATAGAGTAGTTATGCCAGGACAAAATGCAGTATTTGAAAAAATAGACATTAGAGGAGCAAAATATATAAGACTTCAAGCATATGATAATGGCAGTAATGGAAATGATCATATTGCATATGTAGAGCCAATGCTTATTACAGAGAACTATAAAGAAGATGCAGGTAGTGATATTAACATTAAAACAGTAGCAGAATATGATGAGATATTAAAAAGCAAAGAATTAGCTGAGATTACCTCTGGAGAATATGAATTAACATTATTACAAAGAGAATTAGTAAATAAAGTAGGAGAATATGCTTTAAAAAGATATTTGCAAGAAAGTGATGATAATGAAGAAACACTTTCATGGTTAATGAATGATGTAGATGCATTACGTCTTTATATATCTGGTGGAGAACCAAATGGAGCAAGTTATTTTAATTCCTTAACACAACTTACTAGATTATTGAAAGCATATAAAAGTGACTTTGATGATAAAACTTCAATATCAGATGCAGGTATCAAACTTTTAGAGAAAAAAGGTTTAAATTGGGATACAACTAAAGGAAGTTTATATAAAAGAATGGCAATAACACTTTCATTAACACACTCTGCAAGAGTAAATTTATGGATGCAAGCTTCAGAACACAATTTATCAGATGCAGTAGATCGTTATAAAATTTATAAAGATTTATATAATAATGGACAATTTAAAGCTACTGATACAGTAAATATAACACCATGGTTTGAAACTTTTAGTATTGAAGAAATGAGATGGATTTTAGGTACAAATATTGATGATGAAGAAATTGTATGGTTAAATGAATATACTCAATCAAAAATAGATAAAAATCCAGGAAGTGCATGGGGATTATTAACTCCACACTCTTATATGGCTTATGTATGGCCTAACTATTCAAATCCAGTTTATTATGATGAGGCTAACAAAGATTACTTTAACGAGTTATTTGCAGTAGAAAAGAAGAATGCAGATGGAACAGTTACGAAAAAAGGTTTATTTGATTATATACCTTATAGAAATGGTACACCATATACCTACAAATTATGGATGAACTTTAGAAATAAATTTGGTACTGGTGCAGTTTGTGGTGGTATATCAAAATCAGGACATTGTATCCGTGGGGTGCATGCAATACCATCAGCAGTTATTGGTCAACCAGGGCACGCAGCAATTCTTTACTATACCCAAAATGCAGAAGGAAAAGGATATTGGGGAATTGATAATGATGTATCTGGATGGAACTACTCAGAAAAAGGTGAAAGAATGCCTTTAGGATGGGGAAATGATAGAACTTATGTAAGGGGTTACAATGTGCCATATGTTATATTAGCCCAAGAAGCATTAAATGATTATGAAAATTTGGAAAAAGCAGAAAAGCTTGTAAAATTAGCAGATGTTTATAAAGATGACAAAGCAAAACAAGAACAAATTTACAGAGAAGCAATTAAAGTTCAATCTATTAACTTAGATGCATGGGCAGGACTTGCTAAATTATATGTAAATGATGAAACTAAAACAGAGGAAGATTATTACAACTTAGAAAAGGAAATGATGGAAGCTTTAAAATATTTCCCATTTCCAATGTATAATTTATCAAACTATATTAAAACCAAAATAACAAGTGTTGAATATTCTTTCAAATTTACAGTATTACAAGCAAAAATATTAAATGAAGCAAAAGATTATAAAGGTTCAGCAGTATTACAACCAAATTTAACAAGAGGATTTGCAGCACATTTATTAGGTCAAATAGATACTAGTTTAGCAAGTTTCTCATTTGATGGAGAAGATGCAGGAAAAATTGTATTATCAAGTCGTTTTGATGGAAATGGTGTTCGTTGGGACTACAGTTTAGATGGAAAACAGACTTGGAATGAAGTTGCATTTGATGCACAAGAAGAACACAAGTTGCAATTAACAACAAAAGAGTTAAATGATATTACAGCTGAAAATGATATTTATGTTCATATTGTTGGTGCAAATTATAGTGAGGAAAATTTATACAAAATTGATATTTTTGAATCAGCAGGTTTACCAAGTACTTTATATGCAAATGATTTAGAAAATAAATTAATTGCATCAGTACCTAGTATGCAATGGAAATATAGAGAGGAAGATGACTGGACTTTCTATAGTGATGAAGAACCAGATTTAACAGGCAATAAAACAATTATTGTTAGAATGGGAAGAACGGGAACATATTTGGAAAGTAAAACAAGTACAACTTATGAATTTACAACAAACATTGAGCAAAATGCTAGAAAATATATTCCAATTGAGCATTTATCTATTCATGGTGTTTCAACAGAAGCAACCTCAAATGGAGGTGCAGCAGTAAATGGTATTGATGGAAATATGAACACAAGATATCACTCAGCATGGAATGGTAGCGATACACAAAGATATATTATTGTAAAGATAGATAGACCAGTTTATCTTTCAGCAGTAGAGTATGTTCCAGCAGCTGGTGGAAATGGTAAAATTGTAGATGGAACTATTTGGGGAAGTATGGATGGTGAAAACTGGGAAGTGTTAACTAGCCAAAAGAACTTAACATACAATCCTTCAAATGTTGCTACAAATGAGCAAGCTAAAGCTAATACCAAACCTTTTGAAATAGAAAGTTTAAGAAAAGTACAATATGTTAAGATTGTAGCAGATAGAACAAATGGAAATTGGTTTGCTGCTAGAATGTTTAACTTCTATGAAAGTACAGAAGTATCAGCTATGTTCTCATTTGATGGTGCTAATGCAGGAAAAATTATATTAGCAGATGAATATCAAAATGTAAATTGGCAATATTGTATTGATGGAGCTAATTGGAAAAATGGAAATGGAGCAAGTTATCAATTATCAAGAGAAGAGTTAGAACAAGTTAATGAAAACGATAATATCAAAATACGTTTTGATGGAAATGAAAAAGTAGCTACTATTAACATTCAAAAGGGAAGTGTCATAGAACAAAATGTTTATGTAAACGATTGGGAAAATAGATTAATAGGAATAGCTAACATTGATAGATTAGAATGGAAATTAGCAAATAGTGAAGAGTGGACATCTTACCAAGAACAAGAACCAATCGTAAGAGGTAAGAATACACTTCTTATTAGAACAAAGGCAACTGGTATTTATGCAGCAAGTGATGTTACAGAGTATGAATTTACAGCAGATGCTGATACAGAAACAGCAAAATATATACCAATTAAACATTTATCTATCCATGGATATTCAAGCCAATCAAAAGACAGTAAAAGACCATTTTATGCACCAAATGCAATTGATGGAAATAGAAATACATTATGGCATACAGATTTTGCAGTATCTATTGCAGGACAAAGAGCTTATATTACTATCAAATTAGATAGTTCAAAATATATTTCTGCTATGGAGTTTGTTCAAAAGAAATATAAAGTGGATGATCCATGCCTTATTCAAAATATGATTGTATCTGTAAGCAACGATGGTGAAAATTGGACAGAAATTGGTAGAAAAGAAAATTGTGAACAAAATGAAGAGTTTAAGAGAATTGACTTTGCAGAAAGTATGGAAGCTCAATATGTTAAACTAGAGATGGAAGCTTATGAAATTTTTGCATCACTTGCAATGGTAAACCTATATGAAGATACAACTAAGGTTGAAAAGGTAAAAGGTGACATTGATGGTGATGGAAGATTAACTGTTAATGATATTGCATTATTAAAATTACATTTAATTGCTATAGAACTTTTAGAAGGAGAACAACTAGAAGCAGCAGATATAGATGGAGATGGAAGAGTTACCACTAATGATATGGCTCAAATGAAATTAAAATTACTTGAGTAATTAAAAAGATGGAGGCTGCCGGTGTAGGGCAGTCTTTACTTTTATAAAAGTACAATAGATTTTAAAACTTTTATATGATATAATAGAACAAGTAGTGATAAGAAAAAACGAAAAGTACAGGAGTAATATAGAATGAATGAAAACATAGCTAATATTAATTGGTACCCAGGACATATGGCAAAAACAAAAAGACAGATGATAGAAGACTTAAAACTAATTGATATTGCAGCAGAAATTATTGATAGTCGTATTCCAGTTTCTAGCCAAAATCCTGACATTCAAGAAATAGTCAAAGATAAAAAAAGACTTATTATTTTAAATAAGTCAGATTTGGCTTGTGAGAAAGAAAATAGAAAATGGATAGAGTACTTTAAAAGTAAGAAAATTCCTGCGGTAATAGTAGATTCTGTATCAGGAAAAGGAATTCAAGAGGTTCTTCAAAGAATAGTAGAGATTTATGATGAAGAAAAATATCAAACAAGAGGAAGAATAGGCAAATCTATTCGAGTGATGATATTAGGAATTCCAAATGTAGGGAAATCTTCTTTTATTAATCGAATTGCAAAAAGAAATACTGCACAGGTTGGCAATAAACCAGGGGTAACTAGACAAAAACAATGGATAAAAGTATCAGACCAAATAGAATTATTAGATACACCAGGTGTACTGTGGCCAAAGTTGGGAAATCAAGAGGTAGCGTTGAATTTGGCTTATACAGGAACTATTAAAGATGATATTTTATCTACTTTGGATATAGGATATGAATTATTAAAAGTACTACAAAGTAACTATTTATCTAATTTACAAGAGAGATATAAATTGCAAGAAAATGAAATAGAAGATATTTTTCAAAATAGAGATTTAGAAGAAAATGAAAAAATAGTAGAACTAATGAACCTAATTGGTAGGAAACGTGGCGCTGTTATTTCAGGAGGAGAAATAGATTTAGAAAGGGTTGCTAGTATTATACTAGACGATTTTAGAAGTGGAAAGTTAGGAAGAATTACATTAGAAAGTGTTGGTTAAAGGTACGTCCCTAAACTGACACTTGACGAAAAGGAGAATTATTTAATTTGGAACTAATAGAAAGAAAAAGAGATATAGATGAAGTAAGGCAAATGTCACCACTAACGTGGGCATATGTAGGAGATAGTGTTTATGAACAATATATTCGTACATATTTAATTAATACAACTAGATTAAAACCACATGAGTTACATGTAAAAGCTATTAAGTATGTAAAAGCAAAAGCCCAAGCAGATATTTTACAAAAGATAGAGAAGGAATTAACAGAGGAAGAAAAAGATATTGTAAGAAGAGGGAGAAATACACAAACGCATCATATTGCTAAAAATGCGTCTTTTCAAGATTATATGTATTCAACTGCATTTGAAGCATTAATAGGATATTTATACTTAACTAAGCAAGATGAAAGATTAAAAGTGTTACTTCAAAATGTTGTTAGCTAAAAATAAAGCCACACTAGAAAAAATAATACTATTGTGGCTAATTTTAATGAAAGCATTGACGGAGTAACCAAAAGTGTGGTATAGTAATAGAGTAGTTAAAAATATGGCCCCTTGGTCAAGCGGTTAAGACGCAGCCCTCTCAAGGCTGAATCATGGGTTCGATTCCCGTAGGGGTCACCAAAAAGAAAAAACCAGAAAAGCATTGCTTTTCTGGTTTTTTGGAGATTTAGCTCCCAAGAAGGTTTACTTTTCGATAAACTTGGAGTGAGATTCGCGGGAACGAGCTCTTAGCAAAGTTTCCCGCTGCTTTTGGGCAGCTTTTGCATAAAGCGGGTAAACTTTAGAACGCGAAACCCCTACAAGTGTTTCGAATGCAGAAGGAGCAGAGGCAGTTGCACCCTGAACCATTCTGTCGATGTTTTTCTGCTGAGAGGAAATACCCAGCATTTCGCCAAAAAACTTCGCCATTCCAAAAAAACTCCATTCGTATTTACTACAACAGTAGTAATATATATTATATAAGAAAAAAATAAAAAAGTCAAAATAATAAAAAGGAGAAGCTAAAAAAAGATATTACCTTTTTTCAGTTTCTCCTGTGGTTAACTTGGAACAGTTAAGTGCTTAACTTTGAGCAGAGTTTTTCAGAAACAATTCATCAACCTGAGATTGAGCTTTCTCGTTGCGAACTGCCCGAAGAATTTCCTCGAGCCTTTGAGCACCTGCTTGAATGCTCTGAGCACCTGCTTGAATACTCTGAGTAGCCATAGTGACGCTTTGGGGATCTTCCTGGATGCTCTGAGCTCCTGCGTGGATACTCTGGGCGCTGGCCTGGATAGACTTTGCTTGAGAGATGAGGCTATCCAAAACCGACTGCTTTTGAGTTTTGCCGAGTACCTCGGAAAGATTTGCTTCCATGATAACCCTCCTAAAAATGTTTTATCGCAATAGCGATATTAATACTATTATACCGCAAAAAAGTCAAAAAGTCAAAAATATAAAATAAATGGATTGCATAAATATGAATGAAATATGATAATGTCTTAAGTAATGAAATAGGAAAATGTCCCAACTAAAAAATATTTGTTCCTCTAAATGATATAATTTCTTTATCATTTAATTTCAAGGAGGAACTGATGAGAAAGGTTGTGTTGACATTGAAAGAACAACAAAAATATGATGTTATTAAAAAATTAGTTGAAACTGAAGGAAACAAAAAAAGAGCAGCTAACAAATTGAAACTTACCCCAAGACAAATTAACAGACTTATTGTTGGTTACAAACAATTTGGGAAAGAGTTCTTCATACATGGTAATCGTGGAAGAAAACCTGCTAATTCACTTTCAGATGATTTGAAAAATCAAATTGAGGATCTATACAATACTAAATATTTTGATTGTACATATACTCAGTTTACTGAATTTTTAGCAGATAGAGAAAATATTTACTTATCTATTGCAGAAGTCGGACAAATCCTTAGACAAAGATATATTCTTTCTCCTAGAACTCACAAAGCAACTAGAAAAAGAATTAAAAAGCAACTACTTGCTCAGAAAAAACAAGCTACCTCAAAAAAAGAAGTCGCAAAAATTCAAGCAAATATCGTTGCTACTGAAGATGCACATCCTAGACAGCCCAGATGCATATATTTCGGCGAAGAAGTTCAAATGGATGCTTCTATTCATCTATGGTTTGGTAATGAAAAAACTGCTCTACATGCTGCTATTGATGACGCTACTGGGCAAATTCTTGCAGCATACTTCGATAACCAAGAAACATTAAATGGTTACTACAATATCTACTATCAAATACTTACTAAATATGGTATCCCTTATCTGTTTAAAACTGACAAACGTACTGTCTTTGAGTACAACAAAAAAGGTACTACCCTTGACGAAGATAATACCTTTACTCAATTTGCTTATGCCTCTACCCAATTAGGCACAGCTATTTCTACGAGTAGTACACCTGAGTTCAAACCTCGTATTGAAAGACTCTTCGGTACTCTTCAAACTAGGTTAGTATCTGAACTAAGATTAGCTGGTATTACTACCATTGAAGAAGCTAACGAATTTCTTCCTACCTTCTTAGACAAATACAATTCCAAGTTTGCTCTATGTATAGATAATACCAAATCTGTCTTTGAAAAGCAACCCAGTTTACAAAAAATTAATTTGACATTAGCAGTTTTATCGAGGAGAACAATAGATACTGGACATTCTATCTGTTTTAAAAAGAAATTCTATAGACCAGTAAATTGCGTTAATACTCCAATATATTTTGGAAAAGGAACTAAATGCATGGTAATTGAGGCTTTTGATAAATCATTGTATGTAACCATAGAAGATAGTATATTTGCACTTGAAGAAATACCAGAAGTTCAATCGTATTCTGAGAGTTTCGACAAAGTATTGCCTAAAGAATCAAAGAAAATTTATATACCTAAAATGACTCATCCATGGAAGAGGCAGTCATTTGAAAAATTTGCTGAAAAACAACTAGCTAAAATTCAAAAAGAGTTAGAAAATGTTTCATAAAATTTAGCCCTAAAACTAAATTTTTAGGGCTAATGTTTAAAAATTTTTGGGACATTTTCCAAAATCATTGACAAAATATAAAATAAATGGATTGCATAAACTTTTTGTGGGAACACCACTTTTGATATTAACCATACATTATTCTTTTCAATATTTTTCTTATATCACTATGCATTCCTGTATTAACAGTAGGAAATGTATAATGTTGCTGCTCTTCGACATCATGCTTAATGTGTCTTTGTATTATTTTATCATATTTTTTTAATTTTGTATTAGCTTTTTTATTTTTAATTAATTCTTCATATATCTTTCCGCCATTGCTTACAAAAGTCCTTAGTCTACTCATTTTATCTATTCCATCATCACACCATGTTCTTGGTCTTGAACTCATTCTATCTGCGTATACATGACTAATATGTCCCTCAGCACTGCACCCCTTCAAATACTCTCCATCAGTTTCGTAAATTTCAATTCCTTTCCACTGTTTCATTACATATTTGTAACTATCTACTACTTTTTCTTTTCGCTTTTCGTCAGTAGTTTTCTCTATTATTTCTTTAAAGACGTTTTCTACACTGATTGGGTCATAAATATTAATATTGTACCACAGTTTACTTTTATATTGTGGGAACTCTACTGTCGCTTGATTTATATATTTTAATAAATGAAATCTATCTAATACAAATTCTGATTTTTCTATCCAATTTAATCCTTCTTTTATCCATAATGCTCCATCTCCACTTATATATATTTTTTCTACATTTTTCATATCATACTTTTTATCTATATACTCTGCTACTTCTAACCACAATTCTTCACTATTCTTTCCTAAACAACCTATGTAATGTACATTCTTTAAAATGTTTCTATTGCCTTTACGATAATTTCCTTCATGCACATAGATTAGCTTTGGCATTCCTACTTTATTATCTCTTTCTGATATATGGTCTTCGTCTGCTTCTATATACAGTCTTTTAATTTGTTTCTTTTCTTCTAGAGTTTCTACTTTTAGTTCTCCTTGTCTCACTTTATGCATTACTGTTGTGGGAGATATGATTTCATTTCCCACAACTCGTTTTCCTGTTTTGGAATATGAGATATCATGTGCAAATTCTATTATCTTACTTTGCACATCTTTAGCTATTCTTTCATTCTTTTCTATTCCCATTTTTTCATCTGCAAGATAGACATATTCCTTGTTTTGTCTATTTCTGTAGTACCTTCTACGATATTCTATATTCCCATAATCTGTCATTAAAGTTCTTTTTCTTAAATCTTTTGTTTCATATTCAATTTTTCTTCTTGTATCTTCAAAAAGGATAGTATCTATCATTTCTAAGATTCCCACAAGTGTTTTTCTTCCTGCTTCATCAAATACTTTTCTTAAATCTCTACTAAATATACTTATTTCATTAGCAT
>Ga0137298_11497_pt1 | contig 12109 bp, 9 predicted proteins | sample RamsorincwithD2O_2_FD_97182 | JGI IMG/M metagenome (GOLD analysis project Ga0137298, IMG submission 97182) | Mouse cecal microbial communities from Vienna, Austria - Glucosamine amended with D2O | ecosystem: Host-associated > Mammals > Digestive system > Large intestine > Cecum | place: Austria...
GTGAAAATGGAAAAAGAATGGACTTTCTCCATTCTTTTAGATACGTAATGCTTTAATAATTTTAATTTCTTGATTAAGTTTGGCAATCATATCCTCACGTAAATCCAATGCTTCTTGGTATTCGGATAAAATTTGTTTGTAATTTTCTAAGGTTTCATCATGCTTTAATAGCATGTTAATACCTTCGAGATAGTAATCTTTTTGCTTCTGCTTTTTGCTATTATTCATTTTTTCTTCATACGAAGCAATCAGATTAAGACGTTTAATTTCTTCTTTTAGATAAGCTACATATTCCGAAACACCACTAATTTCATAAAGGGTATCGTCAATTACCACTTTGAACAGTGTTTTCAATACCTTTGGGTTAATCTTTCCGCTCTTGGAATGACCAGCAAGCATATCTAAAGCAATCGAACGTAAGTGTTCTTCTGGTCTTGCGTCTTTGATTAACTGTTTCAAGGTTTCGGAAATATTGATATGTGTTTTATATTGACGCTTGGTTACAATCGCGTCATACTCATCAGCCACACGGATAATTTGTGCAACATAAGGAATGTCCTTTTTGGTCTTTCCATTTGGATAGCCAGTTCCATTCAAAGCCTCATGGTGATTGAGAGCACCTTCCGCATAAGGACGGAGTTTTAAGTCTTTATAACACATATCATAACCAAGTGTGGTATGTGTTTTCATAATTTCAAATTCTTCTGGTGTTAAACGGTCTGGTTTGCTAAGAAGTTCTGGTGGAATAAAGATTTTCCCAACATCATGTAAATAACCAGAAATTGTAGCAAAAATAATGAAATTTTTTGAACAATTCAAATATTCACAAATTCGGCAAACCAAATTTGCTACATTTTCACTATGGGTTCGGGTAAAAGGGTCTAACCTTTCCAAAATATCTAATTGATATTTCATAACACGATCTAAGTTATATGATTTTAAGTTGGTTGGACTATAAAAATCAACTGTACTTGAAAACATAATTCAAATTCTCCTTCTCCTTTGTGCTCGTTACCAAAATCATACCACGAAAAACTAGAATTCTCAATCTTTTTCCAAAAGATTTTTTTGTACTTTTGCAATCACTTGATTAACGTCAAGATGTGGAATTTGTTTGTTTTGCATTAAGATTTCTCCTGCAACAATCGTTGTATCAACATCCAAACCAGACTTGTTATATACCAAGTCGGAAATGAGATTATGGTTTGGCATGGATTTAATGGTATGGAGATTAGCAGAAATATCCACCAAAATAAGGTCAGCTTGTTTTCCCATTTCAATACTACCAATTTCCTTATCTAAGCCAAGAGTCTTAGCACCGTTAATGGTAGCCATACGAATTGCATCTTTAGCAGTCAAACGTTTTTCATTTTCGGTATGAATACCACCTTGGATTAAACAAGCCATACGCATTGCGTCAAATAAATCTAAATTGCTACCACTTCCTTGCCCATCCGTTCCAAGTGCAACGAGTAAATCATTTTGCAAATATGAAGTGGTATCAGCAATCCCGCAACCAAGTCGTAAATTGGAAACTGGATTATGAGCAATGCCACAAGTTAAGGTTTTCAAAATTTGGATTTCTTCTGATCCCAAATGAACACAATGTGCTAAAACCAAGCGATTATCTGCAAAATGTTTTGCTAGTACCTTGGCAGGGGAGTCTCGGTGCAATTTGCGAATATCTTCTGCCTCTTTTTCGCTCTCCAAAAAGTGAATATGAACTGGTAAATCATATTCTTTTGCAAGTTCAGCAGCCTGTTCTAAACAAGCAGGAGAACAAGTATAGAGCGAATGAGGAGAAACCGAATAAGTAATGCGTGAGTTTTGGGGATCTCTTGTTTCATAAAACTTGCGGAATTCCTGCACGCGCTGTTTGCTTGCTTCTTCTCCGTCCGAGTCCATCAAAACACGTGTTAAAACGGCACGCATTTTGCTATCTATGGTTGCTTTGCGAACAGCATCTGAAAAGAAATAGTGGTCATTGGTACAAGTAGTACCAGTGCGAATTTGCTCGATATAGGAAAGGAGTGTTGCGTCATACACTTGCTCCTCGGTTAATTTAGCCTCTAATGGCCAGATTTTATCGTTAAGCCAGTCATAGAGATTGCAACCTTCAAAAGTTTCGCGGAAAATGCACATGGGAAGATGGGTATGGGTGTTAATAAGACCTGGCATAACACACTTTCCAGAAGCGTCTAAAACGGTGCAATTCTCGAAATCTGCTCCTATTTTATCTTGCACTTGTACAATTTTCCCCTCGGAAACCAAGATATCTTTTCTTTGAAACGACATATCTGTATAATCTTCTGAAAAAATTAGGACAAGTCCATTTTGAATTAACAAATTTTTCATAACTTACCTCTTATCAATTCTTTTTTTGCATTATATCGAAAAAGTGAAAAAATAGCAATGGGAATAAAAAAGAATGAGAGTAGGCGCCTAGAAGTTTCCAGACGCCTACGTTTGCCACTCAGATTTTCTCAAGAAGAGGGATGGGTAATCGCAAAAATAGCGATTTTAAGCGAATACCACAGTCCCAAGAACTTGGACCAAATTGTCCGTTTGGGAACTTCCCAAGGTTTTATCACTCCAACCATGGAACCAGATACAGTAGGGGATGGAATACGGGGTTCTTCTTCCGGATACCAGCGAGAGTCCCAATCCCGTATCACACCAACTCGCATACGATGGGGATTTACTTTTTGACCCACAGAATTCGCCTCTTTTCTTCCAAGTTGTTACTATCATTGGCTTATTCCGAGTGGCATGCCAAACGATATTACCAAAAGTATAACATTTTTGGCAAAACTTTGCAATGACTACGAATATGAGGAGATAAGGGCGAAAAAGAAAAAACTTTCAAGAAAATAAATGGAAATAACTGTAAAACAAAAGAAAGCGTGGTAAGATAGGAATATCCTTTCGGAAAAGGAAATCTTGGAGAAAGGAGGTATACAATATGAACGGATATCTGTCAATATGGATTCTACCTCAGAAAATTGAAAAATTGGAAGAAGAATTGAATACATACAAAAACAGAGCAGAAAAAACTGAGAAATCAGTTCAGGGCGGTCTCCCAGCTGCCCTGTTTTTGGCATAAAAAAAGATATGTGATTCCCATATCACATACCAGTATAGCAATAATGAACGGATACTTGCTTACTAAAAATAGTATAGCATTTTTCTCCTTTCTTGTCAATCAATTTCTAAAATTTTCCAAGCAAACGCCCCTCTCCAGATGAACTAGAAAGGGGCGCTTCATTCTTTGTTTAACTGCGATTTACTTGACGGTCAGATTGCCATACAGCCAGGCGTAGGTGGCACAAACCTCCTCCGGAAACTGGTGCATGATTTCCAGCATATCGACCTCGTCGCAGGGGTGGCCACTTTCACAGTGGCGCGTCGGACAACAGGCGCAGATTGCTCGCATGGTTTCAATTCTTTTGTCTTCGGGCATAGTACAACCTCCAAATGTTTTCCGGCGTAGGCAAGAAAGACTTGCCCACTTAAGTTGATACGAACTTCCCTTGTATTATAAAAAGTTTTTCGCGAGAAATCAAGTAAAAAGAGAAAATTTGTCTACAAAACTTGAAAAGAATTCATTTTTAAGATATAGTTTAAGTATTGCAAGGTCAAAAGAAAAGAAGGATAAAAGATATGTATTTGAAAAGATTAGAATTACAGGGGTTTAAGTCATTTGCCGATAAATCTATATTAGAATTCAAACCAGGAATTACTTCTGTTATTGGACCAAATGGTTCCGGAAAAAGTAATATCTCGGATAGTATTCGCTGGGTACTTGGCGAGCAAAGCATGAAATCTTTGCGCAGTTCCAAAGCAGAAGACATTATATTTGCTGGAACCCAAGCTAGAAAATCCCTCGGATTTGCAGAAGCCTCCATTGTAATCGATAATACAGATGGTTCACTTCCAATCGAATACTCCGAAGTAACCATTACCAGAAAAATTTACCGAAGTGGAGAAACGGGATATTTTATCAACAAAGTGCCATGCCGTTTGAAAGATGTTCTAGAACTATTTATGGATACTGGAATTGGAAAAGACGGATACAGCATTATTGGACAGGGAAAAATAGACGAAATTCTAAGCAATAAATCCGAAGACCGCAGACATATTTTCGAAGAAGCGGCAGGGATTGTAAAATACCGTACGAGAAAGCAAGAATCCGAAAAGAAACTAGAACAAACCAAACTCAATCTTCTTCGTATCAATGATATCCTTTCCGAAATTGAAGCCTCGATTGAGCCACTTAAGGTACAATCGGAAAAAGCAAAACAATATTTAGACTTGCGAGAAGAATTAAAGAACATTGAATTAGGTGTATTTGCCGTTAATACTGAAGACTTTAAGGAAAAAATCAAAAAGATTACTGAAGATATGACTATTCTCGAAGAGCAAAAAGGACAAGAAGACGAAAAAATGACGAAAATTGGGGAAACCAAAGAAGCCCTTCGAGCAGAAATTAACCAAATTATTAACGAAATTGAACAAATGCAAAATAGCAGTTTTGAAAGTAGCAATCAAATCGAAAAATTGCAAGCAGAAATCAGCATCCACCAAGAAAAAATACAAAATAATGAGCAAAACGAAAAAAGGCTATTGGAAGAAATCAAACAAAATGAAGAACGCATGAAAGAATTAACCGAAGAAAAAGAACAGAAGAATGAAAAGAAAACCAATCTAAGTCAAAACAAAGAAAAATTTCAAAAAGAATTAGAAGAAAAAGAAGCCAAACTTGCTGAACTATCCCAAGGACTATCCGAAAAAGAGAAGGAAATCGAAGAGAAAAAGCAAGTCATTGAACAAAATACAGACCGCAAGTATGAAGTCCTAAACGATATCCATAGTTGCGAGATTTATCGAGAAAACTTAGACAAGAAAAAGTCTGGCAATCAATCTGAAATCCAAGCAACCATATCGGAATTAGACGCAAAACGCGATGAAAAGCAGGAACTTGGCAAGACTTTTTATGAGATTGAAGCAAGAAGAAATAAAACGGCGGGAGAACTTGAGGCGTTAAACCAGAAACGTGAAGAAATTCACCAAAAGACCAAGGAATACGATAAACAACAAATCGACTGGACCGAAAGTTATCGTATGAAAAGCACCAGACAAAAATTCTTAATCGAAACCGAAAAAGAAAAAGAAGGCTATGTAAAAAGTGTAAAAACATTGTTGCAAGAGTGTGAGAAAAATGGAGCCTTAAAAGAGGGCGTACACGGTGTTTTAGCTAACCTTCTAACGGTTCCAAAAGAATATGAAACAGCGATTGAAATGGCGCTTGGACAAGCCGTTCAAAATATTGTAACAGACAAGGAAAATGATGCGAAAAAATTAGTCGAATACTTGCGTACGAATAATTTAGGAAGAGCATCTTTCTTACCAATCGCCTCGGTTCATGGAAAAAAATTAGAACGCTTTAGCCAAGACAAAGATGCCAAAGTAATTGGAATTGCGTCAGATTTAATCCAATACGAGAAAAAATATGAGCAAATTGTATTCAGTTTGCTTGGTAGAACCGTGATTGTAGAGGATATGGATACTGCCATTAGCCTTGCGAAAAAGAACCAATATGCGTTCCGTATCGTTACCTTAAAAGGAGATTTTATTAATCCATCTGGCTCGATTACGGGTGGTTCTGTGGTTAATAAAACCGTCAACATTTTAGGAAGAAGCCGTGAGATTGAAGAACTTGGTAAGCAAATGGAAGAGTTACAAGCTAAAATAAAACAAGTAGAAAAAGAACGAGCAGATTTCTTAGACTTAAACAGCTCCATTGAAGAAGAAGCACAAAGTTTAGAAGCAAGTTTACAAGAGAGCGACATTATCTATGCAACAGAAAAGCAAAAAATGGTTGCGATTGAAGAAAATATTGCAAGATTAGAGGCAAGATTGGAAAAACTAAAACAGGATAATTTAGAAATAGACAAGCAAAAAGAAGAAAAAGCACAAGAAAAGGTATCCTTTGAAGAAAAAGTGCAAGAACTCGAAAAGCAAATACAGGCATATACAGAGGAAATCCAAAAGTTTGCAGAAGCCAACCAAGACCGTCAAAAATACATTGATGACCTTAATTTTGATATTACCAATCTTAAAATTTCGGTTAGTTCTTTTGATGAAAGTCAGTTATCCATTGACGAAATTTTAGAGCGAATTGAGCAAGAAATGCAAACCAATCGTGCAGCGATGGAGAATAAGCAAAAGCGAGTACAAGAAGCGAAAACCGAAAATGAAACTTACCAAAATGCGATACTTGGCTTCCAAGACCAAATTGAACAAGTAAAAGAAAACGCAAAAAACAGTGGAGCAAAAGTAGAAGAATTAAAGGATTTACGTACCCAAAAGAATGAAAAATTGGAGCAAATGGAACAAGAAGTAACAAGCCAATTTGAAGTATTAGAAAGTCTAAAAGAGCAAATTGTAAAAACGGATGTGAAAAAGACCAAAATGGAACAAGACTTGCAAGATACCGTCAATAACCTTTGGGGAGAATATGAACTAACACCAAGCCAAATTCAAGAGGTAGAAAAACCAGAGAATTTAGCAAAAGCGCAAAAAGAAGTAATGAACTTGAAAGAGCAAATCCGAAATCTTGGCAGTATCAATATTGACTCGATTGAAGAATACAAAAAAACCAAAGAACGTTATGATTTTATGTGTGAGCAACGTTTAGACTTAGAAAATACAGCAACAAAGTTAAGACAAGTGATTAGTCAAATGACAGATACTATGAAAGAGCAGTTTCGAGAGAAATTCAAACTCATTAACCAAAACTTTAATGAAGTGTTTGTGGAACTGTTTGGTGGCGGAAAAGCAGAACTAATTTTGGAAGATGAGGAGCATATTTTAGAGTGTGGTATTGACATTCGTGTACAGCCAACCGGCAAGAAATTGCAGAATATGATGCTATTATCTGGCGGAGAAAAAGCACTCACTGCGATTGCCATTTTATTTGCTATCCTCAAACTTAGTCCAGCACCATTTTGTATCTTAGACGAAATTGAGGCAGCACTAGATGACGTCAATGTCTATCGTTTTGCAGATTACTTACGAAAATTTAGTGAGGAAACACAATTCTTAGTGATTACACACCGTAAAGGAACCATGGAAATAGCAGACTCTGTTTATGGAGTTACCATGGAGGAAAACGGTATTAGTAAGTTACTATCTATTCGATTAAAACAATAAGAAGAAAAGAGAATTTGGAGGAATGTCCAAATTCTCTTTTTTACCTGTATCCGTAACAAGAACGGAAAAAGTGGTTAAAGTCAACTTGCGAAAAAGTGAGGAAAAACGAGCAAAGAAGAGGAAAATAGAGGAAACTATGGAATAAAATAGGACATACAATGCCCAAAACTAGTAAAAATGCTCAAAATTTGTTTATAAAGGTATATCTTATTTGAAAAAGTGCACAATATGTAGTATAATAAAAGATGGCTGTATCAAAAAAAGGAGTGTGAAATTCTATTTTAAGCAGAAGGATAAAATACTACACAAAAGAAGTTCTAAAGTTAATTAACCTAATTACAATAGGCGCATTTGCTATCCTTATGGTTGCGCTCATTAAATATAAGCCAGTTTACCGTGTAACCGTAGAAGAAGAAGAAGTTGGATATATCGCCAACCGATATGAATTTGAAAAAAGAATTAACGAAAATTTAATTGAAAATGACGACAGTGTTGTATCAAGTGAAATCGAAGGAAAGCCAGAATTCTCGTTACAATTAGTAGCATACAATAAAGATACCAACGAAGACGAGATTTTTGACCGAATTGGAAACTCTGTTAGAACTGTTTATCGTATGTATGCACTTACCTTAGATGGAGAAACAACCGAGTATGTAGAAACACTTGAAATGGCAGAAGCATTAGTAGAAGATATCAAAGAAAAATATGATGAAGAATATACATCCAAAGTCGGCATTGTAGAAGTATATACTGAAAACAAAGCAGAACAAGAAACTGAATATATGCTAGCCAATGTAACAACCCAAGACTTAGTGAGAGAAGAAGTAGAAGAGGAAGAATGGAAAAGAGCCCATACCTTAGATGGTGTGCTTTTTGCCAAACGACCAGTAGCAGGAAGAATTACTTCACGTTTCGGAAGCCAAGAAGCAATCCGTGACCATGCCCATAAAGGACTAGACATCGCAGCACCAAATGGTACAAGCATTTATGCAGCAGCAGACGGAACCGTAAAATTTGCAGGTATGAACAATGGAGGATATGGAAATCTCGTTGTCATTCGCCATGGAAATGGAATTGAAACGTACTACGGACATTGTAGTAAAATCTTCGTATCCGAAGGACAAAATGTATCTGCCGGGACAAGAATAGCAGCAGTTGGTTCAACAGGGCGTTCTACCGGAAACCACTTACACTTTGAAATCCGAAAAAACGGTTCGCAAATCAACCCACAAAAATATTTATATTAAAACAAAGGAAAGTAGACAAAAAGTCTGCTTTCTTTTTCTTTTTATGATATACTAGAGAAAAACCAAAGAAGAAAAGGAGCAAACATGAACCTAGGAGTAGATATTGACGGCGTGTTAGCCGATGACGATACTTACCGTGTAGACCATATTGCAAAGTTTTGCTATGAGCACGGATTACCAGAAATGGAAAATCCGAATGCCTATGAGCAAAAATGTAATTGGACAGAAGAAATCTTAGAAAGGTATCGCCAAGAATACTTTTTTACCTATATCCGAAACGCACCAGCAAGAGCATACAGTGCAGAGATTTTAACAAAACTGCATCAAAAAGGACACCGCATTATCATTATCACAGGAAGATATCAAACGCAAGAAAACTCTGCATTAGGAGAGCAAATGAGGCAAGATACCATCCAATGGCTAGAAAAGAACCATATTCCCTATGATGCAATCTATTTTACCCATACTCCAAAAGTACAAGAAATCAAAGAAGCTAAAATTGATGTGATGATAGAAGATAATCCAGAAGTTATCCGAGAATGTGCTAAAATTACAAAAGTCTTTTGTATGGATAATCGATATAACCGAGATGTAATACTACCAAACCTTACACGTGTGTATAGCTGGTATGATATTTATGCAAAATTAGTGGCAATAGGATATTGATTTTTCAAGTATTTCGTGGTAAATTGGAAAGGGAAAACCGAAGAAAAGAGGAAGAAAAATGGGAGAAATGCAAGCAAAGAATTGGAGAAGAGAGCAAAGAGTAATTGACCATGGTCCAGAACTATTGGTTCCAGAAGAACGATATGAAGAAAACCGACAAAGGCGTATGCAAGAAGAACAAATTCTACAAAGTATGACTTACCGTTCAGATGGGGCGTATACACGTAACGCAAGAACGGCAAGCGATAGGCAAGGTAGTATACGTGGTTCTGGCGTACAAGAAAGAAAAGTCTATGCTTCTCGTCGTCTAATTGCAGGTGTGTGTGCTAGTTTAGCGCTATTAGCAGGCACCATTTCTTATGCCCATAATTATATGGCAAGTCAAGCCCCAAGCCAAACCAGTACAACGATGGTAGAAATGGCAGGAATTGAAGCACAAGAACTTGGTTTAACCCCAGAATTAGTCCAAAAATTGAAAGAATATGAAGCGTTTTTCAACTATTTTGATCCAAAACAAGAAATTAGCGAAGAAGTAGTACTTGCCAAAATTGCTGAAATTAACCAACTAAAAGACGAAGTATTAAGTCAAAAATTAGGAAGCCTATTCCGGTGTACCATATTATGAAGTAGAGCCAGGAGAATGGTATTTTGATATTAAATCCGGGGACTCTGGAGCCAGTATCCAAGTCGGAAAAGATATCCATCTTGGAACACCAGCCTTACCAATCTTCAAGAAAAACGATATCTCCAAAGACATCACTGCATATCTCCAAGGCTTTTCTAGAATTGATGAATTAGCTAGCAAAGTAAAAGAAGACAAGATTTCAGAAGCAGGAGCCATCCAAAGATTAGGCGATGTATACTTTGAAAAGATTGAAATTATGGCAAATGCAGAATTTTCAAAAGATGACCACAACAATGTAAAAGTTTCCTATGAGCAAGAAAAAGAAGTGAATCGTGCAGTTCGAAACGGGGAATTAAGACCAGAAGCAGACGAAGAAATGGAAAGATAAAGTTGAAATCTGTCGCCAAGATGTCATAAACTTGTAAAAAAAATGTAAAAGATATTGCAAGCCCAAAATGATTATGATATAAGTATAAGTAAGATAAAAGGAAGAGAGGCGGACTTTTATGGAAGAGGTTACCAGCCAAAGTAAAAAGACAATTTTAATCGTTGATGACGAAAAACCAATCGTAGATATTCTTGTGTATAACCTACAAAAAGAAGGTTATGAAACGCTAGAAGCAAACGATGGAGAAGCAGCCATCGATATCGCATTAAAACAAAAACCAGACTTAATTTTGTTAGACATTATGCTACCAAAAACAGATGGATTATCCGTTTGTAAAAGAGTAAGACAATCCTTGAACATCCCAATCTTAATGCTATCGGCAAGAGATGAGGAAATCGATAAAATCCTAGGATTAGAACTTGGTGCAGACGATTATGTAACAAAGCCATTTAGTGTAAGAGAATTGATGGCACGTGTAAAAGCAAACTTAAGAAAGGCAGACATTGCTAAAGGGGACTCCCCAGAAGAAACCGAAACAGTAGAACCAGAGAAAAACGAAAATCTAATTGTTGTTGGTGATTTAAGTCTAGACCTGAATAAGTTTGAAGTCAAAGTACGCGACGAAGTAATTGACTTAACACTAAGAGAATTTGAAGTATTGAAATATCTTGCTAACCAACCAGGACAAGTTGTAACTAGACAGACTTTACTTGAAAAAGTATGGGGCTATGAATATTATGGAGATATTCGTACCGTTGACGTTACCATCCGTAGAATTCGTGAGAAAATTGAGAAAGACACATCCGCTCCAAAGATTTTAATTACGAAACGCGGGGTTGGATATTATGTATCAACCAAAAAGGTGGACAAGAATTAGTTGTCCATCTTTTTCTTTTTAGAAAGGATGAAACCATGCTAAAACATATTCAAACAAAACTAATTTTAATCTATTTAGCAATCGGGCTTATTATCATTTTAGGGCTAGGGGCTACTTTTTTTGTTTCCTTGTACCATTTGCAGGGACAACTCGGAACAGAAGCATGGCAAAGTACAGCGGAAGTTAGCCAGTTACTTGGCACGCAGATTACACAAATTCAAGTGGTATTGTGTATTTTTATTCTTGTTTTCTGTATCATTATGGCATTAGTTGGCTTCTATGTTTCTAGGTCTATTATTGCACCAATTCAAAAATTAGTAAAAAGTGCAGAAAAGATTGCCAAAGGGGAAGAAATTCCAGAAAAAGAGATTATCAGCAACAAAAAAGCAAATGAAGTAGACGAATTGGTAAATGCTTTCGCTCTCATGACGAAGGAATTAAAGCAAAACTTGCAAGAGGTAAATAAACAGAAAAAGCAAATTGAAACCATTTTGCTCCATATGACCGATGGAATTATTGCGTTTGACGTAGAAGGAAACATTATTCATATTAACCCAGCAGCCAAGAAGTTTTTAGGATTAGAAGAAGAAAATACCTTTGAAACGGTATTTGAGAAAATGCAAATTGATGTGAACCTAGAAAAGATTATTTACTTAGAAGAGTGGACATCTTCGGAGCAAAAAATTCATGTCAATGACCAATACTTAAAAATTATCTTTGCTCCGTTTCGTAACGAGGATAACAAGCCACTTGGTGTTATGACAATGATACAAGATATTACCGAGCATGTAAACTTAGATAATATGCGAAAAGAATTTGTAGCAGATGTATCCCATGAGTTAAAGACCCCAATCACCTCAATTATGGGCTATGCAGATACGCTGCTAGAAGGAGAATATGACAAAGAAACCCAAACTCGTTTCCTTGGCGTTATTACCTCAGAAGCAAGAAGGATGGCAAAACTTGTAACAGACTTGCTTGCTCTATCCCGTTATGATACTAATAAAGAAGTGGTCGAAAAAGCCGAATTTGATTTAGGAGAATTGGTAAAACAGTGCCAAGAAAAACTAGACTTAGAAATTCAGAAAAAAGAA
>Ga0137298_11505_pt1 | contig 12052 bp, 10 predicted proteins | sample RamsorincwithD2O_2_FD_97182 | JGI IMG/M metagenome (GOLD analysis project Ga0137298, IMG submission 97182) | Mouse cecal microbial communities from Vienna, Austria - Glucosamine amended with D2O | ecosystem: Host-associated > Mammals > Digestive system > Large intestine > Cecum | place: Austria...
TATTTATCCCGATTTGTTCGAGCTGTTCAAACAAACCTGCAAGGCAATATACATAGAATATGGCGGGATAGCTTATTTCGCGAGGATCACTCTGTTCCTGCTCGCCGTTTTCTGCGCGAGCATAACAGCCGACATCCCCCGACGGCTTATATGGAACGCAGGTATGAGGTTTGTCAAAAAAATCCAGTCCTGACCGCGTAATGTCTCTCAAAAGAATATTATACATATCCACCGCGAAGAGCAAGGATGACAGGGCGGAATGGTCAGGGACGGTCTATTCTTCCCTGCGTTCGCTGGAACGGGCCGGATTCGAAGTGGACTATCTGAACGCGCTCAGAGGTGCCGGGCACGACTTCTTTGACAAGCTGTGGGCGCGCTATTGGTGCTGGATTGCCGATCGTTGGGAGAAAAATGTCAGGTTCGACGAATCATTCTATACGATGCGTATGATGCGCAAAGTACTCGATAGGGTAGACTACTCGGGATATGACGTTATATTCGTGCCGACCGACATGTGCATAGTGTCCGCGCTGCCTAAACGTGTGAAGGCAAAGATAGTGCACCTTGTTGACGCTCCGGTCGATTCCCTGTTTGACTATTATACTGAGTTTTCCAATCTCACATGGCAGAACCGCTTCGAAGCCTCACATCTGACGAAGCGCGCGTTCCGCCGCGCCGACCTCATCATCGCTTCAAGCGATTGGTGCAAGGCAGAATCAGTGAAACACTGCGGGATTGATCCGGATAAAATAGCCGTTGTCGAGTTTGGCGCGAACATTGACAGGGAAGATATTCCCGCTAAGAGCAAGGCCTATTGTGCGGACCGGCCGCTGCGGGTGTATTGGAGCGGTGTCAACTGGGAGCGCAAAGGCGGGGACGTGGCGCTTGACGCATGCCGCACGCTGACGGAGCGGGGCCTCGCTGTCGAATTCCACATCACGGGAATGAGGCGGCTACCCGCCGAGGCCGAGGGATTGCCGTGGGTCGTGAACCATGGCTTCCTCAACAAGAACAATCCCGAGGAATACCGTCGTCTGGTCGGCATAATGGGCGAAATGGATATATTCCTGTTCCCGAGCCGGGCGGAATGTAGCAGCATCGCCCTCTGCGAGGCAAACGGCTTCGGACTACCCTGTTTCGTCTATGACACCGGCGGAACCGCGAACTATGTCATAAACGGCAAAAACGGTTATATGTTGCCGCTGGCCGCCACCGGCTCTGACTTCGCCGATAAAATTGCGGAAGCTATCTCTGAAGGCCGGCTCGAGGTATTAAGTAGTGGCGCGGTTGAACACTACAATGCCAGGCTTAACTGGGATGTCTGGAAGAACAAGGTGGCAAAAGCGATAGACCTATTACCTGGCATGGGGAGGTGACAATGAAAATGTTCTTTAAGACAACACTCAGCAGGTCGGTTTGGCAATGGTACCAGACGATTGTTTCCCGAATAGGAGTCAAAAGAAACAACACGGGGAGGTTCGCATTGTGCTGTATGGCAAAGTGTGAAAATGACTATATACGTGAGTGGGCTGATTATCATATCAAGCTCGGTTTTGACAAGATTTACATCTATGACAACAACGACACTGATGGCGAGCGGTTAGAGGATGTAATAGGAGACCTGGTAAGAGCGGGGAAATGCGAGATTGTTGATTACCGGGGACGCAAATGCTGTCAAGAGGACGGATACCATGATTGTTACATGAAAAATGGGGCCGCATATGATTGGATCGCTGTTTTTGATGTCGACGAGTTCCTGACGCTCCGACAGCACGACAACCTCAGGGACTTTCTTTCAGACCAACGCTTTGCAGCTTACGAGGTTCTGCATTTGAACTGGATGTGTTATGGCGATAACGGCTTGCTCGACAATGATGGGCGTCCGTGCCAGGAGCGTTTTACGCAGCCTTTGCCGTATGATATACGCCGCTTTAAAGATTTTCCGGAAAACAATCATATTAAAAGTATAGTTCGCGGCGGTTTGCGGCATATTAACTGGCGATATATAACGCACACACCCTGGTGTTTATATCGGTGTTGCGATGCCACGGGGAATAGCTGTGCGGTACGCGTCCCTTACAACCCTTATAATTTCGATGTTGCCTACTTCCGTCATTATTACACCAAGACAATCGGGGAATGGATAAGGATCAAGCAGGCTCGCGGTTATGGTGATATGAATGATGAGGACGCGCGTAAGAAACTTGGCCTTGACGTGTTCTATATGCTCAACGAACGTACTCCTGAAAAGGACGCATACGCCGAACGACTTATCAACAGATGATAGCCTGGATGTTATGATCTATCTTCACCTCCACGATCGATTGGGCAACCTGCTTTTCATGCTTGCCGCCGCAATGCATCTGACTGATGAGGTCACGGTGTTCTGCTCCTCTGGCAAAGATTTGGAATATGCGGAAAGACTGATATCCAAATTTCAACTTCCCATCAGTGTCGGCAATCCTCCCGGAAACATACGTAAGCACGAATTCTTTTTCCCGACTATATATGAGCCCATCGGATATGACGGGTGCGATATGATGTTGGACGGATATTTCCAAAGTCATAAATATTATGATAGAGCCGAGGTTCTCCGATGGTTCAGGTGCCCGGCGGAATTGGAAGCTGAAATATTCAGGGATTGGGGCGCCGTTTTCTCACGGTTTAAGACAGTTAGCGTGCATGTGAGGAGGGGTGATTATCTCGCATTGCCAGAAAGGTTCCCTTTTGTGGGCAAGGATTATATAAAAAGGGCAATGGCGCGTTTCAAGAATCAAAACACCGTCTTTGTATTTACAAGCGATGACATAGAATGGTGCAAGAGGCATTTCTTTGGGCCAAACATTTTTTACTCAGAAGGCAATGATGAGTATTATGATTTGTTCCTTGCGTCTAAATGTGATCATAATATATTGAGTAATAGTACTTTTTCTTATTGGGGAGGCGAGCTTAACGATAATCCGGACAAAATTGTGATTGCGCCGCGGCGTTGGTACGGGCCTCTTTTAGCTAAGGAAGCCCAGGCGGAAAAGGGGAGTCTGCTGCCGGCCGAATGGGAGACGGTGGATTGCGGGTGGGATGATTTGCCATCATGTATGTTGGCGTATTACAGGTTTTTTAGATGCCGTTGGCGCGATTTCATTCCGTCTTTCGGTGTTTCTGGCAAATGAAAGTTTCAGTCGTAATGGCGGTTTACAATGCCGCCGGCTCTGTCGGGAGGATGATTGAGTCTTTGCTCAATCAATCGTTATCTGATCTTGAAGTCATCCTGGTAGATGATGGTTCGACAGATGGCAGTGCGGAGATATGTGACGGTTATGTATCCCGCGACCACCGTGTCAAGGTTATCCACAAAGCCAACGAGGGGGTCAGCTCAGCTCGCCAGACAGGGCTTGATACCGCTGTCGGAGAATATGTTATCCATGCTGACGCGGATGACTATGTGGAGGCTGGCATGCTGGAACAGCTGTATCGTAAGGCTAAGGAGGAGGATGCCGATGTCGTGTTTTGTGACTATTTTATTGATGACCTTGATGGGAATATAACCATACGAAGGCAGCAACCACCGTTCGATGCTTCTCAAACACTTCGAGCCATGTTTGACAGGCTATATGGCAGTTGTTGGAATAAACTGGTCCGTCGGTCTTGTTTTGACAAATACGGCATATGTTTTCCTGTAGGCCTGAATTATTGTGAGGATCTATTGATATGGGCGCAATTGTTTCAGCATCCCGAAATAAGGATTTCCTATGTCAACCGGGCATTTTATCATTATGTCGCCAACCCAAATAGTGTTACGCGCGGCGGAAGTCATACTATGCTGGAAAACATCAGGCTTTTTACCAGTCGTATGGCCGAGGTGTTACCAGTGGGAGATCCCGATATCGACGCATATGTGGCCAAACTTCCAATCGCTCCATTCCTGTACGCTTTCCTGAACCGGCTGGTAAGTGGCAAGGAATCGCGTAAGGAGTATAAAAAGTTGCGCAAGGTGGTTTGGAACGATACTGATTCATTGCGATGGAAGCTCGGGTATTTATGCATGGACTTTAATCTGATGTTTCTCGCCCGCAAATTGATAAAACTTTAATTTTTAAGTTGTGTTGACAGCGTTAAATCGGAGGAATTTGTCAGATTATAGAGGTTATGCCGGATCTCGCAATATGGCTGTTGATGCTGTGGCGGGGCTGTTCTTGCTGTTGATGATGTTTCAGCATTTCAATATCGTGATTCGCACCCCGCATACTCTGGGCCACCTCTTTATGTTCAACACTATCTATTTCTTTTTCAAATCCGGTATGTTCCACAAGCCTGTAAAGCCGGGCAAGACGCTTGTGATAAAGTGGTTGAAACGACTTATTGTGCCGTTTGTGGTATGCGCGCTATTTGGATTGATGCTGGAATTTGTGTGCGAGTGGATCGTTGCGGGAAATTGTGATTTCGCGGTATTTTATGGCGGGCTAAGCCAGACACTGCGTATCGGCGCTCCGTGGTGGAATATCCCGGTGTGGTTTCTGTTGACGCTATTTGTGGTTAAGTTGTTGACGGCCAGGTTTGATGGCAGGCACACGTTGATTTGGGTGTCGGCGGCGTTGTCGATAGCGGCGGCACACACTTATCTGGTTACAATGGAGAGCTTTAATTATATCGGTAATACCGCGCTGGCAGTTGTTTTCTATATTCTCGGATTCAAAAGCCGTAGTATCAGGCTCGACGAGTCGCGGCTTGCGGTCGGTTTGTTGGCCGCTTTGTTTGCGACATTGTTTGTTTTCTTTCCGGCAATCATAGACATTTTCCATAATAAGGCAACTTACGGGAATTATTTCGTTGGCATATTGTTTTCTGTCGTAGGGATTCTCTTGACAAATCTATTGTTTGAGAAATACAAATATCTGCATATCAGACCATTTGTGTTTGCCGGACAGAACGCTATGCTGTTATTGGTTTTTCATGTGCCGTTTTATCTCGCGTTTTGCAGGCTGCTCGGAGGCGGTATGTTGAATGATGTTGCTGTCAATTGGCTTGGCGCTGCGTTTCCATTAGGGTGCTGTGCCATGATTTCCATTTTGTTGGACCGGAACAAAAAACTCCGATGGATAATCGGCGGATAGGTCATGATGGTTTGGGTTGATGCCGCGTGCAACATAAATTACGCCTCGTTCTATATTGTTGGTCTGAGGAGACTGTTTGGCCGGGGCAATGTCAGATTCTGCGACAGGCCGTTCGCTGGTCTTCGATATGATACGGAAACTCATATCCTGGCGTTTGTCGTGGATGGGCGCAGGTATGTTATAGATTTTGCTGACAGCAACAAGGTGTTCTTCGAGTCGTTTGTGAAATGGGCTGATTGCTATGGAAAGGTAAATTACCGAAAGGAATGTCTGCCATCAGCCTATCAGGGCAAAATAATTCCCGTAGGTGCCAACTTCGGCATGGCGTGTTATGGTAATGACAGATATTCCGCAGTCTTTTGGAGCTTATGGCATTATGCATTAATCCATAAACGGCTTAATTATGGCTTCGGGGCCTATTTGTCGCCGTATCTTTGGGTTTATAAGAGGCCGGAGTTCAAGTTGTCTCCATTATCCGACAGCGGCAGCATTTTTTTCGTAGCTCGTTACTGGCGCGGACAGCAGCACGTCAACGATGCGAGAATCGCGTTCATCAGAGCCTGCCGCAGACTTGATACCGAGGGGGTGGTTTCTTTCCGGGGAGGATTGGTGCCTGATTCTAAGAATTGTGATGTTCCGGAAGATGTCATCTTTGAAAAAGAGATCCCTTTTGGGGAATACGTGCGATTGGCGGAACGGTCTATGCTGGTGTTCAACACTCCCTCATATCACAAATGCCATGGCTGGCGGCTGCCGGAATATCTGTGTCAGGGAAAGGTGATTTTAAGCACACCGTGGGAAAATGAGTTGCCTGTCCCGTTGAGGCATGGTGAAAACATATATTTTACCGCGGCTGACGAAGATGCGATATACGAAGCGGTGAAAGAGCTGGCGGGTTCAAGAGGTTTGCGAACAAGGCTTTCCGATGGAGCTCGGGATTATTGGAATGAATGGGCTGATCCGGCGGCCTGTTTGAGGAAATTTTTTACGGATGCCAACAAAATGATTTAATGGCGATGAGTGCGACAAAAGAGCGACTGCCATATATCGATGTGGCCAAGGGGTTGCTGATTCTGATGGTCGTATGGGGCCATTTTGAACTGATTTTAAGGGAAACCCATAAAACATCAGACCCAGTGGTCGCATATTGGGACCATGTTGAAATCATATGGAGCGCGTTCTTTATGCCCGCTTTCTTTTTCATCACCGGGCTTTGCGGCAATTTCAACAAGCCGTTTAAGAAATTCGTGATTCAGTCATTCCGTACCACGCTGCTCCCGGCACTTATAATATGTGTGTCGATAACCCTGGTCAAGTATCTGACGTGGGCGCCTTCATTCATCTGGATTGTGAAGACAATGGTGAAGGATGTAGGATTCAGACTTACTGGCGAATGGTTTATTCCGACTCTCTTCCTTTGCCGTATTGGAGTCTGGGCGCTCGCCAAAGTTCGTCGCTTATGGCTTCGGCTGTTTGTCTCCCTTATGTCCTTTTGCCTGGGGCTGTATCTGTATAACGAACAGCCGGGCTTGCCGGATGTCTGGTATTTCAAGCATTCATTGATGGCTATGGTATTTATGGTGCTGGGAAATGTATTGAGCGCCAGGCGGATAAAGGACGGAGTGTATTTCCTGTCCCTGTGCCTTTATTTGGTGGTTATTATGTCGCTTATCGCTCTTGACGCGCATGTGCCGTATTTCACCAATAGAATTGAAATAGGGTTTTATGAAATATCCCTTTCTTTGATGATTTCGATATCCGGTATTCTGGGGATATTTTGGATTTCCCGGAAAATAGGGTCAAATCCCCTGCTGGAATACCTGGGGCGGAATTCGTTGGTGATATATCTGCTACACTTCACACTATATGAAATTTTAATGGGTGTGGTAATCGAGCATTTTAATGTGTCACCCATATATTTCATTAATCCTTGTCGTGGCAATATACGTCGCGACCATCGCTATTGCGTCTCTTTGCGCAGCTCTGCTGAACACCAGGTATATGAGATGGGTTCTTGGCAAGGGCTCTTTGAATGTCAAACGTCGTATGGCGTCCGAATTATGATACCCAAAGTCATACATTACTGCTGGTTCGGGCAGAAGCCGATTCCGAAGCAGTATCAGAAGTATATGGATAGCTGGGGGCGGTTTATGCCTGGTTATGAGGTTAAACGTTGGGATGAATCCAACTATGATGTGCATTGCGTCCCGTTCTCTTCCGAAGCGTATGATGCTGGAAAGTACGCCTACGTCAGCGATTACGCCCGCCTGAAAATACTTTATGAGCACGGGGGGGTATATTTTGATACTGATGTCGAAGTCATCAAGCCTATTGACGACATCCTTGCGAAAGGAGCTTTTATGGCTTTTGAAAAGAACACAGCCGCGACTGATGGCGGCCTGTTGAATGTCGCGGTCGGACTGGGTTTCGCAGTCGAGCCTGGAAATCAGATTATTCGTGAGGCTTTGGATTATTATGAAAGCCACCATTATATTTATCCGGATGGAAGAATGGAACAGGTGACCATAGTCAGAATAGTCACGGACATTTTGAAGAGGCACGGGCTCGCATCCTCCGACCGACCGGTGGAGGTTGAGGGAATCACCATATATCCGTGGGATTATTTCTGCCCGGTCGAGTTCCTTAGCAGCAAGCTTGAAATCACGGAGAACACCCGGACTATCCATCATTATACCGCGACGTGGATGTCCCGGACCGACAGGCTGAAGATGCTGAAAGGCTATTACGCCAACAAGGTCCGCAAACTCTTGGGAATAAAGCGCAAATGAGAGTCCTATATATCGGCGAGACCAATACCCGCGGGCAATATCTCAAAGGCAACGTGCCTTCCCATTGGTTTTATGGGGCGGTCGAGATGGAGCGCGACGGCCATGACGTGGTGTGGGCGCGTGAGGGTGGCGGGCTGCTGGACGACATCAGGCATATCCGCTCGTGCCGTCCCGACATGGTGTTTATCCCCAACCTGAACCTGCATAACCACCTGCTGCTTCTGCTACTTGCTTCTTTCGGCCTTTATCGTAAGCCGATTTACGCGTATCTCCATCGCGAGCCCAGGGTGAAGAAAGGTATAACGTCGCTTGTTTACAAACTCCTGCTCGGAGCGGTAAGCCATGTTTTCTTCCTGTCGCGGCTGACTATGGAAGAGACTGTGAAAGCCGGACTTGTGCGGCGATCCAAGGCCTCCGTTCCGGGATGGGGGCCTGATATGGCTTTTTACAAAGAGGTTGAGAAGTCGGATAATGGATGGTTCGTCTCCACGGGCAAGGAGAACCGCGATTTCGACACTCTCATAGAGGCATTCCGTGGAACCGGAGCCCCGTTGCGGATCATTACGGCCAAGAGCCATAACGGTGCCAATTATGAATCCCTGTCGGCCAAATGTGCTGGTATCCCCAATATAGAGGTCTCGATCCTGGATAATTCGCCATCGAATTATCCGTTGATGGTCAAGGAAATGGCAACGGCGCGGGCGCTTGTGTGCCCCCTGCTGCCCGACCGGATGAACTACTGTGTCGGACTCTCCACGATAGCCGACGCGGAGGGGCTGGGCAAGCCGTTGCTGATCACCCGCAACCCATATCATGACGCCGAAAGGATGGGGCGGTTCCGTCAGCTCGGCTCGGTCGAAGATTGGATTGAGGCGATTAATGAAATACGGCCGATGGAACAGGGGGCGGCTGACTCGCCTTCGATTGAAGCAGCATATAGCCATATGCGAAAAATAATGTTCTGATGCAGTTCCTTTTTGAAATTCTCATATACGCGTCTTTCGCGTTCATAATGTCATGGTTGGCGCGGAACGCATGGCTTGCGGAAGAGAACGATTGCAGGCGGCTGTACGACGACGCGGATGGTGATGATGTGGTCCAGTCCCCCTGCTTTGGGCGTTGGAACTCATATCTGACCCTTTATGTGCTATTTTTCACCATCGTCGGCGGCCTCCGCTGGAATGTGGGGTCTGACTCACTGGCGTACGCGTATCTGTTTACCCTACCCGAGCACGGAGGACCGGCACAGAGTGGCAACCAGACAGAGCTGATATTCGCGGCGCTCAAATATGTGGTTGGCGCGCTTAGTCTGCATCCATCTTTCGGTCTCGCGGCGATGGCGTTTATCCAGATTTTTTTCCTAACTAAGGCACTCCAACGCTATAAATGGATGCTCGTATTCGTGCCGTTTGTTTTGTTCGGAGGATGCTATTGGGCTAACCTTATGGGGGCCTGTCGTCAGATGATGGCAGCCTGTGTCTTCATGTGGGCCATACGCTTCATAATAAGCCGCCAGTTAGCTCGTTATATGGCCTGCATTGCCGTGTGCTATTTCATTCATCACTCCTCGCTGCTTCTTATCCCGGTCTATTTCCTGCCGGTCGGACTGCGGTTGCTTGATCGCCGCGTCCTGCTGTGCGCCATAGTTATCGCGTGCTGCGTTATTGGTCAGACACCGGCTTTCGCCGCGCTGGGTAGTTATGTGGAGTCGTTGTCAATGTTTATGGGGTATGACAATTATGCCACCACATTCTCAACGATGCTTACGGAAGGCTATTCCAGCGAGAAATTGTCCTTCGGGCCGATGATGCTGTCCTATCTTCTGATCCCCCTGTTTATCATATGGTATGGTCCGCGTCTCGAGGAGGAGTATGCCGACAAGATTCCTGAGTTTTACCTTTGGTACAATATGGCGCTTTTCTACGCCTGCGGCTATTTCCTTGTCTGCAACATCAGCCACATTTTTATCCGGCCTTTCCTTTACTTTCTGCTACCGCAGATGTTTATGGCGGCGCTGCTGCTCAAATATCTCGTTGATCGGTACAGAGAGAACTCTAATTATCAAATAGCGTGTGTCATATTCTGCGTGGTCATATCGCTTAACACCGCGTGGGATGTTACCAAGTCATCTGGGCAGCTTCGAGAGTTTGCGACTTATAAAACGGTTTTGACAAACGGTTTCTGGTGGCTCAGATAGCTGTTGGCAGATTAATTGAACTTTTTATATGGTGTCGGGAACTATGCGTAGGATTGAATATATCGATGCGCTGAAAGGTTTGGCTATGTTCACGGTGGTTTACAGCCATTTGCTTCTGTTCTGCCTTCCGCCATATCCTTCATCGTTCATAATTGACTTGCTCAGACTGTTCTATCTGAATGGTTTCTTCTTCATATCAGGTTATCTGTTCTATAAACCAGCGTCCCGCTTCAATAATTCATTCTTTTGCGAATTTGCCTGGAAGAAAACATATCAAATTCTGATACCGACATTAGTGGTGGGGGCTGTGTTCATGATCTCACGCGGGATGGAACTGATTCCAGTCATTTATGATGATGCGAAGATGGGTTATTGGTTCACGTTTACGCTCTATCTTATGATGCTTCTCACAGCGGGAGGCTTGTGGCTTATTCAAAGAATTAACGCGCTTCGGGCGGAAACGCTGTTTTTGATAGGTATCGCCGCTTTCGCGTTTTGGGGATTCAGATTTTTCGACCTGTCATCAGCGGCCGCGCGCCTGCTCTCTTTGGGGAGTCTTCTGAATTATCTTCCTATGTTTGTGTTGGGGGCGTTGTGCCGGAAGTTTTCCGGTTTCTTTGAAAACCGGCTTTTGGACTCGAAATGGTTTCTTCCTGTCTGCGCGCTTTTGGTCGGTGGTTCGTTCTGTTTCCAGGTCCCGTTGTCCGTCACCGGTGTGTCAATTGTGGCGCTGTTTTTCGGTGTGGCGCGTAATATGTTCAGTCCCGGTTATATTATCCCTCCCAATTATATGCGTGCGATATGGAATACGGGTGTTCTGTTTGGTAAAAACTCTCTTGAAATCTATCTCGTCCATTATTTTCTGCTTTTTCCGCTTCCTGCGTTTTGTGGAAACTATCTAACGATGTTGTCCGCTTCGCATAAGTCATTGAGCTTCCCTGAATTCCTCATTGTCGGATCGGTTGCGGTGTTGATATGCGCCGCCTCCGTATTGATCGCGGTGCTGGTTAAGCATATACCCGTAATGGGCAATCTCGCTTTTGGAAGATGAACGTACCTGATATTTCAATTATCGTTCCCGTGTATAAGGTTGAGCCATATCTTGACCGCTGCGTCCGCAGCCTCCTCGCGCAGACCATCAAGGATATGGAAATCATACTGGTCGATGACGGCAGCCCCGACCGCTGCCCGGAGCTGTGCGACGGGTATGCCCGCGTGGATTCCCGCATAAAGGTAATCCATAAGCGGAACGAGGGGCTCGGCATGGCATGCAACTCGGGAATCGAGGCGGCCGCGGGAAAATACATCGCCTTTTGCGATTCGGATGACTGGGTTGCCCCTGAGATGTATAGGACAATGGTTTACAGTGCTGAGGAATATGACGCCCAGATGGTGTTCACCGGTCTGCGCCGGGTCGATGAGGCCGGGAATGTCTATCCGATGGCACAGGCATCCGAACTGCGCGTTTATGATACTCCTGAGCAGGTGCGCGGGTTCGGGCTGGGTATGATTGCTTCGGCTCCGGGCGTGGCGGTCGAACGGCAGGTGATGATGTCGGCGAAGGTGGTGCTTTACCGTGGCGATATGATCGCCGGAAACCGTCTTCGTTTCAACAGCGAGCGCGAGATAATTTCCGAAGACCTTTTCTTTAACCTTGACTGCCTGCGGCATGCGCGGCGGGTTGTGGAGCTTCCGAAGACATTCTACAATTATTTCTTCAATTCCCTGTCGCTCACGCAGAGCTATCGCGCCGACCGTTTCAGCAAGTCAATGGCCATGCGCGGAGAATTGCTTAGACGCTACGGCTGGCTGGGAGAGGAGTTGAAAACGCGTGCCGACCGAATGGTTGCCGGATATGCGCGCACCATACTGAGACAGCTTGTCGGCAACAAAAAACTTTCTTGGGGGCAGAAGCGCCGGGAGTTTATGGCTATCGCGGAATCGCCTGTATGGCG
>Ga0137298_11507_pt1 | contig 12050 bp, 10 predicted proteins | sample RamsorincwithD2O_2_FD_97182 | JGI IMG/M metagenome (GOLD analysis project Ga0137298, IMG submission 97182) | Mouse cecal microbial communities from Vienna, Austria - Glucosamine amended with D2O | ecosystem: Host-associated > Mammals > Digestive system > Large intestine > Cecum | place: Austria...
TCGGCGATGAGCGCTTCGAAATTGCGTTTTTGTTTCAGTATCATTTTTACAGTAGTTTTAATTGTTATCTACTGCATTAGACTGGCATTTGCAGTAAAAGGTTACAGTTTTGCCGGTGTATTTTCAGCAGTGTGTCCGCTTCTGCATGACGTAATGCGTGCGTGATGGGAAATATATGCCTCAGGAGTATGTTATTCCTTTGCCGCCAGGCCTAGTTCACGGCCTTTTTCGATCATGAAGTCGTATGCAGGGCCGTATTCGTTGGGTATCACGCCGTCGAGTATGGCTTCGCGGATGGCGTCTTTTATTACCCCTACGGTATGGCACGGGGGGATGCCGAACGTGTTCATTATCGTTTGACCGGATACGGGCGGCTGCCATGCGGCCAGGCGGTCGCGCTGTTCGACTTCGACAAGGCGCGAGCGTACGGTTGAAAAGTTGCGGAGGAATTTTTCGCGGCGCGCCTGGTTTTTGGTGGTGATGTCGGCTTCGCACAGGGTCATAAGGTCGTTTATGTCGGTGCCTGCGTCGAATAGCAGCCGCCTTATGGCGGAGTCGGTGGCTCCCTGGTCGGCCGCAGCTATCGGGCGCGATGACATTATGACCAGTTTCTGTACGTATTTCATTTCCGCTCCAAGTGGCAGGCGCAGGCGTTTGAATACTTTAGGGACCATTTTGGCGCCTCCGACGTATTCGTGACCGTGAAATGTCCATCCGGCCTTCTCGTTCCACGAGCGTGTCACGGCTTTGCCTATGTCGTGGAGCAGGGCGGCGTAACGCAGGTACAGGTTGTCGGTGTTTTTGGATATGTTGTCCACCACTTCGAGTGTGTGGCGGAAGTTGTCCTTGTGCGACTGGCCTTCTTTTTCGCTGGTGCCTTTAAGGGCCGTGACTTCGGGAAGTATGTATTCCAGAAGACCGGCTTTTTCAAGAAGGTAAAGCCCGGCGGAAGGTTTTTTCGAGAGCATTATCTTGTTGAGCTCATCGGTTATGCGCTCGAAAGAAATGATGGACAGTCGTTCGCGGTTGCGCCGTATGGCATCGAACGATTCGGGGAAGATGACGAATCCCAACTGGCATGCGAAGCGTATGGCGCGCATCATGCGAAGCGGGTCGTCGCTATATGTTATGTCTGGGTCCAGGGGAGTGCGGATGAGTTTTGAACGGAGGTCTTCCATGCCGCCGAAAGGGTCGAGCAGTTGTCCGTAGTCGTTTTCTCCCAGGCTGAGAGCCAGTGCGTTGATGGTGAAATCCCGGCGGTTCTGGTCGTCCTCCAGCGTGCCGTCCTCGACTACCGGTTTGCGCGAATTGTGGTCGTACGATTCGCGCCGGGCGCCGACGAATTCGACTTCCCAGTCGCCGCTGCGGAGCATGGCGGTGCCGAAATTGCGGAATACCTGCACTTTGGTTTTATGCGGCAGTTTTTCAGCTACTTTCTGCGCCAGGGATATGCCGCTGCCAACGCATACGATGTCTATGTCTTTGGGATCTTTGCGCCCAAGTATTTTATCGCGCACGTATCCTCCTATCACGTAGGCCGGCACGCCGAGTTCGCGCGCGGCGGCGGATACTACGCCGAAAATGTCGTCTTCTAAAAACCGGCTGTAATCCAAATCCGTTTTCTTTACTTTCTTATTACCGTTATGCGGTTGTCCGTGGTGAGTTTTATGACCGTCGAGGCAGCCGCTTTCCTGCCGTCGTTGCGGCGGTAGTCCACTACATAGTCGGCAGAGCGCAAAATTACCTCTTTTATGTCCGAAAAGCAAGAGGGCGAGGGCTCGCCGCTGACATTTGCCGAGGTGGATACCAGAGGAACTTTTATGCGTTCGATAAGACGTCGGCAGAAATCGTCCTTCACGATGCGTACGCCGAGGCTTCCGTCGGGGGCGAGAGCATTGGGGGCTATTCCGTACGGACGGTCGTATATTATGGTCATGGGCTTTTCGGCGCAACGGAGAAGGTCGAAGGCAAGGGGCGGTATGTCGCGTATGGTGGAGATGAGCTGTTTTTCAGAGGCGACGAGGACTATCAGGCTTTTGCTTTCGGCGCGGCGTTTGATGCCGAATACTTTCCCGACGGCATCGGGATTGGTGGCGTCGCAGCCTATGCCCCAGATGGTGTCCGTGGGGTAGATGATGGTCCCGCCTGAGGCTATGACACGGGCGGCGTTTTCTATTTCCTGTTCAATGTTCGGCATAGCTTGTTTATTTCTGTTTTTTAAGCAGGTGTTTTGTCAGAAAACGTCGTACCGGCTCGTCGTATAGCTTCAGACACAGGTAAGCCAATACTATGTTCCAGATGAAAATGCATACGGCAGCCAGCCATGTCTGTTCGAGCGTGAAAAGTTGTTCTTTGATCAGCCATGCATAGAACAGATACATGAATGGATAATGTATCACATAGACCGGATATGAAATGTCTCCGAGGAATTTGCATATCATGGTTGATTTTTTGTCCGTTGTCGTACCGGATGCCCCGATCCATACGAGAACCGGGAAAGCTACGATGATGCAGAATGCTTCATAAATGCCATTGGTGCAAACCGGTTCCGTACCTTCCAGATAAGGAACTGCAAAGATGGCAATCAAGGTAAAACTGCATATCCAGAAAGCGTTTTTGACCTTGATCGGTTTGAAGTTGCGCGACAAAAGCATGCCCATAGAAAAAGGGAAAAGCATTCTCAGCAATCCTCCGGCAAAGTTCAAACCGTCCAGTGTCCAGCCCACTCCTATGTTTCCGTATCCGGAGACATTGAAGATGGCGAACGATGCCAATGCTATTCCCGACAATATGGTCAGTACGGACAGCGCTTTGGTTGACAGGCGGCGGATGAACAAGGCATAAAGGATGTTCCCGATATATTCAAAGAACAGCGACCAGTAAGGTCCGTTCAACGGGAATATCTCTCCGTTGCCACGTATTTCATAACCTGCGCCCGGTATGGCGGGAATAAAAAGCATCGTGCAAAGAAGAGATAGCATAACCATCGAAAAGGCAATATGTGTGCCGTCCCATTGCACGCTTCCTTGTATGCAGAAGGTAATGACGCCCAGTACCGCTCCTAAAACCACCATCGGATGCAGACGTATCAGACGCCGTTTAAAGAAGTTCTTCATCGTAAGATTCTTTCCCCAACGGTCATCGTAGGCGTATCCGATGACGAAGCCGGATAGGATAAAGAAAAAGTCTACGGCTAAATAACCATGGTTGAAAGTCTCGATAATGCCGTCGCCGCTGGCAAAAGCATAGCCTTCGAATACATGAAACCATATTACCATTAAGGCAGCTACTCCGCGTAGTCCGTCGAGTATGTTGTAGTGCGGTTTTGTGTCGGTAAATACGGATGCGGGGCGCAGTTCTACGGGTGTTTCCATGTGCGGTTCGGAGGGGGATGGCATTGCCGGTGCGGTTTTTGACACGTGCTTACGTTCTGTATTTTAAGTTATTTTAAACTTCGTTTACGATAAACGCTGCGGGTAGAGCCCGTTCGATATTAATATCTGTCCGGCAGGGGTCACCCGGCCGGCTTGCAGTTTATTTTATACGTTGGAAATTGTTGAATCCGAAAATACGGGCATGGCTGCCCAGGATGTGCTGTTCGATGTAGCTGAGCAACAGATGCTTCAGCTTTACCTGACAGCGAGGGCCTTCGTGGCGCAGGTATTGCGGCCATTGGTTGGAGGCTATAAAGTCCTTCATCACTGCAGGGTGTGTGCCTCGGAACGGCATGACGGGAAATTTGTCCATGTTGCCGTAGTCGTAGTATTCGGCAGTTTCCATTTGCCCCGTTTCGGGATTGTACAGCCGGCGGGCCATGTTGTTTTTCGAGTTCATGGTCGCCGGATGGCGCGCCCATCCATAGTGGTATACTTCGGCATCGAGTTGTACGGCGCGTAGTTTGCGCGTGCCTTCTTTTACAAAGTAATCGGGAAGGAATTCGTCGCCCTGCGGGAAAATGCGGAACGACTGAGCGTCGCGCCATGAGTGTATTTGTGGCAGGTTGCGGACGATGCGCATTTCGTACGGGTAGAAGTTGTGCGAGCGGTTGACATGGGAAAAATCGCCCCAGAAATGCTCGAAACGGAATATGAAACCTTCGACACGCTGGTCTGCGACGTATTTTTCACATGCCGATTTTATTTCAGGCAGGTATTTTTCGTGTATGACTTCGTCGGTCTGAAGGTACAGAAGCCAGTCACCGGTGCAGTGCATTTTGGCAAGGTCGGTCTGTTGGGCATAGACCGATGCTCTCGGATATTTATCGGTGTCCCAAATAGTTTCGACGATCTTTATCTTCGGCATGGTGGCTTGAAGGGTGCGGACTTGCTCCAGGGTATCGTCCGAGGAGTCGCCTACGGCTATTACATACTCATCGACGATGTCCATGACCGAGGCTATCGATTCGGCCATGGGATAACCAAACCTGCGGGCGTTGCGGACGAAGGTGAATGCGCTTAGTTTCATTTCAAAGGTGCAATGATCAACAACGTAAAAGTATCGTGTTTCTATTTATTGTTCGGTTTCGGCTGGCAGGTTTCGGCGTTTGGGGTATTTTTTGAACAAGGAACCGAGTTTGAGGCGTATAACCCCGAAAATGGCTTCCACGAAGATGCCGCTGCTCATTTTGGATGAGCCTGCCGTGCGGTCGGTGAAGATGATAGGTACTTCGGTTATGTCGAAACCGTATTTCCAGGCCTTGAATTTCATTTCTATCTGAAATGCGTAGCCGACGAATTTTATGCTGTCCAGGTCTATGGCGCGAAGGACGCCCGCGCGGTAACATACGAAGCCGGCGGTGGTGTCGTTTACCGGGATGCCGGTTATAAGGCGCACGTATTTGGATGCGAAATATGACATCAGCACGCGCTTCATGGGCCAGTTGACTACGTTCACTCCGCTGACATAGCGTGAACCGACAGCTACATCGGCGCCTTCTTCGCGGCAGGCGGTTATCAGCCTGGGAAGGTCGGCCGGGTCGTGCGAGAAGTCGGCGTCCATTTCTATTATGTAGCCATAGCCGTTTTCAAGCGCCCAGTGGAACCCGGCTATGTAAGCGCGTCCGAGGCCGTTCTTTTCGCTGCGCGAGAGCAGGTGCAGGCGGTCGCGGAATTCGTTCTGAAGTTTTTTTACCGCTTCGCCCGTGCCGTCGGGCGAGTTGTCGTCCACTATCAATATGTCGAAGTGCGGGGTGGGGATGTTCATCACCGCACGGATTATGTTCTCGACGTTCTCGATTTCGTTGTAAGTAGGTATTATTACTACCGCTTTATCCATATATCAGGGTTTTCTTGTGTATTAAAAAAAAACGTCCGTTAGTGTGTTTCATATATGTATCGGTCGACTCCCCGATAGCGTTCGACCCGGCTGTCGATATTGAAATTTTCGGTGAGCTACCAGTGATAGGGGAGGAATGTATCTTTTCACATGGCAAATCTACCGATAAATTTTTATCATTGCTTAAAATTATCACGGTTTTTCCGTTTTTGGAAGAATGACCCAACCATACATATCTTGCCGAATGTGCCATTCTGTTCAATAATGAAGGAATTGAGCGTGATACTTCATGTTGTAAATCACAGAAACAGGGGGAAAAGATTGCTTCTAAGCGATTTAGAAGACGTATAAAACACTGATACGTCGAAAGAAATATAAATGTTTGCCATATCGTTCTATTGAAATAACTTCTCCTTGGGATTTGGGTGGCGATGGCAAGACCTTTTATGGATATCATCCGGATATGTGAACGGTATATTAAAATTATGCGTAAATGATTTTAAATGCTTGAAAAATTGTTGGGGATAATTGTATTAGGTGATTATTTACGACAATACCCACACAGACTTTGCTAATAATACCGTTCAGAACAAGAGTTTTGGGTGGTATTTCTCTATACATATAGCTGTTTCCACAAGCAATTTTTCTTACCAAAGCTTGCAACAGCAAGAACTGTATGCCTTTTGACAAATTTATTAGCCAATATTTTTATGAAGGTATTAGTTAAATAGAACGCACTTTTACTAAAAAAATAATTTGGATGAATTATTCGTCCGTCCTTTTTTGGGAGGATTTGGCAATTCGTTGATATATCTAAATATCTGTTTTTATACTTTGAGGACAAAACTTATTGAGGCACAACTCGCATACATAAATCAGTTGTCGTTTGACCGATTCTGGATTCCTGTTTATCATCGTTCTTATGTCTGGAGCAGCAAATACGCATTGCAACTGTTGGTCGATATTCTGGAATCTCTTGACGGAAACAGGCAGGGGGAACCGTATCGGTAGTTCGATTTTGCATGAACTGGATAACGGCGAGCTGGATATCATTGACGGACAACACGTATTACCACACTTCTGCTGATCCTCAAAGCCCTGGAACGTACAGACGTTGATTCCGGGCGATTGGTCTTTATGCACGAAGAATCTTTTGTCCATATCCGAGAGAATTACCGCGCCATTGCCACATGGTTCCAACATACGGACTGTAACCGGATATTACACTGGCAAGTCCGTACGAGTACCGAACAACCTACGAGCAAGTATGTGATGGCTCATTGTTCTGTCGAATGAACTCTTCTATTATTATAGGAGGTAATGAAAATAGGATAGAGGGCTTACTTCGCCATTAAACGGAATGCATTGGGATCAGCCTCCATTTGGGAAATCTTTATATTGGGATTCAGTCTCCTCGCCAGTTTTGTGATTTTTTCTTTATCTGCGGCATCGACACGTACTCCAAAATATAGAGATTCGAAGCACTCGGCCCCAATCTTCACAAAAGCCCGACTCTCTTTATGGTTAAACTCGGTCTTATCGTGTTGAAATGGTAATAGCTTCATAAACATGGGAGAGGGTTTGTAGATAAATAACCGAACCTCGTGTTCGTGTTCCCATGCTTTTGCTTTAGTAAATATCTGATAACTGAAAAAATTTTCTCGATCTCGATAATAATTTGGTTTATGCAGAATATTTCGATATTGGACCTCTTGGCCTTGAGTCGTTACCATCATGCCATAATTGACCTTGATATATTTGGCGACATGATCCATATTAAGACCAATACAAACGCCTTCATGTTTATTATAATAACTCCACATTAAAATAGAATCATACAATTTGGATAGACAGCATATCCATAAATCTTCCCGATTGTTTATGAATCGATTTGAGTGTAGCTCTTCGATAACATTTGCAGGCCAACCTTTATGTTCTTCAGCTGGTACGTTCGAACAATCTATTAGACTTGGATGACAATCAAAAGGATCATTAAACATTGTGGCATTGGTGTACATGAGATCGCTATAATACAACATCATTATAGCACCATTAATGTCAAGATACTTATATAGTAGATTGCTCATCCTACGAGAAGGTAATTATTTTATTCCAATTGCTTTCTATATACCGAATCCAATGTATTCCCGTCATTATCTTTCCATTCGTTCCATCCATTGGATGGCCGACCTGTGCAGAAATCTGCGGCAGTACTGGGACTGGAGAAGGTCTTGTCCGAGTCCATCGTCCAAATGCCGTTATTCAAAGTCGCATATTCTTCGACCATTCTTTCCCTCTTTGCTTTCCATGTAAAAGAGGGAACACAATTATTGGCTACGATGCTACCCTTTAATACTGTAAATCCTGTGGAATTATAAAATCCTTTTGCCTTACATCCTCTGGCCTTTGTATAGAACAGATGTTCCTCCTTGGGCTGAGATATTTCAAAGATACCACAACCAATGAATAACGCAAGGAACTTAATGTCGTCAAAAAATTCATCCATAGCATCCCGCTGATGCTCGGGAAGATTCGGCGCTTTGGGAACCTGTTTGTTTTCGTTTAGCACGAACGAGTTCGACCGCTTGGCCTCAGCAATCGCACGATATTCCAGATATTGCACGTCGGCTTTGGTCATATCTTCGTCTTTCGAGACAAAGACAAGTGCTTTTTGCCAAAATGCTTTTTTGCTGTCATGGTCTTTAACACGTTCCTTAAAGTTCTCGGTCTCTCCGATATAGGCTTGCGGCTTTGTCGTCTCATCTTCTCCAATCAGGATATAAAACGCCGGCTTGTGTAGTTTCTCCTGCTCATTCAGATAGGACAGGTTCGAACGCGGAATCACAAACATCTGACAAATCTTGTTGCTGATGAATGAATACTGTGTTCCTTTTGGATCTCCGTCAATCAAATATGTAGTAACTGTTTTGCCCATGTCTATAATTTAAAAATACTAATTAATTGATCCAATACAGGTTTGAATCCATCAAACCATTCATCTTTAAATTGAGAGTAATGGTTCTCAATATGCTTTTTTATTGCTTCTGTCGTTTTACCTTGGTCATTGCATCGGAACTCTTTATGTGTATTCTTTTTATGAATATATTCGACTTTCTCTTTATATGATTCCGGTGAAAACAAATCTTCAACCATACACGAATCATTAGCTCCAATATCTTTTCTTTCAGCAATGTACCCTTTTGTATAATCGTCTTGGTAAAAGATAGGAATTACCTTATCGGATTTTAATTCAGCAATACTTTTCCATCCATCTAATCCTCCTTTGTCATAATCAAATAAAAAGACTATTAACTCCAATGCATCAACTTGTTTAGATAAAACGTCATCATACATTGCTTTTGCATTTCCGGCGCTCCCAGCTGGAATAATAGCAATCTGCTTTAGCTCTTTATATTTCGGATCTTGCCCTGCGAAAATTGAAATGGCTTTTTCGAGGTACTTTTTATCATAGGGACCTTCGGTAACAAGGATTTTCTTGGCTCCTAATATTAAAGAGCCTTCAAAGATGGAAATGCTACCACCAGATAAGAGTGATAGTTTTTTACATCTCTCCAAATCTTCAATCTTGCCATCTTTCAAATACCGAATATTTTCATCGCAAAGACAATTCACAAATACGGGAGAGTGGGTTGTAACTATACTATAGCGGTTTTCTGTATTAATCAATTCTTTTAATTCATCTTTTCTTGCAATATGAATGTGAGAATCAGGCTCATCAAAAAGACACAAACTATTAGGAGCAGAAAGAATATGAATTATGGTATTAGCATTGATTAGCTTTTTTTCTCCTTCGCTGAGACCCTCGATGTTCCCCTTATTTATAAATTCAATGTTTATTTTTTGTATAATTTGATTATCACTTTCTGTACGGCACTTATATAGGCAGTAAAACAAAGTACTTGGTTGATCAATAAAATTAATTTCATTTATTGTTGCCCTAAACGATTCAATATTATAAGTAGGTTTTTCTTTTAATTTTTCTATAAAGCCTTCGATTTCTGTTCCTTCCCACTTCTTTATATTGGTGTTATTATACTCAAAAGATATTTTGCATTCAGCCTTTTTTGTTATTCCAGCAACAAACTTAACAACGTCAATATCTTCAGAATACAGTAGTGTTAATAGCGAAATGTCCCATTCATATCGACTTATATAAAACATAAATGGAGGAGTAAATCCTTGGGTGGCAGTCATTTTGCTACAATACTTTTCATATATAGGCTTATAATATTTTTTCCATAACCTTGTATCCTCCCCGCTATATGAAGCAAGGATATTTTTTGGTAAAATATCTAATGTTACTTTATTCCCATTTTTTAATCTGCCATCAATGATCTCATAAAATTCATTATCATTGATATAGCTAATTCGATATTTAAATGGACATGGGTATTTTCTGAGCCCATCTACCAAGGTAGCAATATGGTACAGACTATAAAAAATGGCACTTATGGCCTCTAAAACATTACTTTTTCCGGATCCATTTAACCCGATTAGGCAGCAGTATTTGTCTGTTGATTCAAAATCAATACATAATTGATGTAGATTTTTATATTCTTCTATATTAAGAGAATATAATTGAAATCTATCTGATTTGATCGAATATTTAAACTTCAATTCTGTAACATCGTCTATATATCCATCAGCATAATTGGGGACTGTGACTAAATTATATTTATCAAGCCATGAATTAATGTATGCAATATTTCCTGTAGTGCGTTTTTCACATCCGAGAGAATTAATTAATTCGCGTTTAGTTATTGGCACAGGCTGTTTCGTTTTTTGAACCTGATTTGCAATATTTTTCAATTCGTCACGTGTCATATTATTTAAATATTTGGGTTTCAAATCTTTTTTTTGCGGTTATGTGGGCTATACTAGCCTGCTGTATTAGTGATTGTACCTTTTCTTTCAGAACCTGAATATACTGTACTATATCATTTTGAATTTCTAAAGGAGGGAATGGTACTAATACTTTTTTTAAATCTTTGTTTGTTATCGCCGGATATAGGGCTCCGGTCATATAAAATTCAAATTGATTTATTGCCAAATATGTATGCAAATACTCATACAAGAAATTCAGATTGTAATTCTTGTTAGCTGCGATTACCTGAAAACCTGACGAACAAACACAACTATCATATTCAGAAGGAACTATTGCAAATTTCTTCAAGTATGGTCGCGTCGTACCGATAATCAGATCTCCTTCTTTTATAATTTGAGTAGCTCTGCTTGGCGCTTTATCCATACTAAGCTCTTCTGCATTGATAATACCACGCAAGGGTTCGACACTTCCTATTTCCACATATCTGAAAGTATTAGAGTCTCGCACCCATTTTCTATGTATTAGATTATAAGATCCAAGCGCAACTATGGGGTATTTTGTAGTATGGAGCAAGGTTGTTATTGACTGCTTCTGGTTCCAATAATCCCATCTGTCTATGTTGGATAAATTTGTGAACGTCAGATGTTTATATTGACATTCTGCAGTCTTATTATTCTCAAGGTTATTACTATCTTTTATGCCGATGGCATTTAATAAATACGATTGTATTTTTTGTCGAATTGATTCAATTTGGATGTCTATTTTATTCCCTTCTTCAATTATAGCATTATACTCCTCCACCAACTTATTTTGTTCTGCTAGTGAGGGAAGAGGAACCTTTATATCTAAAAACAGAGGCTCTTGTAGATAGTGGCGATTGGTCGTGCCATTACTTGCTTGTTCGCAGAATTCAATAAACTCATTCGTTGTCGTGAGTAATGCTAAATAATGTGGGTTTACTTTTGAATAATCTACATCAAAAGTCCAGAAATTACCTGTTATGATTCCTCCATCTAACTCCTCTGGGACAACGCCAAATGCACCGTTACGAGCATCTATCTTGGACAACAGGAATTGTCCCTTGGAAATCACGAATTGATTTTTTGTGCCAATTTTACTCCCTATAACTGTATCTCGCAGAAAGATTCCACCGTTGCGTACCTTAATGGTGGCACGCTTGTAATATACATCGTCCTGTATTTCAATAGCTGTTTTATTACGGGTCAGGAACTCTTTAATCTGAACCAGCGGGTATTTGGTGGTGAATCGGATTTTGGAGTCATTTAGATATTGCACACTCCAGTTGTAAAGCTGCGAGAACTTTACAAAATCCAAATACTTGTATGTGCTTTTACTCTTTAACATAACTCCTTCGTATTGCCATTCTGATCGGTCCGAACCACTTTATTATCGACTACCTCATAGTGGAATCTCAACTCATTTGAGGTCCACATATTATGTTCCTTTCGATAAGGAGTAAACTCTTTGAGCAAGTCGATCAATTCATTTTCGCATTCGGCGCCAGTCGTTGTAATGCCTGCTTTTGCTACTTGGGCAATAGGGATAGTATAATTGAATTTTTCTTTAACGATCGCCCATATTTCGGCTGCAATTTTCATCTCTAACGCACGCTTTTCAGCCCTCTTTGCTTTCTTTTCCTCTGTAGAATTACCCCGTTCCGCCAGGAATGAATCAATCTCATCGAGTTGCGATTGATACTTGGAGCCTACCTCTTCGGCCGCCACCTGTTTGATCGTATCGAACTGGGTCCGTTCCTCGTTCGTAAATTTCTTGAAAAACAGCAGGCTGGGTTTTACGGTAGCACCCGAGGCCATGAATACATCTTGCGGGATAGAAGTGATTAAAATTATTTTGGCCATTTCTTCGAAAAGCTCTCGTACAGTTTGCAAATTGGTATTATTGAGAACTC
>Ga0137298_11514_pt1 | contig 12027 bp, 13 predicted proteins | sample RamsorincwithD2O_2_FD_97182 | JGI IMG/M metagenome (GOLD analysis project Ga0137298, IMG submission 97182) | Mouse cecal microbial communities from Vienna, Austria - Glucosamine amended with D2O | ecosystem: Host-associated > Mammals > Digestive system > Large intestine > Cecum | place: Austria...
TCTGCCGCCTTCTCATCTTTTACTGTGATCAATCTGCCATGCAAACATTAAACTGTGTACAAGCCATTCTATTTTTTAAATAAATCAGAATACATCCTTGTTGCTTGGCTATGCAGAAGTTCAAACAAAAGAATTCCGACAAGTAGACACGCACAAAAAAACACAACATTCCTTATGAGTTGTTTATTGATACTTTTGATCTCCATAAATAAAATCTTTAAAGGATAGAACCAGCTCATTTATAAAGCCAAATCAATAAATATTATTATTAATTCAATCATAATATCCTTTGTAATGGACATCTATTACCTTTGGTCCCATTACAGCTTTTAAATATTCCTATTCATATTTTTCTTTTTTGAACTACTTTCTAAACAACGCTCATAATGAAACACTTCATCACTCAATAATCTCTAAGCACAAAAAAACAGGAAACAGAGTTTTCTGCTTCCTGCGTATTGAATTCAATATAGATTTGGCTGTGCAAAACTGAGCTAATTAATGACTATTTAAAAACATTCTTGAACTTTTCAAATGGGCTTTCCGCTGCTGTTCCTTTGAGCTGTTCATAAAGTTCGCGTTCCTTTTTCGAAATTTTCTTTGGAATTTCTACGCGGACTTCTACAAACTCATCACCAGTTCCAGCACGGCTGATAACTCCCTTGCCTTTTAAGCGGAATCGCTGATTTGGCTGGGTTCCTTCAGGAATCTTCAGATCAACATTTCCGTGAACTGTTGGAACCTCAATCGTAGCTCCAAGTGTTGCATCAATTGCCGAAATAGGAACTGTTACAAAAATGTCATCGCCATCACGTTTGAATACCGGATCTTCTGGAACATGAACCTGAATATAGAGATCTCCATTAGGACCTCCATTGAGTCCGGCTTCACCTTTTCCAGCTACCCGAATGCGCTGTCCATCTCGGATTCCAGCCGGGATTTTAACATCGATTCGAACAGTCTTATTTTCATAACCAGTGCCTTTGCAGGTTGAGCAGGTTTCTTTAATGGTTTCACCTTTTCCATGACATTTATCACAGACCACCTGCTGCTGCATGGTTCCAAACATCGTGCGGACATTCTGATAAACCGTTCCAGTTCCATGACATTTGTCGCAGACTTCTACATCTTCAGGATGTTCAGCCCCTGAACCATGACAATGAGGACAGGGTTCATCTACGTTGACAGAAATGGTTTCCGTTTTTCCATGAACAGAATCCATGAAACCGATATTCATCTGCATAAAGCGGTCTTCGCCCTGCATTGGCCGGTTGTTCTGGTAAGTCTGAGAACGTCCTCCGCCGCTGAAGAAGCTTGAGAAGATGTCATCAAAGCCGCCAGATCCAAATCCGGAATAACCACCGGATGAGAATCCGCCCTGACCAAACAAATCGTTAAAATCAAAGCCGCCCTGAGCGAATGGATTGCCCTGGCCGCCGCCATAACTAGGATCCACACCGGCAAATCCAAACCGATCATACGCTGAACGCTTCTCTTCATCAGAGAGCACTTCATACGCTTCATTGATCTCCTTGAATTTATCTTCGGCATCCGGCTCCTTATTTACATCGGGGTGATACTTCATTGCGAGCTTTCGATAAGCTTTTTTAATTGCTTTTGCATCCGCACTTCGGTCTACACCAAGCACTTCGTAATAATCGCGTTTTTCAGCCATGCCAATCCTCCATTTCCAAATTCAGTGTTCCTTCTTAAACAAATTCCTGGATTAAATTTCTAAATGTCTGATCTCGTATTTTCCGCTTTAAATTTATAAATGTTTTGCTTATGGAAAGCAAGCACTCGATTAAAAGCGGATTCAATCATACCAAAGAATTCAGAAGTCCTTTCGGACTTCTGAAATTTTCTATTCGGTTTAATTCTGAATTGAATGAAACTGTTTAAGTTTTACTTCTTTTCAGTAAATTCGGCATCTACAACATCATCGTTGTTGGATCCGTTATTTGCAGCCTGACCGGCATCAGCACCTGGCTGGTTAGCAGCCTGCTGATACATGGCAGCAGAAGCAGCCTGAGCGGCTTTTTCAAGAGCATCAAGAAGTTTTTCAACTTCGTCCATGTTGTTTTCATCGAGTGCTTTTTGCAGATCATCACGGACTTTCTTGATTTCTTCAGCTTCTTTGGCAGGGATTTTATCCTTGTCATCTTCAAGCATGGTATCAACCTGAGCGATGAATGCATCAGCTTTATTGCGGGTTTCAACCTGTGCTTTACGTTTTTCATCTTCAGCCTTGTTGGCTTCAGCTTCCTTAACCATACGATCGATTTCATCTTCAGATAATCCGGAAGAGTTCTGGATCACGATGGTCTGTTCTTTTCCGCTAGCTTTATCTTTAGCGGTTACGTTAACGATACCGTTGGCATCAATATCGAAGGTTACTTCGATCTGAGGCTGTCCACGACGAGCTGGAGCAATTCCAGTCAGCTGGAAGTTTCCAAGTTCCTTGTTGTCGTTAGCCATTGGACGTTCACCCTGAAGGACACGAATGTCAACAGCAGGCTGGTTATCTACAGCTGTAGAGAAAGTCTGAGTCTTGCGGGCAGGGATCGTTGTGTTACGGGTAATTAATGGTGTCATAACTCCGCCAAGAGTTTCGATACCTAATGTCAGAGGAGTTACATCCAAAAGCAGGACGTCCTTAACATCACCAGCAAGGATACCACCCTGAATAGCAGCACCTAATGCAACGGCTTCATCCGGGTTAACGGATTTGTTCGGTTCCTTACCCATTTCTTTCTTAACGGCTTCCTGAACGGCAGGAATACGGGTAGATCCACCAACTAGCAGAACTTCATCGATATCGCTTGGAGTCAGTTTGGCATCAGAGAGGGCCTGACGGATTGGAGCAACTGTACGTTCAACCAGAGAACGTGTCATTTCATTGAATTTAGCACGGGTCAGAGTGGTTTCAAAGTGCAGAGGTCCGGCAGGGCCAGCCGAGATGAATGGCAGAGAAATAGCTGTCTGCATAGTGGAAGACAGATCTTTCTTCGCTTTTTCTGCGGCTTCCTTAATACGCTGCATAGCAAGCTTGTCGCTCTTTAAGTCAATGTTGTTGTCTTTCTTGAACTGATCAACAATCCAGTCAACGATCACGTTATCGAAATCGTCACCACCCAGGTGAGTATCACCATTTGTGGACAGTACTTCGAAAGAACCATCACTTAAGTCAAGGATGGAAACATCGAAGGTTCCACCTCCAAGGTCATAAACGAGAACTTTAATGTCCTTGTCAGTCTTGTCAATACCATAAGCCAGGGCAGCAGCTGTTGGTTCGTTGATAATACGGGCTACATTCAGTCCAGCGATTGTTCCGGCGTCTTTTGTTGCCTGACGCTGAGCATCGTTGAAGTATGCAGGGACAGTGATGACAGCTTCTTTTACTGTTTCACCAAGGTATTCTTCTGCATATGTTTTCAGATAGGACAGAATCATGGCAGATACTTCCTGTGGAGTATACTGCTTTCCGTCTACAGTTACTTTTTCACTTGATCCCATCAGACGTTTGATGGAAGAAATTACATTTGGATTTGTGATTGCCTGACGTTTTGCGGCATCACCGATAATACGTTCTTCGTCCTTGAAGGCGACAACCGATGGAGTTGTACGGTTTCCTTCAGGGTTAGGAATGACTTTTGGCTCGCCGCCTTCCATAACGGCAACGCAGCTGTTGGTAGTACCAAGGTCAATACCAATAATCTTGCTCATAACGGGCTCCTCCTTTTTTATTCGCTCACTTTAACAAGAGCCGGCCGCAGCATGCGGTCTTTCAGTTTGTATCCCTTCTGTAAAACTTCGATGACGATTCCAGGTTCTACCCCTTCTTTTTTCTCCGTCATCAGAGCCTGCATCAGGTTGGCATCAAATGGCTGATTCAATGCCTCTATTTCCTTCACACCCTCGTTTTGCAATACATTTTCGAGCTGTGTACGGATCATCTCAAAACCTTTTACAAAGGTAGCTGCTTCATCGCTTTCCGGTTGGGCGGCTAAAGCCATGTTCATGTTGTCTAAAACCGGCAGCAGTTCAAGAGCAGCGGACTGGAAACGATACTTTTTAGCTGTATCGGCTTCCTTGATCAGACGCTTGCGGGTATTGTCCGTATCCGCATAAGCCCTCAACAGATCGTTGCGGCTAGCCGCAAGCTGTTTGTTCAGTTCTTCGACTTCCTTATTCAGAGCGTCGATCGGATCCATTTCTTCGTCAATGACTGTTTCTTCCGTTTCTGGAAGCTCGCTGTCACTGATTTTTTCAGTTTTTACTTCAGCTTCAGCATTACTGGCTTCTGGCTTTTTTACATCATTGGGTTTTTTACTCATTTTTCTTATTGCAGCCTCCCTCAGAATGAACATTCACTGTATCCTCGATCACATCAGAGATCGTGTCCATCAGTGAGATCACTCTTGAATAATTCATCCGGCTTGGCCCGACCACCATCAGCTGTCCGACTTCTTCATCGGAATACTTGAAGCTGGTAGAGACCACAGAACAATCGCCGATCTGGATCAGCCGGTTGCGGGTGTCGATTGGAATATCGATGCTGGCCGAAGATGCAGCCCATGCTTTGAACAGGCTTGGATCCTCCATGACCCGCATTAGCTGTTCTACCTTCTTTATATCCGTAAAATCTGGCTGACACAGCATATTTGCCCGGCCATAAACGGCAGCATTCTGATTGGCCATTCGAATGAACGCGGATATGAATGCCTCGAAAAGGATTTCATGGCGTGCTAACCGGCTCGCCATCTCCGGTTCAATTTCTTTCATTCTTTCAACGATTCGATTTAACGGAGTTCCCTTTAATTCTTCGTTGAAAAGATCGGTACAGACTTTCAGATCCTGGGTACTCACTTCCGCTTCAAAACTGAATACTCTGTGTTCAGTATGAGCGGCATCCGTAACAATTACGGCCACTGCCTGCTTGAGTGTGACTGGAATCAGCTCAACCCGGATCAGTTTTTGTGTCTGTGAGTCAGGGCCTAAGACCACACTGGTCAGGTTAGTCATATCCGAAAGGATGGAGCAGCTTGTTTCAATGATTTCTTCCAATGTGAAATGCCTTCTGGTAAAGAGTTCCTTTAAAACCTCTTCGGTTTTAGGATCCACATTGAGTTCCATCAGATGCTCTACGTAATAGCGGTATCCCTGCTGAGAAGGAATTCGGCCGCTTGAGATATGCGTCTTTTCAAGAAGGCCTTCTTTTTCCAGGCAAGCCATCTCGTTTCGAATCGTGGCTGAAGAAACCTGAAAGTCCAGGTGATCCTTCAGGGATTTTGATCCAATGGGCTCAGCCAGCATGGTAAACCGTTCGACGATGGTCTTCAGGATAATTTGCTGACGAGTGGTCAGATCCATTCGGCTCACCTCTTTCTGGCACTCTAGTTGTTCAACTGCTAACAATGATAGCACAGACGTTAGCACCGTCAACCCTTAAGTGCTATCTGATCTTATTGTGATGTTTGCCTGATGAAATGGATACCGGTTTGCCCGGCAATCCACAGATTTCTCAAACCATATTTTTTTCCTGTTTTGATCAGGTAAATGACTTGAAATCCAAACCTGTTTTCATTGTTTTTTGTCCGGAAATTGTAAGATTGCTTAATGAGTCTGGCCTGATATCGAATACAGAAATCAATGGTCAACTTAAATCGAAATTTTGAGAATACAATGAATCGAATCGACAGGAAGGCAGGAAAAACACAGAAAGACTTTTAAACGCACTTTAAGATTTCAATTATTTCATGCTGGTCCATTTGAAAAAGAGTCTCAAACAAACTGAATCAGCTCAGTCAGAATATAAGCTCGAATATCAGTTGACTGGATGATCCTGTTGAGAAAAACAGGAAACATTACGCATTTGAAACACACTAAGAAAAGGCCATAAATTGCTTTATATAAAGCATTACGGCCTTTATGATCTATGTTCAGATGTTAAGGATTTCTTCTGTCTTTCTAAAGCATGGTGGCTCTGAGTTCTTCAGCAGACTTATCCGAAAGATAGCTTGCGGGAATATCAAAAATAGTTTTTGCTCCAGTCCATCCTTCGGCATTCATTCTGGCGATGGCTCTTGCCACTGCAGTAAGTACAGAAGCAGTAAATTCCGGATTGGAATCGAGATTCAGGGAATATTCAATCAGATGATTATTTTCTCCTGTCGATCCACTGCGAAGAACAAATCCACCATGCGGTAAGGTTCCATGGTTTTTGTTCAGTTCCTCCTGAGATATAAAATGAACAGTTGTATCGTAGTCGCTGAAGTAGTTTGGCATATTCTTGATTTCATCTTCAATTTTCTGAAGATCTGCCCCTTCTTTGGCAACGACAAAACATTCACGGATATGTTTCTGTCTGGTTGTCAGATCCGGCCTTTCATTATTACGGACGGATTCAATCGCTTCTTTTACCGGTATGGTATATTGTTTGGCATCCGCTACCCCATCAATACGTCGAATGGCATCTGAATGTCCCTGTGAAACACCCTTGCCCCAGAATGTGTAGGTTTTACCTTCTGGAAGAATGGATTCGGCGATCAGCCGGTTTAATGAAAACAGACCTGGATCCCATCCAATGGAAATAGCCGCTGTTTTATTGGCTGCTTTTGCAGCTTCATCCACATTTTTAAAATGTTCTGGAATATTGGCATGAGTATCAAACGAATCCACCACATTAAACATGGAAGCCAAAGCCGGAGTCTGCTCGGGAAGATCCGTAGCACTTCCTCCACATAAAACCATGACATCAATATCGTCCTTGAAATTTTCAGCCTGATCCATCGAATAGACAGGGACTCCAGAAACTGTGTTTACAGAGTCCGGATTTCTGCGGGTAAATACCCCAACAAGTTCGAGATCATTTGCCGCATTGACTGCTTTTTCTACACCTTTTCCAAGGTTGCCATAACCGGCGATTCCTACTTTTATCATTTTTATCAAAATAACCCTTTCTATCACTGTGCAGCATGAACCAGAGTATTCTTTGTGCTGGTTCTGAAAACTGTTTCAAGCCGTTTCATAGTACCACATTCAATTGCTATAATGAGGGCTTAACAGATTAATACTCTGTTATTTTCAGAAAATTTTCTGAAAGTTAACCTTTAAAACTTGATCTTCATTATTTCTTTTGCGCTTATTTCGTTTTAAGCGGATGAGTGATTCTCAAGATTTTTTCCTTTTTATTTTTTTGTTATTTTTTGTAAAAAGCATTTTGCAGGCACCGTGTTTTCTTGTCTTTCCTGACTAAAAACAGCGTAAGATAAGAATTATGACCGATAAAGAAAATACACAGGATTTTATACAATGGATATCTCTATCCAATCAAAGTTCAGAGTACGAAACGGATTATCCGAAGATTAAAGGCGGTTTTACCCGCAGAAATACTTCTCTTCCTGAAAATGGAAATACAGCCCTTCATGTCTGCCAGAGCAAAGAAGATGTGATGAAAAACCGAAGAAGACTCGAAAAAATTCTATTGCCCTTAGAGAATTGGGTGCTGCCCTGGCAAAAGCATACTGACCGAATTGTCCGCGTGACTCATGAGGATATCTTAAAAGGAGCCTTTGACAAAAACACTTCAATTATGGATACCGATGGTTTATACACTACTGAAAAGGATTTATTGATTGGGGTATTTACCGCCGACTGTTTAGGAATTCTTTTGGCGGATCCAAAAACCGGATTAATCGGAGCTGTCCATTCCGGATGGAAAGGAACCGTTCAAAACATTCTCTATAAAATGCTTCACGAGATTTTCGATCAAAATCTCAGCAGCCCAGATTCCTTGAAGATCTTCTTTTCACCTTCTATACAGAAACAATCCTTTCAGATTGGAGAAGATGTAAAAAAACAGCTTGAAGATTCAGGAAAGGAAATTGGTCTGGATTACTCAGATTTTTTTGAAGCGGATCCTGATGAACATGGTAAATGGTTCGCGGACCATCAGGCCATGAATCTGAGAATATGCAAAACGATGAACATTCCTGATCACCACGTCTTTGCAAATAGTCAGGATACAAAAACAGATCCAACCTGCTTTTCCTTCCGCCGGGATAAAAACCTCACTGGCGAACATCTGAGTTTTATCTATATGGAAGACTGATTGTGGAAGGTTGATTGAATATTTGATTTTGTCACCCTATCTCAAAAGCAACCATGATGGACATACCGTTGACCGTTCATCGCATTTGATATTCTGAAGTCTGACTTTGAATCTTTAGATCTGAAGCTTCTTGATTAACAATTCAAAAAAATACAGGTTATAAATCTTACCGATATAGAACATATAGGATAGAAAAAAGCTGAATCGATCACCTGATGATTGCGGTTCAGCTTTTTTCCTATCCTCTGTTTTCATGTTTATAAGAACCTATGAACTTTACGAGCAATTTATCAGCTCAAAGAGCAGATTCGCATTTATTGATCTGTGCAGGATGCTTGTTTGATTTTTCCTTTTTGTTTGGCTCTTCTTTTTGTTTTTTATTTTCTACGTTAACTTTCTTCTTTTCTTTGTTATCAAGATATCTAAACTGTTCCTCATTCTTTCTTATTGTGGAATATTCAAGCTTTCATTACTGGCAGGATTGGATTGGAATAATTGCTGCAGCTGTTCTGGCGTTTCTTTAAATCCTCGATCAACCCAGGCATTGAAAAATCCATAACAGACGTAGGCAAATATCTGACTGTAGTAGTAAACCTGAAGAGAGCTGATGTTGTCGGCTGCCTTGCTTTTTACCGGTTCGATCAATCTCAGGAAAAAATCAAGAAAGACTGATCGATGCCCAGCCTGATCAATGCGCTCGATGATATCCTGATGTCTGGAAAAAAAGTCAAAAACCTCATTGACAAACTGATCATCAGGAATTGTTTTAATATTCAACCCTCTTTGTTCAAGTTCATCTTCGAACATGCATAAAATCTTGAAGGTTAAAACCTCATCCTTATTCTTGAAATAGCGAAAATAGGTGGATCTTCCAACATCCCCTTTTGCGGTCATCTCTTCGATCGATATTTTTTCAACTGGCTTTTCTTTCATCAATTCAAGCAGGGCACTGCCCATGGCTTTCTTTAAATCTCTTGTCGTTTTTTCAGTACGTCTCATTTTCGTTTTGATCCCCTTTTTAAGAAACTATATCGGCTTTTCGTATCATTAAAACAAAAGTATGGTGTTTGTTCCACTTTTATCAATTGTTTGACTTTGAATAGCATACTCCTAAAATACTATTTATGAAACTAAAGTTTCAATAAAACGATTATATCCTTTAGAAAGGATTACCCTATGTTTTCATTGTTAAAAGCAGCGCCACTCTCTGTAAAACAGGTTGTGGCTCTTCTGATTTTTATGTTGATGTCGTCATTTACCTCGATGTTTATGCCGACACTTCTTGCCTGGATGTTAGATTCTGGTGTTCCTTCGCAAAATCATCAGATCATTATCATCCTTGGTGTGGTGATGGCGATGTTCGCGCTAATGTCTGCCATCTTCTCGATGGGTACCGCAAGACTATCGGCCAAGTTATCCACCGATTTCGCCCGTCGTTTACGAAATGCGGTCTTTAAAAAGTTCAGAGTTTTTCACCCGCAGAAACAGATCGTTTTTCAACGGCAAGCCTTCTGGTTCGGTGTACCTCTGACATTACAACCGTTCAGATGTTTGTGATGATCGGCCTGCAGATCGGAGTTCTTGCTCCTCTGTCTGCTTTAGCCGGTATGGTCATGTCCGCTTCAAGCGGAGGATCCATCAGTGCCGTATTAACTGTTTCCATCCCGATTCTGATTATCGTCTGCCTGATCTTATTAATGCTTTCAACCGTAACTGTTAAACCACCAATTTAACTAATAAAGGCTGTTGGGTCTTACGGCTAACCCAACACAGGTACAGGCTAAACTGAAATCATCGACAGAAGGCTATCTTTCTTGTAAACATCCTGCTGATTCCAACACCTGTACCCATGTTTTATTTGAATCAATCCATCCGGTTTAATGAACTTCAACTTCTTATTCCAATATTTGCATTCATTCTTTTTGACTTGCTCTTTTCAGGCTCATACCATTCCGTAAATCCAAGGGCTCGCCGGGCAATCACAAAAGCGGCCGCCTGATGAGTACTGGTCTGAAGTGTATTCTGATACTTCTCTTTTCCAATTCTGCTCGTATAAAAGGCACTGACTATATGAAGCGGCACTCCGCTTCTTGAAGCTTTCTTTTCATTGTAAGACCGATACTTTCTATATGGGAAATCATGGAGAATATGGTTCAGTTTCTTTCCATGGTTTCTGGATTTTTTCTTTCGTAAACTGATATCTTCTATGGCTACAGACCAACCTTCTGATTCAGCTATTTTGTAAACAGCAGCCAGAGTCTGATGCAGTGCTGTATCTGCATCAGCAGAGTACTGGTCATAATAAATATCTTCGCTGAAGACATAATTTCCATTTTCATTTGCCAGCGCGACCGCCAGAAAACCGGCATTGATATCCATTCCAAGGCATCCCTTTGCCGATTTGATTTCTTTAGGTTCTTCCTTAATTTGTGGATGAAGATAAAGACTTCCGTTTTCTTTGAAGACAAAGACATAACTGATTGATCCATACGTCTGATAATAGTCGACTTGCTCTGTCTGATAAGGAATGCGGACTGTAAAGGAAATGACCAACTTATCCTTTGCGTAGGGAGATCGAACTTTAAATTCAAAAAGATCCTGATCTCCTGTATAAGTTTCCTGAACCAGCTGACATCCACAGGATTCAGCATGACATCCAAGAAAATAGACATGCTGGGATCGATGATCTCTCCAGGCTTTCAGCCATTGTTCATGAGTAGAGAATGGACTGTTGGAATGCTCTAAAGTCCATTGATGAGAGGACAGCTGTTTGCTTCCAAAACAATAGGAAAAGACTCCGGTTTCGACTTCCTTTTCCAGTCTTTGAACACTCTGAATGAATCGGTGCAGCTTGTCCTTTTTGCTTTAGAGCATCGATTTGATCTTATGAAGCTTTTTTACGGCATTCTTCGGGGGTCTGCTCCAGTTGTAAACACTCAAATGAAGCTCATTCTTCTGCTCTTCAAGTTCTCTGATCTCAGATTTCAGCTCTTTAATCTTCTGATTATGATTTTCAATCTGCACTTGTTTTACTTCCCGAGCTAAAGTATAAATCGTCCTGGCTTCTTTAAGGATGGCATTGGCTGCTCTTGCTTTGAGATTGCCCTTATTCATAATGGCTTTTTTAAGCTGACCATCTGTAGGGAATGCTTTTTCCATGATTTTCGAAAGGTCCAGTGAAGCATGGAGTTATACACTTTAGAATACTCATTGATGAAATCAAAAACAGCCTGGTTTTCAGGAATCGCCAGATCAATTCTTCCAGAAGTTGCAAGTGGTACGGTTTCAGGTTGATAAGGGATTGCTCTTTGAAATGGAGCTTTGACTGGTTTGATTTTACTCATGGTCGAAACCTCCCTTTCCTTCAATCATGTTTTCAGTCCGAAGAGCCAGTTCTTTTCTTCTTGATGAACGAATCCCATGGATTCTTCCTGAAAAAGAAGCAATCAGACTCATCAGATCTTCTGCTAATTCTTCCTGAGCATTCTTATCTTCCCTGGATTCAAGGATTACGATATCTGTGCCATGTTCTTTACAGAGCCGTTCAATAAATTCAAAGCCAAATCGAGTCAGGCGATCTTTATGAGTAATGAAAACTGTCTTCACCTGATCCTGTTCAATCCAATCGAGCATTCTTCTCAAACCTTTGCGGCTGGTATTTAAACCACTGGCTGTATCTGAAAAAACTTTGAAATCACCTTTTTCGGAAGCAGCCAAAGCTAAACGGCCAATCTGACGATCAAGATCACCATTCTTTTTCTGATCATGGCTGGATACCCTGGCGTAAATGACATTGATTCGTTCTTTATGAGAATCATCGAAATAGATTACCCTTGAATCAGCCATTCAATGACATCTTGTTGAGAGGCATACCATCGGCCGGTGGAAGACTGAGCCATTTTGATTCTGCCCTT
>Ga0137298_11527_pt1 | contig 11981 bp, 13 predicted proteins | sample RamsorincwithD2O_2_FD_97182 | JGI IMG/M metagenome (GOLD analysis project Ga0137298, IMG submission 97182) | Mouse cecal microbial communities from Vienna, Austria - Glucosamine amended with D2O | ecosystem: Host-associated > Mammals > Digestive system > Large intestine > Cecum | place: Austria...
AACACTGATTAGCAGCAGCGGGCAGCCGTTTGAAATTCAAATCCGCACCTTTGAGATGCACAGAACGGCAGAGTATGGAATTGCTGCACATTGGAAATATAAGGAGAGCGGAAGCGGGCAGGTGGCTGCGGGCAGCGAGGAAGCCAAGTTAAGCTGGCTGCGCCAGATTTTGGAGTGGCAGAAAGATACCGATGATTCTAAGGAATTTTTAAGTCTGATTAAGAGTGACTTAAATTTATTTTCAGATATGGTTTATTGCTTTACGCCGTCGGGCGATGTAAAGAATCTTCCCAGCGGTTCCACCCCTATTGACTTTGCCTATGCGATTCACAGCGCAGTGGGAAATAAGATGGTTGGAGCTAAGGCAAACAGCCGTCTGGTCCCGATTGACTATATTATTCAAAACGGAGATCGGATAGAGATTCTTACTTCTCAAAATTCCAAGGGACCAAGCCGGGACTGGCTGGGGTTAGTTAAGAGTACCCAGGCGAAGAATAAGATTAATCAATGGTTTAAGGCGGAATTGAAGGAAGATAATATTCTCCGGGGCAAGGATATGATTGACCGCTACTGTAAAGCGAAGGGAATTGTCTATTCGGAAATCAGCAAGCCGGAATATATGGAAAAGGTAATGCGCCGTTATGCCTTCAGAGATTGGGATTCGGTGCTTGCGTCCATTGGTCATGGCGGTTTAAAGGAAGGCCAGGTCATTAATAAAATGCTGGAGGAGCGGGAAAAGAAGAAAAAGAAGGATGTTACCGATACCTCTATACTAAAAGAACTGACCGAGATGACGAATAATGGGCAGGAACCTGCCAGAAAGTCCCAAAGCGGAATTGTAGTTAAGGGGATTCATGATCTGGCGGTTCGGTTTTCCAAGTGCTGCAGCCCGGTGCCCGGCGATGAGATTGTGGGCTTTGTTACCCGTGGGAGGGGTATTTCCATCCACCGGACGGACTGTATTAATATGATTTATCTTCCGGAGGATGAAAAAGGGAGGCTGATTGACGCCGAGTGGCAAAAGTCCGAGGCGGAGAGTACAGGTACGACCTACTCGACGGAGATTAAGGTCTATGCCAATAACCGGATTGGTCTGTTCGTGGATATTTCCAAGGTATTTACAGAAAAGCAGATTGATATTAAATCCATGAATGTGCGTACGAGCAAACAGGGAAAGGCGACGATTTCAATGAGCTTTGATATTCATGGAGTTGAGGAGTTAAATCGGCTGATTGATAAGATTCGGCAGATCGAAAGTGTGCTGGATATTGAGAGGTCAGCGGGGTAAACGCTTTAATACTTCGATGATAAAATGTACTAACTGAAGATTCAGGGGAAAATACAGGCAATAAAAGCAGGAGGATGGGCAGTTATGGGGAATTTAAAAATCAGAAGTCAGGTATTGGGAATTGTCGGGACGAATTGTTACCTGGCATTTGACGATGAATTAATGGAAGGAGTAATTATCGATCCGGCGGATAACGGACCAGTGATCTTAAATCAATGTAAGGAACTGGGGGTAATACCCAAAGCAGTTCTTTTAACACACGGGCATTTTGACCATATTTGTGCTGTTCCGGATCTGGTGCGGGCATTTCAGCTTCCGGTTTATGCGGGGAAGGGAGAGGAAAATCTGTTAAGCGATCCTTCCATGAATCTTTCTGTGACTTATGGTGACGGCGTGTCTTTAAAGAAGGTGGAGCTTTTGGGCGATGGGGAAGAACTTTCTCTGCTGGGAAGGACATGGAAGGTTATTGCCACACCGGGACATACCGGGGGAAGCGTGTGCTATTATCTGGAAGAAAATAAGGTACTGTTCAGCGGGGATACACTGTTTTGTGAATCCTATGGTCGGACGGATTTTCCTACGGGAAACGGGCGGGATTTGGTTTCTTCGGTGGTAAATAAGCTGTTTGTGCTGCCTGAGGAGGTGAATGTATATCCCGGACATGAAGCGCAGACGACGATTGGGCATGAAAAGAAGTATAATCCGTTAAGCTCGTACCAGAAGTAAGGACAGGGACGGAATAACGAGAGTGGCAGGGATAATGATAACGATAGAACTGACGATAGAGGTATAGTAGGGATATGTCCGTGGTAATAGGGATAGATTTGGAAGATGAGGCGTTTGAGCAGGATGTACGGGAACTTTTGATGGCTTTTTATCCGGGGGCAGGGTTTGTCTATGAGGAAAAGCTTTCGGATGCCGATATTCTGGTAACAGGGCGTTTTTTGAACAGCAATGGAGCAGAAAGCGGAATGTATATTCTGGATGTTCAAAAAGCAGAGAATAATGATGCCCTGGAGGGTGGAGATGATAAAGATAACACCAGTGGCGAAGATAAGATGGATAAAGGCTCTGGTGCAGGGAGAATCCCCGGTGAGCCGGATGCGGGCAGGGAACAAAGTCGTGACTGGCGGGAAGTGTTTTTCTGGGTTTCTCCAGTTATCAGGAGGGGACTGGCAGAGGCGGAGGAAAACCTGCCGTTTGCCGTGAACCGTTCTGAACGAAAAGAGATGAAAAACAGGATTAAGCGGCGCTTGTATTTTCTTTTAATGCTGGAAACGAAAAAAGAACTTCCCTGGGGAGCGCTGACAGGAATCCGACCGGTGAAAATTCCCGAAGAAAAGCTTTCTCTTGGATGGAACGACGAGAGAATTTTAGGGTTTTTGGAAGAAGATTATCTGGTCGGGGAAAAGAAGAGGAAGCTGTGCTTAGAGATTGCCAAAGAAGAGAGATCACTTCTTGGCGGGTTGGATGCCATGAAAGGATACAGCCTGTATGTGGGGATTCCGTTTTGCCCTACAACCTGTCTGTACTGTTCGTTTACCTCTTATCCAATTGGAAAGTGGAAGGGGCGTCTGGGGGAATACCTGGAATGTCTGCAAAAGGAATTTATAATGGTGAGGGAATGGGCCGGGAAAGAGAAGAAGTTGCAGACCATTTATATCGGCGGCGGCACACCGACTTCATTGCCGGAAAAGGAATTAAAGACGCTGATGGAGATGGTGCACCGGACGTTTTCAACTGACAGCTTAAAAGAGTTTACGGTGGAAGCAGGAAGGCCGGACAGCTTAAACCAGGAGAAGCTTCGGATCTTGAAAGCCTATGGAACCGGGCGGATATCCATAAACCCGCAGTCGATGAACCAGAAAACCCTGGATTTAATCGGTCGGCGGCACAGTGTAGGGCAGGTGAAGGAAGTTTTTTATGCCGCCCGCAAAGAAGGGTTTGACAATATCAATATGGATATTATTCTCGGCCTTCCCGGAGAGGGAGAAGAGGAAATCCGGCATACATTAGATGAAGTTCGTGCGCTGGGACCGGACAGCCTTACCGTGCACTGCCTGGCATTGAAGCGGGCGGCGCGTCTGAATGTGGAAAAGCAGCAGTACACCGATTATCCGATGGCTTCCGGGGAAATGCTGGATGAGCTGGTGGATTTAGCCGCAGAGCGGGCGGGGGAGATGGGGATGAAGCCCTATTACCTGTACCGGCAGAAGAATATGGCAGGGAATCTTGAAAATGTCGGTTATGCCTGCGAGGGGAAGGCATGTCTATATAATATCTATATGATGGAGGAGAAACAGACCATAGTTGCCTGCGGCGCAGGGAGCGTATCGAAAAGGGTATACCCTGACGGACGTATCGAGAGATGCGAAAATGTCAAGGATGTGGCTTCTTTCATAGAAAGAATCGACGAGATGATTGAGAGAAAACGGAAACTTCTTGAAGATTAAAAAGAGTTTCTGTTGTACATCAAAATGGGGTTAGTACATCAATTGTACATCAATTTTTTACCCGGTAGTACTGAATAATACTTGATGATGTAGAGGAACAACCTAATATAGCGCCTAAAGGACAATCTTATTCTAACGAATAGGGCTGTCCTTTTTTGTTATAGTCAATCATCAAGAATGGAGGAAGAAAGAATGAGTAGTACAGCGTTAGGAGCAGAAAAAGAGAAAGCGATTATTTTTATCAGCGATGCACATGAAAAATTCTACTACGAGAAATTGAAAGAGGTCAGGTATCAGGACGTGTACCATAAAGCACTTGTATATTGTCTTGGTATCAGCGATGACACGAGAAGGAACATTTACAGTATCTATGATTTTAAGACAGGCTGCGTGAAAACGGAGTGCCTGCATGAAGGCTGGCAGACCAGCGGGAGCGTGAGAGTAGTCAGGATGGCGTTTAACCTTTACTGCAATGGTACGCCAAGTGTCTTTGATTACGATGATGCGGAGGAACAGGTGGACGAGTGCAGACGGTACACAGTGGAAGAACTGTTTTGCTGTGCCTATGCGCCCTATTTTTGGCAGGCGGTACAGATTCGTTATCCGGAATATGTAACATATAACCACAACTTGTACGCCATGCTTGGAGGACGGGATTGATGTTAAAAGTCAGGCTTATGGGAACGAAGAACGATATTAAGTGGTTCGGGAAGATTTTACAGCGTAACCCGAAAATCGAGGTGACGGAGTTTTCCGATATGTTCCCAAACAAAGGGACAAAGAAATATTACAGGACTTATGTGGAAGTCAGGAAAAGCAACGTAAAAGAAAATTAGTAGAAGCAAAGGAGAATTATCATGTGTAAAATAATCGCAATCGCAAACCAGAAAGGCGGTGTGGGCAAGACCACCACCACAAGCAATTTAGGAATCGGGCTGGCAAAACAGGGAAAGAAAGTGCTTCTGATTGATGCGGACGCACAGGGCAGTCTGACCGCAAGTTTAGGCTTTACAGAGCCGGACAGTCTGGAAATCACGCTTGCAACCATTATGGGGAACTTAATCAATGACGGGGAAGTAGAGCCGGGGGAAGGTATCCTCCACCATGAGGAAGGGATAGACTTAATGCCGGGGAACATTGAGCTTTCCGGTCTGGAGGTTTCCCTTGTGAATGTGATGAGCCGGGAAACGGTGTTGAGGTCATACATAGAGATTGTCAGGGAGAATTACGATTACATTTTAATTGATTGTATGCCTTCCCTCGGCATGATTACCATAAACGCCTTTGCCAGCGCCGACAGCATCTTGATACCCGTACAGGCGGCATATCTGCCCGTCAAAGGCTTGCAGCAGCTTATTAAGACAGTCGGCAAGGTAAAGCGGCAGATTAACCCGAAACTGGTGATTGAGGGGATTCTGCTTACAATGGTAGACAGCCGGACGAATTACGCAAAGGACATCAGCGCCATGCTGAAGGAGGCATACGGAAGCCGGGTGAGGATATTTGCCAATGTCATTCCCATTTCCGTCCGGGCGGCGGAGATTTCAGCGGAGGGTGTCAGCATCTACAAGCATGATCCAAAGGGGAAAGTAGCGTCAGCCTATGATTCTCTGACAAAGGAGGTAATCACCTCTGCTCGTCAGGGTGACTCGCACTTTGCTCCGCAAAGCAAGGAGGTGAGCGCAGATGGGCAGTAACGCAAAACCAAGAAGCGCATCAAAGGTTGCTCTGGAAAGTTTTGATGATTTGTTCGGCGGGAGTGCTGCACAGGAAAGCGGCGTTGAACAGATTATCAATGCGCCGCTGGCAGAGCTTTATACGTTCAAAGACCACCCTTTCCGGGTGGAGGACGATGAGAAGATGGAGGAAACAACCGAGAGTATCCGGCAGTACGGGGTGCTTGTGCCGGGGATTGCAAGACCGAGGGCAGGCGGCGGTTATGAAATCATAGCCGGACACCGCCGCAAACGTGGCTCGGGACTTGCCGGAAAGACGGAAATGCCTGTGGTTGTCCGCAACTACACCGATGATGAAGCTACGATTATCATGGTGGATTCCAATATCCAGCGGGAAGATATTTTACCGAGCGAAAAGGCGAGAGCCTACAAGATGAAATACGAAGCCATGAAGCATCAGGGGAAAAAGTCAGGCAGAAACACACTGGATGAGGTCGGGGAAGCTGCCGGGGAAAACGCTAAAAAGGTTCAGCGGTATATCTGGCTTCCCCGCCTGTCTGATGAACTCCTTGCTATGGTGGACGGTAAGAAGCTCGGCTTCTCACAGGGCGTTGATATTTCCTTTCTTGCGGAAGAAGCGCAAGGGTGGGTACAGGCAGTCATAGAGGAAAAAGGCTGTAACGTCAGCATGGTGCAGTCGGCAAAAATTAAGGAATATGGCAAGACCGGGGAGCTTACCCTTGCAATGGTGCGCCTGATACTGACGGAGGAAAAGCAGAAGGAAAGGAAAGTAACACTGAAAGCGGATAAAATCAGCGAATATTTTGCGGAGGATTGCAGCAGTGAGGAAATAGAGGGCATCATCATTCAGCTATTGGATGAATGGAAGAAAAGACAATAGGAAGGAGGTCGGGCAGAATGGATGGCGGTTTGAAATTCGATTACTATTACGGTGCGGAAGCGGAACAGTTTTCCTTTTACAGAGTGCCGAGGCTGCTGATAAAAGACAGGCGTTTCAAAGGCTTATCCAGTGATGCGAAACTCCTTTACGGTCTGATGCTTGACAGGATGGCATTATCCATGAAAAACGGCTGGTTTGATGATGAGAACAGGGCGTATATCCATTATACGGTTGAGAACATCATGGAAGATTTGGGGTGCGCCAGAGCCACCTGTGCAAAGGTGCTTGCGGAGCTTGACAGCAAAAAGGGGATTGGTCTGATTGAGAAAAAAAGGCAGGGATTGGGAAAGCCGGACATCATATATGTCAAGAACTTCGTCCTTTCAGAGCCGCCCGCAGGTGGGGAAGGCACAGCGGGAGAACCCGCAGGCACTGATGTTTCCACAGAAGTTCAGAAATTGAATTTCAAGAAGTACAAGAATCAGGATTCCAGAAGTTCAGAAATTGAACTTCTGGAAGTTCAAAAGGCAGACTTCAAGAGTTTCAAAAAGCAGACTTCTGGAAGTTCAGAAAACGAACCTCTGGAAGTTCAAAAATCGAACCCTAATTATAACAATACTAATTATACTGATCTGAGTTATAGTCGGGTAGGTCAGCGGTATTACTACCGCCTTCCCCCCTAAGAACCGTACGTGAGAGTTTCCCCTCATACGGCTCAAGCACTTATAAACCCTGTTGTTCTAACAGAGCCAGCTCATAATCTTCAATCGAGTAGTGTATCTTTCTGTGACAATCAGCATGAAGTAAATAGTGTCTTTCTTTATAGTCTTTGCCTAATGTCGTGTGTATTCGGAAACCTCTTTCAATCGTAATGCGTTCGTTACAGTGAGGGCATATTCCATTCTGCATTTTATACAGTGCGTTTATCTTCTTTCTTCCCTTTATTTCACGCATCATTCGCATAGTGTCTCTTTCCTCGAAATATTCTTCCCATCTGCTGTCAAATGGTGTTGCTTCTGATTTTGTTTTCAAAAATCTCGTGATATGAGTATCTGTTGCATAAATCAGTTTTAGTGCAAAACCATCTTTTGTAGTGGCACAGAAAGTCCAGCTTCTTGTACCTATCTGTCTGAAATATCTCTTGGCAATCCACTTTTTACCCTTTTTCGGATGTCTGCGATAGCACCATCTCCAAAGGCTTCGCCATACATCGAAGTCAAATCTTTCAAACGCTTCATGTGATACATTATATTTCTGATAATTAACCCAACCACGAATTACGGGATTTAACTGTCTAATTAAATCTTCCTGTCGGCATGTTGCGTTACTTTTAATGATTGAACGAACTTTATCCACGATTGCTTTGTAATTCTTTTTAGACGGCTTGGTTAATAACTTATCCTTATACCATCTGATGTTACTGCCGAGAAAATCAAAGCCATCTGTGATGTGCGTGATTACTGTCTTTTCCTTAGACAGCTCCAATCCTCTTTCTGCCATAAATTCTTCCACAATCGGTAGTACACCATTTTCAAGAAGTTCCCTTGTTTCGCCTGTGATAATAAAATCATCTGCATATCTGATAAAGTTTACTTTCGGAAAATATGCTTTTCCTTTTATCTTCGTTTTATGGTATTTTGCTTTCAGTTTTGTTTCCAATCTGTCAAGCACCATGTTACAGATAACTGGCGATATAGCTGAACCCTGCGGACTTCCCTGCTCCGTAGGGAACAATTTTCCAGTTTCGATATATCCGCATTTCAGCCATTTACGCAGGATTTCCTTATCCAATGGAATAATGTTTAAAATCCATTCGTGACTGATGTTGTCAAAACATCCCTTGATGTCTCCCTCAAGCACCCATTTTGGTGATTTCGCTTTATTCAGACTTGTAAAGCACTGCTCTATTGCGTCCTGTGTACATCTGCCTATCCTAAAACCATAGGAGTTGGGGTCTGCTGTAACTTCCGCAATCGGCTCTAATGCAAATTTGTATAATGTCTGCATTGCCCTGTCTTTCATAGTCGGAATACTTAAAGGTCTCTTCTTCCCATTCTTCTTGGGTATATATACCCTTTTTAATGGTTGTGGTTTGTAGTTCTTGCGTTTTAAATCAAGAATTGCTTCGTATTTGGACTTTGGTGTAGACCATAATACTCCGTCTACTCCTGCTGTCCTTTTCCCTCGATTTTCTGTTACCCTTTTTACTGCTAAAGCTCTGGCGTAAAAAGAGTGTGTGAGTAACCACTGCAAGGATTTTACTCTGCCATGTTTACCCTCCTGATGAGCCTTTACGATACGCATTTGTAGTTTTTTAACGTACGCATTGGCTTTGTTCCAATCAATCTTGTCCCATTCCTTTGCGACGTCAGAAGCCGCACACATTTTCATGTCCATTTGCTTTACTCCTTTCAAAAAATCCTATAAATTCTCTCGTAATTAAGCACCATGCGGAAGTCTGCTCCCCTTTCGGGTGGGGCAAATTTTGAACCCCTGTCCACTTCATTACAAAGTGGCATTCGCTTTTTCCGCAATCCCATACCCGCATTCCCAACAGCTTCCCTTACGGTCTGCCTGCCCAATGGGCAGAAATACGGGCTTACCGTGTTCCACTTAATTAACATGATAGGTTAGGTTCCGCCTCTTCTCCGGCAGTCTTATGTCCGTGTACCCCCAGACATGGAGAGGGGTAACCAACTGCACACCTTTTGGTTCAAGCCTGTCAGCTACTTTGGCTTGTTTCGCCTTAACGAAGTTTATCAGCGGTTCACATATGTTAACCATACTATCAAAGCCTGCACCCTAACCGCTTTGTAGCTAGCAGTTTCGATTTTAACCTCACGGTTTAAATCTCCGAGTAGGGTTACGTTTAATCACCAGCTTTTGAACAATGTCATTACTGACATAGCCAATGGTGACGGCTTCAGCCAACGGAATGGCTGGTTTGGTCGGATAATCCGCCAAACAATTGAATTAAGCGACTTCACGTCGCACCCAATCCTATCAATCAATCAGATAGAGAAACAGAAAAACAGGAACCGGGCAAGCCGGATAATGGTATGATTGATGTGATGGATGATGCCCACGCCTACATGGAAATCATCAAAGGGAATATCGAATACGAGCATCACATGAAATATGGCGATTGGAGTGACAGGGGGCTGTATGAGGAACTGTATGAGGTAATTTGTGAGATTGTATGCGTGAAGCGTAAGACGGTAAAGGTGAATGGGGAGGATTACCCTTATGAGCTTGTAAAGTCTAAGTTTTTAAAGCTGAACAGCTCCCATTTGGAGTATGTCATCGGGTGCATGAAGGAAACCACAAGCAAGATAACCAACATCAGGGCGTACATGGTGACAGCCCTCTACAATGCCCCCAATACCATGAACCATTATTACCAGCAGTTGGTACAGCATGATATGTATGGCGGCGGGTGGGAAGAAAAAGGGATGTTCCAGCCCGAAGCGGAAGGAGATGGATAAATGGAATCCATGAGGGATATTGACCGGGCAATGGACCGGGAGATCGCAAAGGGGAGCTGCCCGTTAAAGTTTGTGGGGATAGAGTTTGGCGATTCCCCCTATCAGGAGATTGCGTCAAAAGAAAAGCTGCTGGAGGTATTGTCCTACCTGCTGCGGACAGGCGATTATGGGAAATTTGCCGTAAATGGGACGGGGAGCAATGTTTATATGAACATTAGGGGCAGGAAGCCGGATTTTCAGCGAACTTATTCCATATTTGACCGGAACTGCATTTTTTCCGCAATCAGTCATTACGGAAAGAAAATAAAGCCGGATTTTGACGGGCATACTTATCTGGAAACAGTGCAGTGTTTCTTTAAGCTGCTGGACGGGGAACAGGAGAAATACAGGGTGACATATTACGGGCAGGAAACCTTTGTTTTCCCCATGTCGGATAAATATATCCTCGGACTTTATACGCACTGTATCTCGGCAAGGCGGGCGGCATTGGCAGGTATGGATATTCCCGGCACAGGCTTTTCAGAAAAAGAACAGGGCATTGTCAGCCTTACGGGTGTGCGTGACGTGCTGTTCCAGTGCCTTTTGTTTGACACTGTAAAATATGGGGAAGGCGTGTTATGCGCTGACCTTTGCACAATCTACTGTTTAAAATAGAATCAATAGCTTTTGGACTTTTTGTGCTCTTGCAAGAGATAAATTAGCATTGCGAAACTGCCTACAATAACGAGCCCAAGATTTACCCAGTTTTTTGCCAAGAATTCTAATACCATATTCTCACCTCCACTACCCAAAATACTCCTGCATCAACGCTTTTTTCAGCACTTCCAGTTTATCCAAACTCTGCTGGATTGTCAACTTTGATTTGCCGGTCTGTTCAACAAAGGTAGCAAATTGCTCCTGCAATTTCAGTGGTGGTGTCGGAATATCCAATGTAGCAAGAATTTGTTGATTGAGATTCTGGATATTGGCACCACGCCCAACCATTTTCTTTTGCATGGAATCTGTTTTCAACACACGCAGCAAATATGTTGTGTTAATCTCATCGCTTGTTAAGCGGTAGCGAATGCAGAAACCGCTATAGGTAGTTGGCGTTTTGCGTGGGTATACAATCAAACAGCGGCCAACAAGGGATTTATTCCCGTTGGATCGGACAAAGAAAATGTCTCCATCTTGCAGCATACTTTCCTCTGGCGGTGCTTCGTTCAGAGATACCGTGGGTAGATAATCTGTACCATCAATAACAGAGTAGTCCTTAAAATCACCAACACCCAGGCAGTGCATTTCTATACCACTGTCACCTGTATGGAAATTCATACCGTTTTTACAATACCCCATCTCAAGTAACGGCTTTGTAGTCCACCCAAAAGGATTCTGTATCGGGTCCCCAAACATCTCCACAAACCGCGCCTTAACCAGTTCGTCCAGTTTGGCAAGTTGCTGTTTGCGGAGGGAGAGTAGAGCATCGACCTTTCCCAATACTGACGAAATGTGTCGCTGTTCTCCTAATGTCCTTTCAGGAATAGTCATTTTCCGCATATCTGCTTGTGTTAACTTTTGCCTTGTAGCTCCATTTACAAGTCCCGAAACATCATAATACATCAAAGAATAGCACACATAATCTACATCATAACCCGTTTTAGGTTTCAAAACGTGGGCATGATTATTGATCCAACATTTTCCGGAAACGCGGTATGCAATCGGTTTATCTTTGGAACCAAAATTCCCCCCATCTTCCGCTAATAAAATCAGTTCATCATCAAATATATAATCTGCCACATAGTCTTGAATCCCATTTGCACCATAATATGGATACGGCCCTGCAATTCGGTCTGATGCAGTGATTGGAACACGCCTGCTATCAAGAATTTCACATACGTCCTCTAATCTCGCCATTACACCATCCCCTCCAATTCCTCCAGCCCCTTTTGAATCTCCACCTCCAATTCCCGGAGCTGGGCGAAAATCTCGCTGGTGGGCGGGTATTCCACAGGCACATACTCGGTTTTTTTGTACTTGTTGACGGACAGGTCATAGCCATTTTCCACGATTTCCGCCTTGGGAACCAGGAAGGATTGCTCAGTCCGCGCCCTGGCCCTCTCCCCGGCCAGATTGTGGAACCGGGCAATTATATCAGGGATGTCATTCTCCGTTACCGGTTCTGATAAAAGAATTCAAGTA
>Ga0137298_11542_pt1 | contig 11903 bp, 11 predicted proteins | sample RamsorincwithD2O_2_FD_97182 | JGI IMG/M metagenome (GOLD analysis project Ga0137298, IMG submission 97182) | Mouse cecal microbial communities from Vienna, Austria - Glucosamine amended with D2O | ecosystem: Host-associated > Mammals > Digestive system > Large intestine > Cecum | place: Austria...
AGCAGGCTTATTAATGACCAAAAGTCCATCATCCTCATACAGGACGGGAAAGGGAAGAGAGGTACCCTTGGATGCGGGCAGAAGGGTGACCTGTGCCCCGGGGCGCAGGGGATGGTCAAACCGGGTCCGGGGGACTCCGTCTACCAGTACCTGTCCCCGGGAGAGAAGATGCTTGACGCTGTTTCGGGACTGGCCGTTTATATGGGCCAGCAAAAAGTCCAGCAGAAAAGCGGGTTCTTCCACCCGATATGTGGTTTCCTTTGCCATGACCTACCTCCAAAAAAGAGCCAGGCGGAAAATGCCGCCTGGCCGGAATATCAGACCTGAATGGATGCAGTATCTTTCAGGTGGAGCCACTTCTCCAGCTGCTGGCGGGGCAGGAGCTGGTTCACCAGCAGTGCCACCAATACACCGATGCCGGTATCCAGCATACGGTTCAAGGCGTAATCAATGTGGTTGGCGGGAGTATTGAAGAGGATGATGCACAGCACCACACCGCCGGGCTGTACCGCGCCGGGCCAGCGGAACAGCACAGACAGCGAGATCAACACCAGCACCCCCAAAAACAGGCACGGCAGCCGGAGAAAGTAATTCCCGTCCGGATAGAACTGATGCTCGACCCAGTAAAAACCAAGGCCCAGGAATCCGCCGATAATGGTGCCGATGAGCCGGTTTCCGCCGTTGCGCCAAGAGTCGCCCATGTCTGAGCCCAGGCCGAAAATGGCGCCAATGCAGGCAAAGGTGGGGTTCCGTCCGGGAAGAAAGGCATAGAGGAGGGCGCACAGTGTGGCGGCCAGGGCCGTCTTGATGCTCCGCAGACCCAAGCCGGGCAGTGGGGCGTGGACAGGATGATGTTCCTTCAATGGGATCGCCTGCTTTCTCACATTCGATTGCCAAATTATTTTACTCCACCGCACGCCGGATAGCAAGAGCCGTCTGTCCCGAAATTTCTTGAGAAAAGAGATGGAAAATGGTATAATCAAACCAATTTAGGCATAGGAGGAAGGGCTATGAGAGGAAAAATGGCATATCTTTGGGCGGCGGTTCTTTGCTGCCTGGCGGTGCTGATCCTTCCTCCGGCGGAGTGCGCCGGCTTTTCGGATGTGGAAGAAGACAGCTGGTACGAGGCGGCGGTGGATGAGATGGCGGAGAGGGGACTTCTCCATGGGTATCCGGACGGCCGGTTCGGTCCCGAGGATCCTATCACCGCCGCCCAGTTTGTCGCCATTGCCGTCCGTTGTGCCGGCCTGCCTCCGGCCTCGGGACAGACCGCCCACTGGGCGGCAGGCTCTTTGGCGGCGGCCCTTCAGGCGGGCTGGTACGATTGGGACGAGCTCCCACCCACCGGCGAAACCTTTGACCAACCCATCTCCCGGCAGTTGGCCATAAAAATATTAATGAAGGCGCTATTGCCGCAGGCGAAAGGGGATTTCAACAGGCAGAGCGCCAGAATACAAGATTTTGCAGATTTGAACGGGCGCTATTATGAGGCGGTCCTGGCTGCCTATGAATACGGTGTCGCCACCGGAGACGAGGCTGGGCGGTTTCGGCCGGAGAGCAGTCTTACCCGTGCGGAAGCATGTACCCTTTTTCTACGCGCTCTGGCAAAGACCGGCGGCACAAAGGAAACGGTCTCGGAGGTTTTTGATATAGAGACCAGCCCCCTTCAGCCTGTGGTCTCTTCCGGGGGCACGGTGAGCAAAAACGGTTGGCTTCAGGTAGTCGGCACCCAGCTTTGCAACGAGGCCGGAGAGCCCATCGTCCTCCGGGGCATGAGCTCCCACGGGCTTCAATGGTATGGGCAATATACCGGCAGAGCTTCTATTGAGAACACGGCTGCCAACGGCGCTAACGTGTTCCGGGTCGCCATGTACACCGGGGAAGGGGGGTATCTCAGTCAGCCGGAGTCCATGACGCAGCAGTTGATACAAGCGGTGGATAACGCTATTGGCAACGACCTGTATGTGATCATCGACTGGCATATCCTCTCTGATGGAAATCCCATGTCTCACGTGACCGAGGCGGAGAGCTTTTTTTTCGGCATGGCAGCCCGCTATGCCCAGTATCCTAATGTCCTCTACGAGATCTGTAACGAGCCCAACGGAAACGTGACCTGGGCCGGAGAGGTAAAGCCCTATGCGGAGCGGATCATAGCCGCCATTCGGGCTTGGTCGCCCAGGGCGGTGATCCTTATTGGGAGCCCTACCTGGAGCCAGGATATCCATTTGGCGGCCGCCAACCCGGTAGTGGGGGAGAATTTGATGTATACCCTCCATTTTTACGCCGGGACTCATGGCAAAGAGCTGCGGGATCGGATCGACGATGTTCTGTCTTCCGGCCTGCCCGTTTTTGTTTCGGAGTGGGGAACCAGCCGGGCCGACGGTAGCGGAGGGGTATTCCTGGAAGAGTCCGCGGTATGGCTGGACTTTTTGGCGCAGCGGAACATCAGCTGGTGCAACTGGTCTCTCTGTGATAAAAGCGAGACCTCGGCGGCCCTCCGTCCCGGCACTTCCCTGGAGGGCCCTTGGGGGGAAGTGGATATGACAGACTCGGGGAAATTTGTATTCTCCAGATTTTTACATTAGAGGAGAAGAGACTATGGAAGATTTTCAAAAGCTGTTAGACCTCTGCTGTGGAACGGGCAGGAGGGTCTATATCCAGACGCATAATTTTCCCGATCCGGACGCCATCGCCTCGGCCTACGGCCTGCAAAAACTGCTTGCCCACTTTGGTGTGGAGACCAGCATCTGCTATGGCGGGCGTATCGACAAGCTCAGCGCCTCCAAGATGCCCAAGCTCTTTCACATCCAAATGACCCCGTATGACACCCTTCGGGCCACCATGGTGGACTCTGATCCCATTATCTGCGTCGACAGTCAAAAGAACGCGGGGAATATCACAGATTTTATTGGGGATGAGATAGCCGCCATTGACCACCATCCCACTTATGTGCAGGAAGACTACCAATATGCCGATCTGCGGATCACCGGAGCCTGCGCCACCATCATCGCAGACTATTACCGCCAGATGGGCCTCACACCGGATGAGGATACCGCCACCGCACTGCTATACGGCTTGAAAATGGATACGCTTCAATTTTCTCGTGGCGTTACCGCGCTAGATATCGCCGTCTTTGCATTCCTGCATCCTCTGTGCAACCAAGAAAAGCTGGCCTTTCTGGAGCGGAACAATATGGAGTTCCAAGACCTGAAGGCCTACGGTGCCGCCATTGAAAATATTGAGCTATACGGGGCCAGTGGTTTTTCCCACATCCCCTTTTCCTGTTCCGACGCCATGATCGCAGTTCTGGCCGACTTTATCCTCTCCCTTCACGAGGTGGATATTGCTATTGTCTCCTCTGGCCGGGAGGACGGCGTCAAGATATCCGTCCGCTCCGAAACGCCTGGGATCCACGCCGGAGAATTGACCCATAGGGCATTGAACGGAATAGGCGATGGCGGCGGCCACGCTACCATGGCCGGTGGTCTGATCCCCAAAAGCCATCCGCAGGGCCAATATTTTAAAGAGGAACTGAGAGACCGCTTTTTGTGCGAGATCGAACAGATGGAGGCAATACAAAGATAGAGCAGGAAAAGGCTTGAAGCATTTCGCTTCAAGCCTTTTTTGTTTTTGGTTGGAGTGCAACCATAGGGCTAAGAAGGTCAGTTATACCAATGGTTTACAGGCCGTCGACAAAGGGTTTCGCACAAACCATGAATACCCGTAGATGTGGGAAATGGCTTTTGTGGGAAGGGGGCTTTTTATTGTGAAACAGTTCCGTTATACGCTTTAGGTACTATTTGACAAATATACGACATTGTGTTATATTTAAAAAGTCAACACAGCGTCATACATCGAGGAGGCTGAAACATGAATCAACAAATATCCGATGCTGAACTTGAAATTATGAAAATCGTATGGGGAGACCAGTCGGAAGTAACAGTGTTTTCCTACATTATGGACGAGCTGGCAGCCAGGGGAAAGCCTTGTCAAAAGAACACGCTGATCGTGCTGCTGTCACGGCTGATTAAGAAAGGCTTTTTGAGCGCCAAAAAAATCGGGCGCCGCAACGAATACACCACTCTTGTCTCAGAGGAGGAATATCAGAAGGCGCAGACGAGAACCTTTCTGGATAAAATCTACGAAGGTAGTGCAAAGGGTCTGGTTTCTAATCTGATCATGGGTGATTTGTTGACAGATGCAGAATATGGGGAATTGAAAAAACTATTGGAGAAAGGACGAGAACAATGAATATGATTTTAAAATTATTTTTGTCTATGTCCTTTTCCGGCGCACTCCTTATTTTGGTACTGTTGGGAAGCAAACCATTTTTGAAGGATAAAATCAGCCGACAATGGCAGTATTACATTTGGCTTGTTGTCATTGTGCGGTTGTTGTTCCCCTTTGGGCCGGAAACAAGCCTGATGGGGAAGGCCTATCAAGCCCTTGACCTGACAATCACCCAGGCTGCTCCTTTGCCCCAGCAACAGCCCATGCAAAATACGCCGGGGGATCACTTTGTTTCTGCTGTCGGATCGGAACAGAGCAACGAAAATCGAAACAATCCGCCAGAGGGTGAAATAGCCGCCCATCCGTTTCAAGAGATAGGGGCGCTACTGGTCAGTCATATCTGGCTGGTTTGGCTGGTGGTGGCGTTGGGGCTGCTGATACGAAAAATAACTGTCTACCAAGGTTTCCAGCGGTATATCGACGCCGGATCGACCCCGGTTTCCGACAGCGAACTGTTAGACCGGCTTTCCATCCTTGCCCAGCGGGAGGGGATCAAGAAGCCGATAGAGCTTTGTGTCAACCCGCTGGTTTCTTCCCCATTGCTGATTAGATTTTTTCATCCCTGTGTTGTATTACCCAGCGTGACTATTTCCGAAAAGGACTTTTCATGTACTGCCCTCCATGAGCTGACGCACTACAAGCGACGGGATATGCTGTATAAATGGCTGGTGCAATTGACCGTCTGTCTGCATTGGTTTAATCCCCTTGTGTATCTCATGAGCCGGGAAATCACCAAGGCGTGTGAATTTTCCTGTGATGAAGCTGTTCTCGCTAAAATGGGCTGTGACAAGGCCCGGGACTATGGGGAAACCCTGCTTAACGCTATGGTAGCGGTGGGAAAGTATCAAGAAAACTTTGGAGCGGTTACGCTGAGCGAAAACAAAGAGCTCCTAAAGGAAAGGATTGGCGCAATTATGAACTTCAAGACGAGGTCAACAGCGACACGGGTTATGACTGGTACGCTGACCCTATGTGTCATGTTCGGAGCGGTTTTCGTTGGCATTTACCCTGCCGCCGCAGTTAATCAGCCGTCCAGTCTCCCGCCGACATATGAGAGCAAACGTCCCACACAGGCGGGGACAAAGGTGGATAGCGACGATCCCGCTTCTCAGGCAGAGCGGTACTATGAGGCTGACAGCTTGCCGCTATTTGGAATTGCTTTCTCCCGGCTGGATGAAAACAACCAAAAGCAGTGGCTTGATAAGCTCTATGAGGACGGTGATTTTGCGTTCTTCTCTGTCGCTGTGCGTAGTCTTGACATGAACTCCTCTCTGTTGTCTTCTTTGCGGCGGGCTTCTTCTCTTCCTCAGCAGACTCAGCAGCCTTCTTAGTGGTCTTCTTGGCAGGAGCCTTGCCCACCTTGGCGGAGTCAAAGACAACGGCGGCGGCCTTTTGGTTGGTGAGGTCGGTGGTCAGCTCCTCCCGGGGCACGATCTCCTTCACCTTTTCGGCAGCCATGCCGTACATCTCGCCCAGCCGGGCACACTCGGCGTCGATATCCGCCTCGGTGATCTCGATCTTCTCCGCCTTGGCAATGGCGCCCAAAGCCAGGTCTACCTTCACCTGGCGTAGGGCTCCCTCCATGGCCTCGGCTTTCAGCATGTCCACGGTAAGGCCGGTCATGGCCAAGTAGTTCTCAAAGGGGATGCCCTGGCTGGTGATGCGCTGGCTATACTCCTCCATCATCCGCTGGGCCCGGGCCTCCACCATGGGATCGGGGATCTCCACAGTCATCTCGTCGGTGACCTGATGCATCAGAGCCTCCTCAAAGGCGCGCTTGGCTTGGCTCTCCAGGCGGGCGGTCAACTTGTCGCCCAGATCCTTGCGGAACTCGGCCAGGGTCTCAAACTCGGACACGTCCTTGGCGAACTCGTCGTCCAGCTTAGGAGCGACCTTTTCCTTGACGGCGTTAACCTTTACCTTGAAGGTGGCCTCCTTGCCGGCCAGGTCCTCGGCGCCATAGTCGGCGGGGAAAGTGACCACAACATCCTTCTCAGCGCCGGCCTTCACCCCTACCAGCTGATCCTCGAAGCCGGGGATAAAGGAGTTGGAACCCAGCTCCAGATCATGGCCCTCGCCCTTGCCACCGTCGAAAGCCTTGCCGTCCATAAAGCCCTCAAAGTCGATGTTGACGATATCGCCCTTTTTGGCCTTCCGCTCCACGTCCACCACGCTGGTAGCCCGCTGAACGTAGGGCTGCATCTCGTTGTCGATGTCCTTCTCGGTGACCTTCACCGCGTCCTTGGGGGCGGTGAGGCCCTTATACTTGCCCAGCTTTACCTCCGGGCGAATGGCCACAGTGGCTTTAAAGGAGAAGCCCTCCTTGCCGGCGTCCAGCAGTTCCACCTCAGGAAAAGCCACGGTATCCAGCTTCTCCTGCTCGACGGCCTGGGCAAAAAGCTCGGGATAGATCTCGTTGACCGCATCCTCATAGAAGATCTCGGCGCCATACATGGCCTCGATGATTTTACGGGGAGCCTTGCCCTTCCGGAAACCGGGGATCATGATACGGCCCCGCTCCTTCTTATAGACCTTCTCGATGGCGGCCTCGAACTCCTGGGCGCTGGCCTCGATGGTCAGGGCCACCATGCTTTTTTCCAGCTTCTCCACGTTCTTCACATTCATGTTTGTACTTCCTCCTGTCGGCATTGGCGCAGTCCTAACCATGCGCCGTGCGATATCTTTTTTATTGTATCAGGGATGACGGCATTTTTCCAGTGTTTTTTCCCATTTTCTTAGAAGATTTTCAAATAATTTGCTCCAAAGGGGTGTCCAATACCTTTTGGGGCCGAAAATTCAGATAATCTCCGGCAATCAAGTGATATTCCACACTGCCCTGCCGGCCTTCCCGGGCAAGGCGGTGGCTGCCTCCATGGAGGTGGCCGTAATAACAGGCGGTGACCTTATAATATTCCAGCAGATCAACGATCTCCTGGCAGATATACCCCTCATAAAGCGGCGGATAGTGAAGGAAGCACAGCTTTTCCCGTTCCCCCGCCGCCTTCAGAGAGGTCTCCAGCCGCAGCAGCTCCCGCTTGAAGACCTTCTCGTTGTGTCCGTCGGCCTCCTCCTCAAAGAACCATCCACGGGTACCGCAAAGGGCTACATCGCCGTAAAGATGGCAGTTGTTATGGAGCAGGACAAAGCGATCCAGCCCGTGGTCCGCCCAAAAGTTCAGCATCTTGTTGGCAGTGGTCCACCAATAGTCGTGGTTTCCCTTCAAAAGATACTTTTTCCCGGGAAACAGAGCATCCAAAAACTGAAAATCCGGCAACGCTTCCTCCAGGCTCATCCCCCAGGACAGGTCGCCGCAGAGGACTACGGCATCGTCAACGGTAAGGGAGGCAAAGCCTTCCCGCAGCTTTTCCACATAGCCCACCCAATTGCCCCCAAAGGTGTCCATGGGCTTATTGCCCCCCAGGGAGAGGTGGGTGTCCCCGATCGCGTATAGGGCCATCCGGCCACTCCCCTTTCTACTCAGGTTTTATCCGCCGTCCATGAAGCAGATGCAGCAGTTCCTCTTGAAGCCGCCGTTGTTTATAACGGACAGGGAGCTGGCAGAGGAAAAGGATTACAGCGGCCAGCAGAGCCGTCAGCAGTACGCCCTGCCATCCGTACTGCATCCCTTTCCGGAAGACACCAGCGGGATAGAGCAGGCAAAAGCCTATCAGGAAAAAGGTTCCCAAGAAGCTGCTGCGCACTCGGAGGCTTAGAAGGGAGCCCAACCCATTTTTTGCAAGCTCACATTCAAAGATAGGTTGGGCGAAGCGATAGCCCCGCCAGTCAAAGGACTGTAGGACAAAGCACCCCTCCCGGATGGGACTGCGGGCCACAAAAAGCTGCTGTGCTTTCTGGCCGTTCCACACCCTGTCGCCGCCCTGGCTACGGCTACGGAGCAAACCGGCCGCTATATCGGGAGGATAATCGGTTTGGATACAGAAGTTGCGGCGCATCTCGGAGGCCTCCCATCTGTTTCGCTCTCTTAAATGAATGGATAAGGTGCCTGCCGGTCTTGCTTACCGCAGCATTTCCCGCACAGCCGCTACCATCTGCTCCTTCTCCACCGTCTGGTCAAAACGGATCCTCTTCCCAGCCAGGCCGGTGAGAGGGGCTGGGGCGGCGATGCCAGTGAGGTCGGAAAGCTGCTGGATGCTGTCCAGCCCGTGGGCGGGTTCCTTGCCCCCCAGCGCCTCCATGACGGCAGGACAGAATTTAAAGGGGCTGGCAGTGGAGACCACCAGGGCGGGAGCGGCGTCGCCCGTCTTTGCCCGATACTGCTCCAGAGCGTCCACTGCCACGGCGGTGTGAGGATCGATCAGATACTGCTTTTCTCTCCACATATTGCCGATGGCCGCCTTGGCGGCCTCGTCGTCACAGAAAGCGGCAGCAAAGTCTTTGTCCAGCTTTTTCTTTACCTCGTCGGAGACCTGATACCGCCCGGTGCTGTTGAGCTGCTCCATATAGCCTTTGACCTGCTCAGCGTTGCCAAAAGTGTAGGCGTGGAGGAGCCGCTCCAGATTGGAGGAGATCAGAATGTCCATGGAGGGAGAAATGGTGTTGTAGAAGGGCCGGTTGCGGTCATAAACTCCGGTCTGGATAAAGTCGGTAAGGACATTATTGCTGTTGGAAGCGCAGATCAGCCGCCCCAAGGGCACGCCCATCTGCTTTGCGTAGTATGCCGCCAAGATGTCGCCGAAATTGCCGGTGGGAACGCAGACATTCAGCTTATCCCCCTTCTCCAGGGCCCCTTCCTTCATCAGGTCGCAATAGGCGGAGACATAGTAGACGATCTGGGGCAGCACCCGTCCCCAGTTGATAGAGTTGGCCGAGGACAGGAAATAGCCCCGCTTGGCCAGCTCCTCCTTTAGGGCGGGATCGGAAAAGATTCGCTTCACCCCGGTCTGGGCATCGTCAAAGTTGCCCACCACTGAGCAGACCCCTACATTGGCCCCCTCCTGGGTGTTCATCTGCAGCTCCTGAATGGCGGAGACCCCATCTCTCGGATAGAAAACCAGGATCCGGGTACCGGGGACATCCCGGAACCCCTCCAGGGCCCCCTTGCCCGTGTCGCCGGAGGTGGCCACCAGGATGCAGGCGGTCTTCTCCTCCCCCTCCTTACGCAGGGCTGCGGTGAGGAGATGGGGCAGCATCTGCAACGCCATATCTTTAAAGGCGCAGGTGGGGCCATGCCACAGCTCCAAAGCGTAAGTAGTATCGTCCACCCTGCGCACCGGGGCCACTGCGGGATCGTCAAACTTTCCGCCCCCGTACGCTTTGGAGCAGAAGCTGGTAAGTTCAGAGGCAGAGTAGCTGTCCAGGTACATATTCATCAGGTAGACAGCCCGCTGCTGATAGGTCATATTCTTCAGGGTATTCAGGGCGTTGCCGGCCAGGGAGGGCACCGCCTCCGGAGTATAGAGCCCGCCGCCGGGGGCCAATCCATAGGCGATAGCGCCAGACACAGTGGTCTTTTGCAGTCGATCTCTGGTACTTACGTAGTACATACTTCTCTCACGACCCTCATTAAGTTATTGTAGAACAGACCCTTGACCCGGTCCTCGGGGTAATTCATTTGCAAAAGGCGGTCGGCCAACTTGCCAATATCCTGGATCCCGGTGACGCCGGCGGGAGGATGGGCGATCCCGTCCCAGTCGCCGCCCAGAGATACGTTCTCCTCCCCGCCCAGGGAGAACCAGTGCTCCACGTGGGAAACGATGGTGTCCACTGTGGGGGCAGGACCCAGGAACTCGTCGCACAGATTGAGTCCTGCTACGCCCCGCTTCTCTATTATGGCAGTAAATTGCTCATCGGTCAAGTTTCTTGGGTGAGAACATATTTTTCGGCTGTTGGAGTGGCTGGCAAAGAACGGCTTTTCCGCCAGCTCCACAACGTCCCAAAGCCCGGGATCGGAGAGATGGGACACATCGATCAGCATCCCCAGCTCCTGCATCCTACGGGCAAAGGCTTTCCCCTGGGCAGTCAGCCCTCGCCCGGGCTCCTCCACATTAGTGCCGGAAAGGAGATTGACATGGTTCCAGGTCAGATTTACCGCCCGGACCCCAAGCTTGTAGGCCTCCTCCAGCTTGGCAAGATCACAGTCCAGAAGCTCCGCCCCCTCCACAGAGAGGAAAGCGGCATTTTTCCCCTGGGCCCAGGCGGCCTCAGCCTCTGCGGCGGTTCGGCAATGGACGATCAGATCGGCATTGGCGGCCAATTCCCGCCGAAAGAGGGCGACCTCCTCCTGAAATACCTGGTATAGCGGTCTTCTGGGCATGTCCTCCGGCTCCCCGAAGCAGGCGAAAAACTGGGCCCACCCCCCATAGGCAGCCATGCGCTCCAGGTCCAAATGTCCGTTGTTCCTTCGAAAGCTACCGCCTTGCTGGTAACAGCGCAATACGGTGTCGCAATGTCCGTCAAATACCCTTGGCATATGTACTCGCTCCCTTAAAACGCATTTTCGATATAGAGGATCTTCGGCGCCTTTGTGGCGATTCCCTCCGGGGCATAGACCTCGGCCACATCAAAACGGGGCTGCAGCGTGGTGGGATTTTCCGCCAGATAGAGCTGGGCTGCCAGGCGCAGCTTTTCCTGTTTCCTCCGGTCCACGAACTCCCGGGCCTGGGCAAAATGGGCGTCCTTCCGGAGCTTCACTTCCACCAGGCGCAAATAGGTCCCGTCAGAGGCGATCAGGTCGATCTCCCCCATCCGGCAGTGCCACCCGGCGGATAAGATCGTACATCCATTGCGGCGCAGGTCTTCGGCCACAACACTTTCTCCCCAGCGGCCCAGGAGCTTCCGGTCTCCCCCGGCGCTCATCTCCGCTCCTCCCACTTTTTCAAAAAGGTCAGACGGTGGATGGGGCTGGGACCATATTGATCCAACATCTCGTAGTGTAGCTTAGTGCCATATCCCTTGTGTCGTTCAAAGTGATATTCCGGATATTTTTCCGCCATTTCCCGCATGAAATGGTCCCGGCTCACCTTTGCCAGAATAGAGGCTGCCGCAACGGACATCGACAGGCTGTCTCCCTTTACGATTGTTCTGTGAGAATGTGTTATAGCCGCACACTTCCCTTTGTCACGGTTGCCATCCACAAGGGCAAAGTCCGCTTTCGGCGTCAAAGCGTCTATGGCCAGCTGCATAGCCTTCATCCGCGCGCTGAGGATATCAGTGGCGTCGATCTCTTCGGCATCCACACTGGCCACAGCCCAAGCCAAGGCCGTCTCTTTTATGACAGGGGAAATCACTTCACGGCACTTCTCAGTCAATTGTTTGGAGTCGTTCAAGCCTTCAAGACTGATATGGTGAGGTAAAATGACCGCCCCGGCATAGACCGGACCGGCCAGGGGGCCGGCCCCCGCCTCATCCACGCCGCAGACCATGGTATATCCCTGGGCCCAGCACTCCTCCTCATAGCTCCAAAGGGGAACGCTCATTGCGCCACCTCCTGAGGTATTTCAAGTGTAAAGCGGCCTAACTTGCCCCCACGAAGCTCGTCCAACAGGATTCGGGCCATCCGCTCGGTGTCCACATCTCCTCCGGAGATGCGGAAGCCCCGCTTTGCCGCAGCAGTCTGGAGCAGTTCATAACCATAGGCAACGGGATCCATCCCT
>Ga0137298_11561_pt1 | contig 11767 bp, 11 predicted proteins | sample RamsorincwithD2O_2_FD_97182 | JGI IMG/M metagenome (GOLD analysis project Ga0137298, IMG submission 97182) | Mouse cecal microbial communities from Vienna, Austria - Glucosamine amended with D2O | ecosystem: Host-associated > Mammals > Digestive system > Large intestine > Cecum | place: Austria...
CAGAGGATTTACCGGAGACAGAGCCGAACGCTTCAGAGAAAGGACAGATTGAAGGGCAGGTGTCTATGTTTAGTATGGGACCAGCGGCCTAAAGGAAGGCAGCGATATAGGTGAATGATGAGAGAACAATCATGTTCAAAGAGAAACGGATACAAGGCGGACCCTTGTATGGAAGCATGAAAAGGAGAAGATAAAGGAGCGTAAAGAGATGATACTTGCCTATAAAGGATTTGACCTGGATTTGTCCTGCACATCAAGAGGAAACCGTTTCCAGTATGCCCCTGACCGCTGGAATGAGGAGCCCAGGGCCAAGTGCGGAGAGAACGGCTTTCACTGTGCGGAGAATCCCCTGGATTGTCTGACCTATTATCCCTGCATGGAAAAATCGGTCTACTATCTGGTGGTAGCAGCCGGAGATATCAATGATGATGAAAATGGCAGCAGAATCTCATGTACCAGGCTGCGGCTGGTGAAGCGGCTGAACCTGGAGGAGTTTGTAGCCCACAGTCTGAATTATATCTGGAATCATCCACTCAGGGAGAATAACCGGCGGGTGTGCAGGGAAAGCGGAACCGGAAAGGAAGGCTTTGTGATCGTCAGAGGAAAAGCTCCAAGGGCCTGCGGGAAACTGGGGGATGTTTTTGGGATAGTAAAGGAAAAAAGCGGAAGCAGAGAGGGAATGGAAATGGGGCTTTATATCGTTGACGGCAAGGAGATTTTACCGGACACATGGTATAACGTCCACGGAAATCCAGTGAAAAGCATGAAGAAAGGAGCAGCGATTCCAGCATGAAGAAATCACAGTTAAAGAAACTGAAATGCTTAAATGCAACAAGGCAGATCATGGAGATGGCAAAAAAGGAAGTGCCAAAGAGAAATGAGTATGATAATCAGGAATCCTTCAGCCGGGGGCTTTTTATGAGGTGCCAGGTGGAGAAGGGAATCCTGAAGGTGTCGCTGTTTCTCACAAGGGACCTGCGCATAGGGAGCCATAGACCTGTGTATCAGGTATTTGTAGACAGGGAGGCCAGAGACTTTGTGACCTGGGATTCTGTTCTGGAGAAATGGAGAGGGGCCAAGGTGGATTATCTGGACTGGCCCCACGCATTCTGGGGAACGGAACGATATATGGGTCCCAAAGATAACAAGATCCTGCAAACGTATCTGGGCGTTTCGGAAGGCGGATACAAGGGGCTTTTGGAATATCAGAGAAAGATACGGGAGGAGCAGCTTCAAAAAAGGCACAAAAAGCAGACAGACCCCTGGGACCGGTATCTGGAGCAGGTTCCGGAATTGCCAAAGGACTGGGACCACTGGGTAGACAAGGAGGGAATCGGGCAGAATTACATGTTCTACGATTACTCCAGGAAAAAGAAACAGAAAGGGTATTGCAGCTGGTGTGAGAAGGCGGTTCCCATTGAAAAACCCAGGCACAAGAAAGAGGGCGTGTGCCCGGTCTGCGGCCGTAAAATCCAGTTTAAGGCCAGGGGACGGGCAGGCAGCTTCTGGACCGATAAGCGGTATGTCTATCTGCTCCAGGAGTGCCGGGACGGAATGGTGCTGCGGGAGTTTCGGGTATGGCGCTGTTATAAGAAGGGCCGGACTATATCTGCCAGGAAGAGAGGCGGGTCATTTATGGAGACGGCCTGGCAGCCAGAACCTTCTACTATGGGTTATACAAAAAGAGGGATTTCCGGTGGATTGAAACCAGCAGTCTGAGCTATGACCATCCTAGTTCATACTGGCAGTATTTTAAAGAAAAGTATGAGGGACAGTTGTATGGTATTTCCTTGCCGGACCCGGAGTGCTGGGGACTTATACGGACGGGGCTGGCCCAGTTTGCCAGACAGAGAGAGCAGATTGACCCGGAGCAGTATTTGTATCATTTAAGGAAGAAACCTTATCTGGAGAGGCTGGTAAAATGCGGCCTGTTCCGGCTGTCTGAGGAAGTCTACAATGGGAAGACGGAACTTGAGATCAGGGAGTCTTCGGATTTTGCCAAATCCATTGGCATAGACCGATACCGGATGAAACGGCTCAGAGAGCATGACGGAGGGAGCCTGTATCTGAAATGGCTGATTTTAGAGAAACATCAGGGAAAAGAAATACCGGATTCGGTGATTGACTATTTTTCCGGATACCAGATTGAGCCGAAAGACCTGGATTTTATATCGAAACAGATGAGCATGGTGCGGATTAAAAATTATCTGGAAAAACAGCACAAATTGTCCGGAAGGCCGCCCAAAGAGCTTCTTTCCACTTGGGCAGATTATCTTTCCATGTCGTTCAGGCTGAGAAGGGATATTACCAGGGAGATTTTTTTCAAACCCAGAAATCTGCTGGAGAGCCATGATGAGGCTGTGGAGCTGTGCGGGAATAAAGAGATTGCCATGCGTGCAGTGGAAGTTACTAAGAAATATCCGGATGTTGATAAAATCTGCCAGTTCGTAAAAGAAAAGTTTGAATTTGCGGATAGGAAGTACCGGATTGTGGCGCCGGAGAAGGTAGAGGATATCATGTATGAAGGGCAGGCCTTAAGGCACTGCGCCGATTCCAGTGATATCTACTATGAACGGATTCAAAACAGGGAGTCTTATATCATGTTTCTTCGGAAGGCGGAGGAACCGGACAAGCCTTATTATACCCTGGAGGTGGAGCCGGACGGGACAATCCGGCAGAAACGGACAGTGGGAGATAGGCAGAATAAGGATCTGGAGGACGCAGTGGTATTTTTAAGGAAATGGCAGGAGGAGATCCAGAAGCGGCTTACTCTGGAAGATTACCGGCTTGCAAAGGAAAGCTCCAGGCTTCGGGTGGAGGAATTTAAGAAGCTGCGGGAGGAAAAGGCCAAGATCTGGCACGGGCATTTGCAGGGACAGCTGCTGGCGGACGTGCTGGAGAGAGATTTGATGGAGGCAGTGAGAAGCGCGGAAATGGGAGATAGGAATTTTGATGTGTTGGGAGATGGCTTAGTAAGTGAAAACTTGCCAAGTGAATGTGAGGAACGTATCAAGCAGGAAGAGCAGGGAACAGAGCAGAAGGAGGAACTGGAACTGCCTCTGGCTGTGGCTGCATGATTTTCTTAGTGGTTTTTTTGAGAAGCTGGGAGATAGTTATCTTTGTATAAGGAAGGATGTGCTTACTTGTGGGAGAGGAATGTAAAGGGGTAAAGACAGTGGAGTTCAGCGAAGCGGATCTGGTGGAGTTACTGTATGACGCCTGCGTTTTTTATGGTGGCCGTCTTACTGCAATCAATAAGGAACTGATTGGCTGTATAGAGGTTGCCGTAAAATTGGAGGGTAAAGCAAAGGAAGCTTACCAGATGGCACTGCGGATTGCGAAGCAGATGGGTGACAAGGAGTAAGCAAGGAGGAAAGATGTTATGGAATTTTATCAGACAAATGGAGGAAAGAGGTTTTTTGAAGTCCAGCTTCCGAAATTGATTCGGGCGTTGGAGGATATGACAGAGGCTTTGAACCGGAAGCAGGCTCCAGTGGTGCTGCCAGCAGAGGTGGGAGACGATTTCCTGAGAGAGCTTTATTATGGAAATGCAGACATTGGAGTGGGTTCTACAGAAGGCTATAACAATGAGACACTGAAAGAGATCACGCTTCTTCAGGAGGAATTAAAAAAGGAACTGAATGAGGAACAATGGAAGCTGTTTGAAGCGTGCAGCTGTAAGATGAGTGGATATACTTCATCGGAGAGCTGCCGGATGTTCCAGCATGGATTTCGGCTGGCGGTAAACCTGATTGTGGCTGGGCTTGGTGTGCCGGGAGAGAGTTGATGAATAACAGATACATGAGCAACAAATATATGGGCAATAGTCAGCGGTTGTACCGACATGCTAAGGGAATATAAGCAGGGAGTGATTTTGCATATAAGGGTGTGAAACTAAGGGGAGGCAGGAGAGTTAGGCTGCTTCCCCATAGAAAGATTCAGGAAAAAGATTTTTCCGCTTCTCCCTAAAATATCGGTAGGAATCCCGGTATTTTTTGGTATAATGAAAGTAGGACAGCGATTGGACAGCAGCGGGAGAACTGGCAGCAGACAGGCGAAAGCGGAATTGTGTAAGATTAAGGCAGAGTAAAACAGCAGTAGGAGGTGCGGTTCCCATGTATCTGAAACGAAAAATATATGACCGACTGATGGAATGGAAGAACGACAAAAGCCACAGCACCTTGGAGGTAAACGGTGCCAGGCAGACCGGAAAGACATACATCATCAATAAATTTGCAGATGAAAATTTCAAGCATAAAATCTACATTAATTTGTTTGACCTTTCCGGAAAGCAGTTTATGGAGTGTTATCAGAAAGCAACGGAATGGGTTCCGGGAAGCAGACGGCCGGAGTTTCCGCTTCATGAGGCGGTCCGCCTATATGAACCTTCTTTTCAGGACTGTGGGGATACGGTGATTATCATTGATGAGATTCAGGAATCTTCAGAGATTTATAACCGAATCAGAGAGTTTACCAGACAGTTTCAGGCACGGTTTATCATCACGGGAAGTTATCTTGGACGGGTGCTGGAACCGGAGTTTCACTATGCCAGCGGGGATATTACAAAGCTGAGGATCTATACCCTTTCCTTCGAGGAATTTCTGGAGGCACTGGACGGGGAACTTTACCAGGCATGGAGAAGCCTTCCTTTGCCTGAGGCAGATGACAACTGCCCGGAGGTGTATGACCGGCTGAGACTGGCCTATGATCAGTACTGCCAGATTGGCGGTTATCCGAAGGTAGTGGAAGCATATCTGGAAAGGAGGGACATTCTGGCAGCCCGGAAGGAACTGGTGCGGATTATCCAGATTTTTTTGGAAGAATCCATGCGGTATTTTAAGGATATTACGGATATCAGTGTGTTTACTAATATTTTCTTAAGTATCTGCCGTATCCTTTTGCGGGAAAAGAAGGGATTGGAGGAGGACAGTGTCAGTGAGGAACTGCAAAAGCTGGTGACGAAGAATTATTCCAGCAATTTGTCAAAGGAAACCTGCAACCGGGCGATTAGCTGGCTGTACCATTCGGGGATTATCGGATTCTGCGGAAAGATTATTGAAATGGACTTTCTGGATTTTAAGCCGGGAAGAAGGTGCTTTTTTATGGACCCAGGGGTTGCGGCCTACTATTTAAACAGGGTAGGAACTACGGAGGCGGCTGTTAACGGAACGCTGAATGAGAATTATGTGTTCATCAATCTTTTGAAGCGCCAGGATTTCCCAGAGGAGATTACCTTTGAAATGCCGGCATTTGCCACATATAAGGGCGGAGAGATCGACTATGTGGTGCAGACAATCCGGGGACACAGAAGATATCTGGTGGAAGTGAAATCAGGAAAGGGAAGGGCGGCTACTGCCCTTAAAGCATTGGAGGCTGGAAAGGCGGATTACCTGCTGTATCTGAAAGGTAACACAAAGGGCGGCAGGGAAGGGAAAATTTTCACGCTGCCTCTTTATATGCTGGAGCGATTTGAGTTTTAGAACGAAAAGAAAGAATAGGGATACTGTGAAGAAAGGCCGTGGGAAACTGCGGCCTTTTGTGATACTTCAACATGAAAACCATTCGGAAAAAGAAGGAGGAACCTATGGAGTTAAAGGGTAAATGGCTTGATGAATACTGCAATAGCTGCGGCCGACAGATCAGTACCTGGGACAAGCGAATATCAAAGGTACTGGCCTACAAATATCCCTGTTGTGAGGACTGTATTGCAAAAGAATATGACATGGAGCCGGAGGACCTTCGCAGGCGCATGGAAAATGTCTTTGGTATGCGGCCCTGTCTGGGACTGTAGGGGTCTGCCATGAAAGAGTACAACCTTTTTACACAAAAACTCTTTGAGCAGGGGTATACCTTTGAACATTATCCAAACTATGCCAGAATGCCAAATCCGGTTTGCGACCGGAAATTATTTGACATTATGGGAGGCTTCCGATATGAGAACTGGTATCAGAACCAAAAGGTTTATTCCACCGGCTGCGGGCTTTTGTGCCGGGGGTCAGATTTCTCAAACGGATATATGTCTTATATGGGCATTGACTGGAAGCCGGAAAATAATAATCCGGTGATTCTCTGCCCTTACAAAAAGGAACAGTGTACGCTTCGCAGCCCCTTGCTGGACCATGTTGAAGGCGGTGGTATCTGCAAAATCAGTCAGTGCGACTGTCATGAGGTGGATGTGCCCTATGAGTATGAACACAGCAAGGATCGGGTTTGGGATGAACGTCACAAGAGAATCAGGGAAAAATATGAGGAGTTAAAGAGGCAGAAGAAAGGCCATGTCTGCTACTGGCAGACCAGCTATAACGAATGGACGGAGCAGTGGGAGCAGAGGTATGACCCGATGGAATGTGCCAGGATGTGTATGAATACAGGCGGAACCTGCGACCTGAAGCACACGCTGATTTCCAAAAAACGGGGGAATGTATTCTATGATGTGAAGATTACACGAATCCGCCGTGACGGTACGCTGTTTGACGGCCAGAAGGAGATCAGTATCCAGAAAGGGTGCCGGTTACTGGAAACCAGTAAATCCATGACAATCTGTGAGAACATTGTGCGGTATGGGAGAAAACTGATTATCAGCCATGAGCAGATGAAGTACCATAGTGAGATGTTTGTCTATGGCTGGAAAGTGGAGGTCTTAAATATCCGGGCCGAACGCAGGGAGAGCCGGGATCTGCTTCAGGACCTGCAGGATATCCGGGAGGGAATCACCATTGTCCATGCTTCGGATCAGGAAAAAAGGAATAAAGAGCTGAAAAAGCAGAACCGTGCGAAGCAGAAAGAAAAGCGGGAGAAAAGGCTGGAGCAGAAGATTGTGCAAAATGGCTGGGACAGCCTGGAGCCATTTTCCCTGGATTATCACCATGCTTTGAAGTGGTTTGGGCAGGAGAAGATAGAGGTTTTGGAGAGACGACATCAGAAGTATCAGGAGGAGGAGAGGAACAAGCCCCAGCAGATGAGTCTGTTTGAGTTTATGTAGAACGGCAAGGCGTATTATCAGGGGGGGGGCAGCTTTTAAATACGAAAGCTGCCTTCTGATTGTAAATGAATCTGAAATTATCTGAGAAAAATTCCAAAAAAGTCTTATAAGAATCCTATTTATTTTATGAAAGGCCCAAAAGCCAATGTACCTTGACAGCAGAATAGGTTCAGTTGTTCTGTAACGCAGGCAGATTCTGAGCATGTGGGGGATACGCTATGGCAGAGATTTCGCTGCCGCGATGAATATCCACTCAAAAATAGGCCCTGGCAAGGGCCTGATGGCTTTGGCAGGTATCTGGCAGAATGTGTCAATATGTCAATAACATTCTTAACCGGATTTGCCTTCAAAGCTGTGCGAAGAAAAGAATCTGCCGGAGACTTGTGGGGACTGTCCCTCACCGAAGGAGGGGAGGCGAAGCCGTGATGGCAAGATCCGGCCTGGTTTAAGCCGTTTTGCAAACGGGCAGGACAACTCCGGTGCCGGGGGACGGGGAAATACGGCACAGAGATTTGCTTTGGAGAGAATAGGACAAAGCGCTGTTTGTATATATTTAAAGAAAACAGGCTTCCTATATTCAGATATATGACACAAACGTATGCTTAGATAGTCTAAGGGAGGAATGCTATGGTAGCAGCAGCTCATACAGCAGATTTAAAAAATTTAGATATCAGGACGATTAGGCCGGATACATTAGAACATATAGAGAACGTGAAAATAAATACGGATTTACCAGTGGAAGAACGAATGATGGAATTTGTAAGGCAGATTAAGAATCCCTATTTTTTCCGTTGTGGGAAGCTGATTGTCCAGGTCGAATACAGCGATACTGATAAAACCATTAACGATTGCCTGAAGGAATTTATTGAAAGCCAGATAAGCTAAAAGTATCTGGACAAATCCTTCAAAAATTGTTACAATAGTTTCAGGAATAAAATCAGAAAAGCTTATCAACCAGGCAATCAGTTTTCTGACTTAATTGATTATGTCAGGAGAGTGAGTTTTTTGCGTGGTTATTCAGAAGGTGTTTTTTACGCCACTCCATATTATCGCATTTCAAATGACGATGGAGATCTTGCCGTTTCAGGCAAAGGGGAAAGCAACAGTATCAGCAACCAGAGAAGCTTAATAGAGGATTATGTAAAGGACAAACCGGAGATCATTCTTTGTGAGGAGAGAGTGGATGACGGTTTTAGCGGCGTGGATTTTGAACGTCCTGCCTTTAAACAGATGATGGAAGATGTAAAGGCGGGGAAGACAAACTGTATTATTGTCAAGGATTTATCACGCTTCGGAAGGAATTACATTGAGGTGGGAAGGTTTATTCAAAAAATCTTCCCTTATTTGGGTGTGCGCTTTATTGCGGTAAATGACAATTATGACAGCGCGAAAGGAAATGATGTGGAGGACAGTATTATGCTGCCCTTTAAGAACCTGATGAATGATTCTTACAGCAGAGACCTTTCTGTAAAGGTAAGGAGCCAGTTTGAGATAAAACGGAAGAGAGGAGAGTTTATTGGCTCTTTTGCTGTATACGGATACAAAAAGAATCCTGAAAATAAAAATCAGTTGGTTGTGGATGAATATGCGGCTGTTGTGGTGAGAGATATTTTTAAATGGCGGCTCTCTGGTATGAGTAATGAAAAAATAGCAGAGAGACTAAATGAACAGGGAGTCTTATCGCCGGCAGAGTATAAACGGTCTCTTGGCCTTCGGTATCAAAGTGGATTTCATGTGGAGAAGCAGGCTATGTGGAGTCCGGTTGCCATTGGACGGATTTTATCGAATCAGACTTATCTGGGGTGGGTGGTCCAGGGGAAAAGGACCACCCCCAACCACAAAGTAAAAAAGGTGATTGAAAAGAATCCGGATGAGTGGGTGATTGTGAGGGATATGCATGAAGCCATTATCACAGAGGAAGACTTTCAGACCGTACAGAACCTGATGAAAATGGATACCAGGATATCTCCGGGAAAAGCAAGGGTGTATTTATTTTCGGGGATGTTGGAATGTGGAGATTGCAAGGCCGCCATGGTTCGGAAGCTGGTAAGTGCCGGAAAGGATTCGGAGGGAAAACCAAGAAAATATCCTTATTATGTGTGCTCTGGTTATAAGAAGGACAAATGCTGTACCAGTCATATGATTCGTGAAGGGGAGCTGGAAAAGGTGGTTCTGATTGCTTTAAATAACCATATTTCCGCATTAATCAATTTAAAGCAGGTGCTGACAATCCTGGAAAACACGCCTCATTTCAGACAGGAGACGAAGAAACTTGACATCCAGATGTTAAAAATAAATGAGGAGATTGTCCGGATACAAAACTTAAAGGTTTCTTTATATGAGGATTTGACCGATGGCGTCATTGATAAGGATGAGTATTTTGAACTGAAACAAATCTATACAAAGCAGATGGGTGAACTGGAGAAAAAGAAGGCCCGCCTGAAGGAAGAGCAGGAATTGTGCAAAATAGAAAATATCCGAAAAAGTGAGTGGATGGAATCCTTTTTACAGTACCAGAATCTCCATTCTCTGTCCAGAGACATTATTTTGAAGCTGGTGGAGAAGATAAAGGTTTTTGAAAAAGGCCGCATAAAGATCGTGTTTCGATTCCAATACGATTACGAAATGGCTTTGCAGACCGCAGAAATATATCAGGAGTATCAAAATCATGAGCGTAAAGGGGAGGACCAGGATGGCCAGAAAAAGTAGAAAGGAAAGCAGCGTTCAAACTAGCGAAAGATTTAGCAAAACCATTGGTTATCAGGTGGGATTCTATTTGAGATTATCGGATAAAGAGGCGAAGGACAGGGACAGTGAATCCATTGAGAATCAGTTTGCTTTGTTGAAGGATTTTATTAAAAACAAGCCGGATCTCCGCCTGATTTCCACGTTTACCGATGATGGAAAGACAGGAACGAATTTTAGGAGAAGTGGATTTGAGCAGATGATGGATGAGGTAAGAAGTGGGCGGATCAACTGTATTATAGTAAAAGATCTGTCACGCTTCGGAAGAAATTATCTGGAAGCGGGGCATTATATTGAGCATGTGTTTCCTTTTCTGAATATTCGGTTTATTGCGGTTACAGATGGCTTTGATACACTGACAGCTACTCCGGCCCAGTTGTCCTACCTGATTCCTCTTAAGAATATCATGAATGAGAACTATGCCAGGGATATTTCTAAAAAGGAGCGTTCCGCAAAAAAGGTATTGAGGAAAAAGGGATGTTTTTTGGGCGCCTATGCTATGTACGGATATGAAAAAACATCGGATAAACATGTGATTGGAGTGGACCCGGAGGCAGCGGTTCATGTGAAAACCATTTTTGATTTGTGTGAGAAGGGATACAGTGATTCTGCCATAGCAAAGTATCTCAATGAACGTAAGGTTCTCTGTCCGGCCAGGTATAAATATGAGAAAGGAATTGTAAAAAACGCCAAGTATGCCAACACATCTGGCTGGTATCCGCAGACCATAGCGGGTATTTTGACCAGCCGTGTTTACATAGGGGATATGGTTCAGGGAGCAAGGAGAAGTAAGGAAATAAAAGGAAAGAAAGAAGTGGTTCCTATGAGTGAGAGGGATATTGTTTCAGGAACTCATGAAGCAATCATATCGAAAGAGCAGTTTGACAGAGTGCAGGAAATCCGTATGGACAGGCATAGGCAGTATGAGAAAATGATACAAGAGAATCGGAGACTGGCTGGGAAATCAGAAAACAGTGGTATTTTGAAGGGAAAAGTGTTTTGTGGTGATTGTAAAAGGGCTATGGTAAGGAAGCATATCAAGTCATGTAAAGATAAGTATCGGTATGTCTGTGATATGCATGAAAAAACGGGACAGTGCAGCCGCAAGTTTTTACCGGAGCAGGAACTGTTTGAGATGCTTGGCTGTCTGATCCGGAGACAGATTGAGGCGGCCTGCCAGGTCAAAGAATGGCTCCATAGCAGGAAACAGGAGGAAGCAAGGGAGTTGTCCCGCTCCCAACAGACCCTTAGAGAAACAGAGGATAAACGGAACCGTCTTGTGCAGAAAATTGCAGCGCTCTATCAGGATTGGAAGGAAGGGATTCTTGACCAGGACGAATATCTTTATATGAAGAAGCGATATGAGGAGGAGTTGACCGGGTGTGAAGGGGAAAGAGAGGAACTGATGGGCAGGAAACAGGAATATATTTTGGCCTATACATCGGAGAACCCTGCATTGAAAGCAGTATCGGAGATCCCGAATGATTTCTTGTTGTCAAGGGAATTGGTTGACCGGTTGATAGAGAAAATTGAAATTTATGAGGGAAACAGAGTCAGGGTTTCTTTTAAATTTCAGGATGAAATGCAGAGACTGCTTAGAGCAAAGGTGGAAGGGGTTATCAGTGAAGAGAGAGGAGAGACTGCTGGTTAAGTATTACCGCCTTTCCCTGGAAGATGAGGCAGACGGGGAAAGCAACAGTATTGGAAATCAGAGAAAGCTTATTGAAGATTATGTGGAGGAAAGGGAGGATTTAAGAGAACTTACCAGTCTGGAACTGTCTGATGACGGATATACAGGAACCAACTTTAATCGTCCGGGAATCAAAAGATTCCTGGACCTTCTTAAAAAGAACCAGGTGGCATGTCTGGTGGTGAAGGATTTTTCCCGATTTACCAGGGATTATATTGAACTGGGAAATTATGCGGAGCAGATATTTCCGTTTATGGACGTTCGTTTTATTTCTGTAAATGACAGATATGACAGCAGTTTTCAGAGCAGCCATGACGGCCTGGAGATTCCGTTTAAGGGGATTTTAAACG
>Ga0137298_11562_pt1 | contig 11757 bp, 10 predicted proteins | sample RamsorincwithD2O_2_FD_97182 | JGI IMG/M metagenome (GOLD analysis project Ga0137298, IMG submission 97182) | Mouse cecal microbial communities from Vienna, Austria - Glucosamine amended with D2O | ecosystem: Host-associated > Mammals > Digestive system > Large intestine > Cecum | place: Austria...
ACCAAAACAGGAGGCGGTATCCAAGAATTTGTTGGGGTTGGGTATAAAGTGATTCGTTTTAATGAACTCATTGGGTGGACCAGAGATGATATCCGCTATTACAAGCAAAACAAAATTGGAACTTGGTTTATGAAAGTAGAGGACTTTAACCAAGAAATCGAAGAAGAAAAGAGAAAAATAGATAAAGAAAATAATCAATTTGTGCCATTGGAGGAAGTACCGCAAGATTATGACTTAGAACAGGCTATTTTTGATGGCTGTTTCATTCAAAATAAGCAAGGCGTGTATCATGTAGAGGAACTGGACGAGTTTGGCAGTTTTGTGGGAATGAAACAGAAATTTATTGTTCGAATGGTAACCTTCACGAAAGAAGGAGATATGCTTTTACAAGATATTACTTACTTACCAGAACAAAAAATATTTCAAATTCGAGAAGACCATACAAGAGATCGAAACTGCAATCCAGGGGACAGACGTATTCTAGAAAAAACGTACTCAGCAGACGAATACATCATCCGAACAGAATTAAACGAAAACGAGCAAGTAGTATTTGCCATGTATCGAAAAGAGGGCGATAAAAATGTTACGAAAGAACAAGAACTTTGCAAATTTTCAGTCCATGATACAATACCATATGGCGAATATCAGAATTTTGAAGGAACCATCTTAGAAGTAAACAAAAAGCAATTAACGATTGAGCCAAAAGAAGGAAGTAAAATCCGAAAAATAGCAAATAAAGTACAGGTTAAAAAAGAGCCTTGGGACTACAACAAGTATACAGTAGGGCAAGTAATACGATTAACATATCGAAGGATTGATAAAACACCAGAAATTCCAAAATTAGAAAGCGTACATATCCGAACAATGGATTTTGAAATCCATTTCCGTGAAATCGTAAACAAAACAGACAGGGAAATTTATTCGATATTAACGAAAAAAGAAGGATATGAATATAATGTGTACACCTATGGAGGCGATGCAGATATCGTAAGAAAAGGACAAACAATTAATTTTGACACAGCCTTAAAAACAGGAGAGGTTAGTGCCGAAGATATTTTAGTAAAAGCACAACAAGATGTAGAAAGTGGAATTATCCAACAAAAAACTGCACCAAATGGAAGAGCAACTCTCTACTATTATGATACTTCTACTATTGTAAAATACAATACGGGAAAGGAAAAAGATACGATATATATTGCAAAACCAGATTTGAAAATAAGTGAATTACCCCAATAGAAAAGATGCAAGAATTTTACTTGCATCTTTTTTTCGGTAAGAAAAAATTAAGTAATTGGTAAGAAAAGAGTAAGACAACTGTAAGTTCTTATTAAAAAACTCCAGATATAAATTGGATACAATTTCATTAGGAGGATTTTTTATGGGAAACTTAGAAACATATGAAAACTTTATTCAAAATCACGAATTATGCGATTTCCAACAATCGATGAAATGGGGCAATGTAAAAGAATATTGGAAAAATGAAATCATTGCCTTACAAGACAAACAAGGAAACATACAAGCCAGTATGAGTATTTTAATTCGTAAAGTTCCGCTTTTTGGTAATCTGATGTATGTGCCACGAGGACCAGTTGGAGATATCCATCAAGAAGAAATCTTTCAAGAACTAACAACGCAAATGCGAAAAATGGCGCGAAAATATAAAGCATTTGTGGCTATTCTGGAACCAAATATAAAAAAAGAAGATGAGGAATTTATCCAATTAGCCAAAAAACTAAATTACCAGATCTATAGTAAGGCAGTGAATTTCCATCAAGAAATACAAGCCAGACATAATTTCAGATTAGCCTTAGAAAACCGAACGGAAGAAGAGATTTTTCGAAACTTTTCTTCCAAAACGAGATATAATATAAGACTAGCCATCAAAAAGGGCGTTGTGGTCAAAGAACGAAAAGAAGAAGGCTTGGACGAATTTTATCAGTTGATGCAAGAGACAGGCAAAAGAGACCATTTTCGTATTCGACCAAAAGAATACTTTGCCACCATATTAAGAGAATTCCCAGAAGAAGCCAATCTTTACATAGCATATTACCAAGACAAGCCAGTAGCAGGAATTATGCCCATTCAATATGGAAATAAAATGTGGTATCTTTATGGGGCAAGTGGAAATGAGCACCGCAACTGTATGGCAACCTATTTACTCCAATGGGAAATGATAAGACTTGCCAAAAGCCATGATTGCAAACTTTATGATTTCCGTGGTGTATGTATGGACCAAGGAAAAGAAGGAGGTTTATATCGCTTCAAAAAGGGATTTGGTGGAGAATTTGTAGAACTCATTGGCGAAATCTACATCGCTTTCCATCCCATCCAATATATTCTATACAAAATTACCAAAAGACTTTATGATAAAATTGCTCGCAAAATTTACGAACTAAAAAATCGGATAAAATACAAGCAAAGGACAAGAAAAGGTCCTCTGCTTTTTTGCTGCAAAAAAGTAAAAATTGTTAAAATCAAGATACATAATACCAAGAAAAAAGAAACATACTAAAAAAAGAAAAAAATAATAAAGGAGGATTTTTGATGAAAAAAATCATTAGTATGTTAGCCATTTTTTCAATTCTTATGCTAACACTTTGGACAGGAAACAGTTTTGCAGCAGCATTAGATACCATTCAAGTAGAAACTGACAAAACAACCGTAAGACCAGGAGAAAAAGTGGTGGTATCCATTACATTTGGAAAAGATTTATCTTCCTATACTTTCGATGTTTCCTATGACAAAAATATTTTTGAATACATCGAAGCAGACGGAGGAACAGCCAACGACTTAGACACCAAAGTAAGAGTAAATTTCCATGATACGACAGGAGGAACGGCTCCACGAACTGGAATGAGTGTAACATTCCAAGCAAAAGCAGACTTAATTACTTCAAATCCAACTGAATTTGGAATTACAGCAGAAGGATTAGGAGCTGTAGAAAGTGGCACTGTTACCACACTTGACGATATTACCACACCAATTGTGAAGAATGTTACCGTAGAGCCAGAATATGTAGATTACACCATCAAACTAGAAGCAGAAGGAGAAATCGTTAAAGGAAAAGAAAAAGCAATGACACTTTCGTATGGGTCTACAATGGGAAAACCATATGAACACGCTAGATTAGTTGCAAGTGCAACAACACCAGCGGGAGCAACTGTAAAGCTACTCGCCACTGATACACAGGATTTAGAACACGACATTATCCAAAGTGGATGGGGAGATGCACAAGGATATAAGATTGGTGGAAAAGATGTTTCGCAAGTATTGCAAACACGAGCAACGTTTAGTGATGCAGGAGAATATACCATTACCTTAAAGTTAATTGACCGAGATAATGGAGACCAAGTTATTGCTGAACAAGCTATTCCGTTTCAAGTATTAGAAAAAGAAACAGAAATTACCCCACCTGTGCAAGAACCAGAAACACCACAGACGCCAGCACCAGAAGAATCAGAAACTGAGACACAGCCAGAAGAAAAACCAAGTAAACTACCAAAAACAGGAGCTAATATCTATGGCCCAGCCATAGGAGTTGTTGCCATTTTATTCATCAGCTATTTAGCTGTTACCAAGAAGAAATAACAAAAGAAAAATAAGAAGGAGAAAGGATTTTCTCCTATCTTATACATAAAAGGAGAGAAAATGAACGTAAGAAAAATGGGAATTGTAGTACTTGTCGCTACAATCCTAGGAATTATGGCAGCAGTTGGGTGGCAAGAATGGAAAGAGGTACAAGAAAGTAAACAAGAAGAAAAAACAGATATTTTACAGGAGGAAAAATGGCAAGAAGAGCCAGAAGTTTTGCAAATTCAAACAATTGTATATCCCAAAGAAGAAATTGTGGATAAATACAAAGGCTATGCTGTAGTAGCAAAGTTGGAAATACCAGCCATCAAACTAGAAACATACATTTTAGAAAAATGCACCAAAAACTCTTTGAATAAAGCAGTTGCCAAATTTTGGGGAACCAATCCAAATGAGATTGGAAACTGTTCTGTTGCAGGGCACAATGCACCACGAAATAAGAACATGTTTTATCATCTAAAAAATTTGGAAATTGGAGATGAATTAACCGTATCTGACCGAAAGGTAGGAAAAGTACCCTATGAGATTTATCGCAAATATACAGTATTACCAGACGATGTAAGCCCTCTGGATGCAGATATGCGGAGGAAAAAGAGAGATTACCCTCATTACTTGTACGAACAATTCGTCCAAAAGATTAATTGTGAAAGCAAGAGAAAGGAGTTTGTAACATGAAGAAAATCATTGTATGGACTGGCATACTGGCTATCATTTGGCTTTGCATTTGGGGATGGGGGCAAATTTTTCCTTCTGAAGCATCCAATAAATATGAAGGAATTGATCAATTTCCAGGCAGTTATCAAGGGTATTTAACAGAACTCAAGAAAAAACATCCGAATTGGAAATTCAAAGCACTGTATACGAACTTGGATTGGAATTATGTAATTCAACAAGAAAATCAATTTGGAAAAAACTTGGTACCCAAAAACTATTCAGATGCTTGGAAAAACACGACACCAGGACAATACAATGTAGAAGTAGACCGTGGATGGGTAGACAGTTCGAAAGAAGCCATACAATATTGTATGGATCCGCGTAACTTTTTATATGAAGCACGCATTTTTCAATTTGAAACATTATCCTATGAACCTCATAGCAATAGCCTAACAGGAACCGACAAAATCCTCTATGGAACCGAATTTTACCAAACAAAAGTAAGTTATGTCGACTCGTCGGGAAATTGGATTCATATGGCAGAAACTTATGCAGATTTAATTCTAAGAGCAGCCCAAACTTCTGGTGTTAGTCCTTACCACTTAGCCTCTCGTATTAAACAAGAGGTAGGACCATTTTTATCTCATAGTTCTATCAGTGGTACAGTTCCAGGTTTTGAAGGCTTATATAATTTCTATAACATTGGAGCAACCAGTTCTCCCGAGCCAATGGGAGCCATAAAAAACGGACTGCAATATGCAAGAGATGGAAAAGGAGCTAGCCAAGATAAAAAAGACAAGTACCATATTCCTTGGAATACAAAAGAAAAAGCGATTACAGGAGGCAGCATCTTTATTGGAGCAAGTTATATCAACGTAGGACAAAATACCATCTACTTGCAAAAGTTTGATGTTAATGATGATCGAAATGGAAACCTATTTACCCATCAATATATGACTAATGTGCTAGCACCGTATAGTGAAGCAAAATCCATTTATAACGGCTATCAAAAAAGCGGATTATTAGATTTAGATATGACATTCCTCATTCCAGTATATAACAATATGCCAGAAGTCCCAATACCGAGTCCAAACATTAACCAAGCAGGATTTCAAGCAGACCATACCAAAGTAGTGTGCACACGGAAGCCGTGTCAACTTGCGAACTGGACCAGGCACTTCTTATGAAATTATAACTACCATCGAAAAAGACAATGAAATGACACGAATGGAAAGAGGAGCAGAATGGGCACGTGTGCAACTAAAAAATGGTATCATTGGGTATTTATCGAACACTTATCTAGCAGAAGTATCCATGGCACAAATTGAGCGCATCCAGTTAAGTATGGACAAAACTACCTTAAACAAAGGAGAACAAGGAAAAGTACAAGTCAAAATAGAGCCAATTGAGGCATGTACTCGTCCAATCCAATATAGGTCGAGTAATCCAAGTGTAGCGACAATAGACAGCACTGGAAAAATTCAAGCCATCCGTTCTGGAAAAACTACCATTACGGTAAAAGCAGTGGAAAATAATGTGGCAAGCCAAATTGAGGTAACAGTGGTAACAAAAGTAGCGGGAATTGAAATGCTACCACAACAGATCTATCTACAGGTAGGGGAAGCAATGCAGGTGCAAGCAAATGTATTGCCAGAAGATGCAGATTTGCCACAAATTGAATTTGAAAGCACTAGCCCAGAAATTGCCAGTATCTCAAAAACAGGAGAAATTTTGGCAAGAAAAGAAGGAAGAACCATCATTGTAGCAAGGGCAAAAGAAAATCCAGAAATTCAAACACAAACGAAAGTATTTGTTGTACGAGCCTTGGAAGAAAATGAAATTTCTTTCGACTCATCGCTTCAAGTGAAAAATGAAATCCTAACTGGAATAGAACCAAGCGAGAATACGGTGGCAGAAATCAAAGATAAAATCTCCACTGCGTTAGAAATTGAGATGGTCAATTATCAGGAAAAAGTATTACAAGAGAACGACTTGGTAGGAACGGGTTGCCAAATTCGTATCAAAGAAGGAGAGGCTATCTTAAAACAATATACAGTCATCCTATATGGAGATGCAGATGGAGATGGCAAAATTACAAGTGTAGATTTATTAGTTATTCAAAGACATATTTTGGAAATGGAAAGAATGGATGCTATTTTTTGCAAAGCAAGTAATATCCGCAAAGACGGAAGAAAACCAACAGCTTTAGACTTATTATTCATTCAAAGGCATATTCTAGAAATGGAGAGAATCCAGCAAAAGTAAAGGAGAAAAAGAATGAAGAAAATTAGAATTGGGATTGCAATCATCTTGGCTATTTTGTTTTTGCTTAGCGGAAAATGCCAAGCACAGCAAGAAACCAAATTAGTTGTCGTTAGTTCAAATGAAACCATAGAAGTAGGCGAAGAAATTGAAATTGGGATAGCAGTAGAAAATCTGAACATGGCAGCATGCGAAATTACCCTAAATTGGGATACGTCGAAACTAGAATGGATTTCACAGAAAAAAGATAATATCCATGTGGTAGACAATCGCATCCAATATATCTGGTATGATAGTAAAGGTGGAAGTATGCCAAAAACAGGTGAATTTGTTCGCTTTCGTTTCCGTAGCAAAGAGGCAGGAAATGTCAGTTTTTCAGCAGAAGGAACCCTTTATGACGGAACGGGAAATGAATTTACAGTGCTATCCGAAGAAACAAGAGTGGAAATCCAGGAGCAAGTTACCACACTGCCAGCAGAACCAGAAGTAGAAGATACCCAAAGAGAAATCAATACAAATCTAGAAACACTAGCTATCGAAGACACCTTACTATACCCACCTTTTATGGCTTCTCAAACCAGTTATACCGCAGAGATTGGAAATGCACAAACAACTGTCAAACTATTAGCCATCCCAGAGCAAGAAAGTGCCATTGTAGCCATCGAGGGAAATGAAAATCTACAAGAAGGAAATAATTCCATTACGGTTCGTGTAACGGCACCAAGTGGAGCAAAAAAAGAATACAAAATACAGGTATATAAACGAAATGTGGAAGAAGAAGCGGCATACGAAGAAGAGCAGGCACAAATGATAGAAAAGGTAAAAGAAGCTTATGAGATTGAAAAGTTAAGTACCAGCCATGCGAGTGAAAAAATGCCGACAGAAGAAAAGACAGAGGAAGAACAAAAAGAAAAATACTGGCAGGGGTTTGTTATTATCCTAATTGGAACGATGCTTGGTGTGGGCTGGTATGTGTTAGAAATGAGAAAAAAGAAGAAGAAAAAAATTTGAAAAAAGACTTGACGAAGACTATACCCTAAATGATATATATAAGAAAAGGAAAAAAGAAAGGAAGAATGAGATGGAAAAAGCAAAGGTATATTTTAGTAAGGAAATTACACCACAAAATGTGGTAAGGATGTTCAAAGCACTTGGAAAAGAATTACCAGGAAGAGTGGCAGTCAAGGTACATTCTGGTGAAAAAGGAAACCAAAACTATCTTCATCCAGAATTTATGAAACCAATGGTTGATGAAGTAAACGGAACGATTGTAGAATGCAATACGGCTTATGAAGGGGCAAGAAACGAGACACATAAGCATAAACAGTTATTAGAAGAGCATGGGTGGAGCAGATATTTTGGAGTAGATTTAATGGACGCAGAACCAGAAGATCTAGTTTTTGAAATTCCAAATGGAAAGATAATTCACGAAAACTTTGTCGGAAAAAATCTAGCCAATTATGACTCCATGCTAGTACTATCCCATTTCAAAGGTCATCCAATGGGTGGCTATGGAGGAGCGATTAAACAGTTATCCATTGGTTGTGCATCTTCTGCCGGAAAAGCGTGGATTCACACAGCAGGAAAAACAAAAGACCAATATAAACTATGGGACAATGTGGCAGAGCAGGACGAATTTTTAGAAGCAATGGCAGATAGTGCGTTATCCATTGTACAGTATTTCAAAGGAAATATGGCATTTGTCAATATTATGTGCAATATGTCAGTGGATTGTGATTGCTGTGCGATTGCAGAAGACCCATGTATGCAAGATATTGGAATTCTTGCTTCGCTTGATCCAGTTGCACTTGACCAAGCGTGTATCGACCTAGTTCGTAAATCCGAAGATCCAGGAAGAGAACATTTATGGGAAAGAATTCAGTCAAGGCATGGAACCCACACCATTGACGCGGCAGCAGAAATTGGAGTAGGCTCCAAAGAATATGAATTGGTGGAAATGGATTAAAAAAGAAAAGCAATTAGAGAAATCTAGTTGCTTTTTTGCTATCAAAAAAGAGCGGGTGGAGAAGCGTTAGAATCGCCTCTCCACCCATAGAATGTGCATTCAGCCTAAGCGGATACTTATTTATTCAGTTGTAGTTGGGATACCGAGCGGCCAACCGCTTAGCCACAAACTTTGCCGGGAGGGCGATTTTGCAGGTACTGCTGATGGTCGCAAACAATTCTACGACTCTGCGGATACCGCGAAAGCCGAGAACGTGCCGAGGTCGATTTGGGATGCCGAGAATGTGCGGACATTCCGTCGTGAGCACGGTACGCGTCGACAGAGTTGTCGGCGGGAACAGAGAGCTCATAGGGCGGAGCGACAGCAGCGTCCTGTTTGGTAGCTGCCGAAGCGGGGACCATCAGAAACAGACAAATCACCGTTGCCAGCACGAGTGCGAGTAACTTCTTGTGTAAGCGTAAACGCATTCGATGCCTCCTAAAAAGACTGGGGCTGATTGCAACATCCTATATTATGAATACAGGAGAGTAATACACTCCCGTACCATAACCAAATGTGTACTAAAAACACGAATTCCATTATACTTTCTGTGCGGTAAAATGTCAAGAAAATTAAAGACATTGAAAAAATTATTCAAAAAGGATTGACAAAAGAAAAACAACTGTATATACTGTATATATACAATCTGAAAACAAGGAGGAACGATGGATATTATTATCAGTAATTCAAGCAATACACCTATTTATGAACAAATCAAAGAACAGATAAAAAATAAAATTGTGTCCAATGAATTAAAAACAGGAGAACTCCTGCCATCTATCCGAACATTAGCAAAAGACCTGCGTATCAGTGTTATTACAACCAAAAATGCGTATGAAGAATTAGAACGAGAAGGTTATGTAACAACAATTCCAGGAAAAGGCACGTATGTAGCCAGTAAAAATATCGAACTCATTCGCGAAGAACAATTACAGAAAATAGAAGGACTGCTGGATACCGCAGTGGCAATAGCCAAAATTAGCAATATCTCGAAAAAAGAGATAGAAAATATGTTAGAGATTATTTATGAGGAGGATAACGAAAATGGAACCATTGATTGAAATAAAAGACTTAAGTAAAAATTATGCAGGATTTTGCCTAAACCAGATTAACATTACCTTACCAAAAGGTATGATAATGGGCTTAATTGGAGAAAATGGAGCTGGAAAGAGTACAACCATTAAAGCCATGTTAAACTTAATCCATCCAGACAGTGGAGAAATTAAATTACTCGGGAAAGATTATCAAAAAGAAGAAAAGCAAATTAAGGAAGAAATTGGAGTGGTGCTAGATGATGGCTTTTTATCTGAATATTTGACACCAAAAGATATTAACAAAGCCATGAAAAACATTTATACGAACTGGGACGAAGAGCAATATTTTACTTATTTAGAGAAATTTCAGTTGCCAAAAGATAAGATTTCAAAGGAATACTCAAGTGGTATGAAAATGAAATTAAAACTAGCTGTTGCACTTTCCCATCATCCTAAGCTACTCATTCTAGACGAACCAACGTCTGGCTTAGACCCAGTAGCAAGAAATGAAATTTTAGATATTTTCCAAGAGTTTATTCAAGACGAAGAACATGGCATTTTTGTATCAAGCCATATTACCACGGATTTAGAGCATATTGCAGACTATATTGTGTTTGTTAACCAAGGAGAGATTATCTTAAATAAGACAAGAGACGAATTATTAGAGAAATATGGAATTGCAAAATGTGCAAAAGAAGAATTTGAAAAAATTGATCCAAAGGATTTCATTCGTATGAAGAAAAATCGTTATGAATATGAAATTTTAGTAGAAGATAAAGTAGCATTTCAAAAGAAATATGATGTTGCGATTATGGATAAACCAAGCATTGAAGAGATTATGCTACTCTATATTAAGGGGGAAAAATAAATGAAAGTAATCAAAGGTTTAATAATAAAAGACTTATTACAATTAAAAAATTATAAGAAAACATTAATTGCATTTTTGTTTATCTTTATTCTTACTGCCATCACACAAGAAAGTATTTCCGAAGCAACCAGTATGCTCATTGTTATGATAACATTAGGGTTTGGAATGGTTGCAATGGGAACCTTTAGCTATGACGAATTAGCAAATGCAGATAAATATATTTTAACATTTCCAGCAACCAAAAAAGAGGTAGTTCTAGCAAAATATATGTTAGTAGGAATTGCAACAATACTAGGCGCAATCTTAGGAATGGTAGTAACGGTTATTCTAACACTTGCATTACAGAAAGGATTACCAAACTTTGCAGATATTGCAATGCTTGCAATCGGAAGCATTTTTGGAATTACCCTTGTAACATCTTTTCAAATTCCTTGCGTGATTAAATCTGGTGCAGAAAAAGGCAGAATTCAAATGTTCATTATTATAGCTGTTGTGGCATTTGGATTAGGTGGGCTAATTTCTTTAGGAGAACACTTAGGATTATTCAGTGATGGACTTTTGTATGGGAACCTACTAGAAATTGTAGCACCATTTCTGTTAATCTTTCTTATTGCTATCATATATACGATCTCTTATCGAGTATCTTGTCATTTCTATGAGAAAAAAGAAATGTAGGAAATACAGAAACAGGCAAATTCAGAAAATGAGTTTGTCTGTTTTTATATAGAAAGAATATGGAAAATATTGACAAATATAGTAAAAAGTTGTTTAATAATAAAAGGCAGTTAATAGTAAGACATAAAACTAATCTAAAAAACTTTATTCATAAATGGATTGAAATCAAAAAAGATATCTGAAAATTTTTCCAAAAGAGAGAATAAAAATCAAAAAAATAAAAAAATCAACCTATCTCGGATAGGGCTATTTCTCATGCCTAAACAAACGAAAAAGGAGAAATAAATATGCAAATAGAAAATAAGCCAAAAGAAATTTTAGAAAGAAGGTATCTACCACCAACGTTGGACATCGTATTTCAAAGATTGTTTGGAAGAGAGGAAAGTAAGGAAATTACCAAAGACTTTTTGGAGTATATCTTAGGAAAATCTATTGAAACGATTGACCTAAGTAAAACAAAAATATTAGAAAGGAATAAGCCACGAGATAAGCAAAGTATTTTAGATGTACGAGCCGAAATTAACGGAGAAGAGAATTGTAATGTAGAAATGCAAATGGTAGACCATGACGCACTGATTGCGCGTATCCTTTTTTATTGGAGTAAGATGTTTCAAGGCTCTATCCATAAAGGCGACCCATATACCAAACTAAAAAAGACGGTATCCATC
>Ga0137298_11563_pt1 | contig 11750 bp, 11 predicted proteins | sample RamsorincwithD2O_2_FD_97182 | JGI IMG/M metagenome (GOLD analysis project Ga0137298, IMG submission 97182) | Mouse cecal microbial communities from Vienna, Austria - Glucosamine amended with D2O | ecosystem: Host-associated > Mammals > Digestive system > Large intestine > Cecum | place: Austria...
CCGTACAGGAGAAAGAGACGGACTCGCCGTCCTGGCAGAGTACCAGGAAATGACGGCCGCTTATGACAGTATAGCACTGTCCGGGGCCGGGAAGCGGACACATACGGAAGCACTGCCCGGAATCGGCAAGCTGGCGCAGGTCGAAATGATGCAGGATGCGATTTATCATAAGGCACATTTCTAAAGGTTCTTTCTTTGAAAATTCAATATAAGACAGCCGGTACAGCCGCGCTGGTACGACAATAAGTGATATAAATATTATACAACAGGGAATACCGATTAATCAATACCGGATTGCGCGTATACGGATGCCGCATGGAAATGCAAGCGTATAAAAATGCTGCAAAATAAAATTTTGATTGAAATTTTTCCATAAACAAGGTAGAATAATATAGAATGATTTTATATATACTGCGTAAGGATTCCGGTGGAAAAGGATAGGGAGGTCGTTGTTTTGAAAAAGAACGGATTGCTCATTGTTGATGATGTCGAGTTAAACAGGGAGCTGCTGAAAGAATTATTTAAAGACCAATATACGATTTATGAAGCTGAAAACGGAGTGGAAGCGGAGGAATGTCTGGCCCGGGACCACAATAACATCGCAGCAATTCTCCTTGATATCATTATGCCGATCAAGGGTGGTTTTGATGTCCTGGACTTTATGATTCGCAACGACATGATGAAGGAGATCCCTATCATACTGATTACGGGCGATACCTCGTCAGAGGTGCAGCAGAAGGGCTATGATCTGGGTGTTACCGATATTATCAGCAAGCCGTTTGACCCGTATGTCGTCCGCAGCCGCGTGAAAAATACGGTTGAGCTGTATCGTTATAAAAACAGCCTCGAAGAGATGGTCTCTGAGCAGACAAAGAAGATCGAGGAACATAATACGCAATTAATCAACATGATTGGTATGATCGTAGAGTTCCGTGATATGGAATCAGGTTCCCATACGATCCGTATCCGGGAGTTCTCGCGGGAACTGTTAAAGGTCGTCAAGCAGAAATATCCGGAATACGGGCTCACGGATGATGAGATTGAGACGATTGCAGACGCAGCGGTTCTTCATGATGTAGGAAAGATCAGCATTTCGGATACGATCCTCTTGAAGCCGGGCCGCCTGACAAACGAAGAGTTTGATATCATGAAAACGCATACGACTAAGGGTGCAGAGATTGTGGAGCAGATCACGGCGATGGATGAGTCCTACCACAAGCACTGCCATGATATTGCGCTGTATCATCATGAAAAGTGGGATGGCAGAGGTTATCCGGAGGGCCTGAAGGGGGATCAAATTCCCCTGAGTGCACAGGTTGTCGCCATTTCCGACTGTTATGATGCTCTGTGCAGCCCGCGTGTGTATAAGCCGCCGTTCCCGAAGGACGAGGCATTCCGCATGATTTTAGAGGGCGAGTGCGGGGCGTTCAATGAAAAGCTGTTAGAATGCTTTAAAGTCGCCAAGCCGGAGTTTGAGCGGCTCGTGGATACATTGCAGTAGCCTCCATGCGCCCACAGGTGAGTGTGCTGCCATGAATGAAAGCGGTTAAGGCGCATTTGGCATCCCTGAACTTAGATCGCCTGCGGCGATGGACTTTCATAGTAACTTTCATACGTATTTGGCATCTCTGAATTTATGCTGTCTGTTGGCATACGTTCATTCGTAAGAGCCGGTGTACATGTAACATTACAGGCCGTCCGGTCTGTGGTGACAGAACGGTGAGTTTGAGAACTTCCTCACCTAAAACAAAATAAAGAAAGCCCCAATTTGACATAGTTTAAAGTAGTTTATACCTTGGTAAAATTGCTGATTTTATCAGGGTTATTTTTTATGCTGATTTAAGGAAGTTTGTACAGTTTTGGGCATCATTTGAGCACAGTTTGGGCATAAGGAGACGTTTTTCGGAGGATAGACAAAAGAGGAAAGCATATCTTGTAACCTATTTAAAGAAAGGAATAGCGGATGAATGAGATTAAAGTACAATGGCATTCAGGATTTGTAACGGCAGTGGGTTTAGAGCTGTATGAGAATAGAAAGCATTTGGTTTATGAAAAAGAATATAATTTGAATACAAAGCTATTAGAAATTGACCTTCTGTAAATTAAGAAAGATAAAGATATTGAGATAAGCAATGAAACAGGGAAGATATTTCGGGGATATAATATTTTAGAACATAAGTACCCGGAACCCTTTCTGGACGACTGGCTAAGTGGGAAAGGGGACTTGGAAGGGCACAGGTGAGGCTTCCAGAGGAAAAGCGGGAGTTGCATTTTAGGTTAAGGAAACGTATAATAAATATAAAAGGAAGGGACAGGATATGGAGAATAGGAAGAAGGACTGGGAGAGTTTAGGACTGTCCAATGATTTCCTGTTTGGAAAAGTCATGAGGAACCCTGAACTGTGTAAGGAAATGCTGGAGCTTATCCTTGGGGTGGAGATTGAACGCCTAGAATATCCAGAGGCGCAGAAGAACATAAATGAGGAGAAGGACGCCAAGGGAGTAAGGCTTGACGTGTATGTGAGGAACGGGAACGGGGAAATATACAACATTGAGGTTCAGGCCCTGGATACAGAGGAGCTGCCGAAAAGGAGTCGGTACTATTCCAGCATGATAGATCTTCAGGAGCTGAATAAGGGAGAGCCGTACTGGAAATTAAAGCAGAGCTATGTAATCTTTATCTGTACCTTTGATTTATTTGGAGAGGGGAGACACCGTTACACCTTTGAAAATGTATGTATCGAAAATACAGGAATAAGGCTTAAAGATGGGACGACAAAGATATTTTTGAATACAGAAGGAGCCGCTGAGGATATCAGTGGGGAATTAAAAGCCTTTTTGGACTATGTAGGAGGAAGGGAGTCTGATAATGGTTTTGTAAAGAGGCTGGCAAAAGAGATGGAGAAGGCAAAGCAGAACCGGGAATGGAGGCGGGAGTATATGACGTTATTAATGCGTGACCAGGAAAACTTGGAGAGAGGAATTAAGCAGGGGATTAAGCAGGGGATAGAGCAGGGAGAGGAACGTTTTGCTGTACTGAATAGGAGATTATTGCAAGATAAGCGTTATGATGACCTTGAAAGGGTTTTAAAGGACAAGGCATACAGACAAAAATTATATGAAAAATACAATATTATCTAATTTGTAATAGTTTCAATCTTGCGGAAATAGATGTACAATTTGTCTGTAGAGGCGGGTTTATCAAGTAAAGTGTGAGAGTGTAAAATAAAGTGGGTAGTGTAAAATAGTTTGTGTCTTTGGAAAGAAATACCTCTTTTTTGGTAAGAATCAAGATATGACAATTCTTATCAAAAAGGAGGCTTTTTTATGCCGGCAACAAAACAGCAGATTCGACAGATTCTTGCAGATAACAACCTAAACAGCGTGGCTGATGTCTACAGCCTGCTCAGGGAGAGTTTCAAAGATATCCTTCAGGAACTCATGGAAGCAGAACTGGATGCCACTCTTGGTTATGAAAAGAATCAGAGGGAGAAGTCCAGACATCCAATAAGAGGAATGGGCACTCCCCCAAGACATTGAAGAGCCAGTATGGGGAATTCCAGATCGATGTCCCAAGAGACCGGGAAGGTGAGTTTGAGCCCAAACTCATCCCTAAATACCAGCGGGATATATCCGGGATAGAGGAAAAAGTGATATCCCTCTATGCAAGGGGCATGAGCACAAGGGACATCCATGACCAGATTCAGGAACTGTACGGGATGGAGCTGTCAGCGGAAATGGTCAGCAAGATCACTGACAGGATACTGCCGGAAATAAAGGAATGGCAGTCACGTCCACTCAATCCGGTCTATCCATTTGTATTTATGGACTGCATCCATTATAAAGTCAGGGAAGACGGGCGTATCTTAAGCCGTGCGGCATATATTGTGCTGGGCATTACAGCCGAAGGCTATAAAGATATCCTGAGTATCACTGTAGGGGCCAATGAAACCAGCAAGTTCTGGCTGGGGATGTTGAATGACCTGAAAAATCGGGGCGTACAGGACGTGCTGTTCTTCTGCGTGGATGGTCTTGCAGGATTTAAGGAAGCGATAAATGCAGTCTATCCCGATGCACAGATCCACAGGTGTGTCATCCATATGCTCCGTAATTCATTCAAATATGTCAATTACAGCGACCTGAAGAAGTTTTCCTCCGATTTCAAGTCAGTATACAATGCCCCCAATGAGGCGTCTGCCCTCTCGGAGCTTGAGAAAATCAAAGAGAAATGGGGAAGGAAATATCCCTATGCCGTCAGCAACTGGGAAAACAGCTGGGAGGACGTCAGTTCCTTCTTCCAGTTCTCCGATGACATCCGGCGCATCATGTATACCACGAATATCATAGAGGGGCTCAACCGCCAGTACCGAAAGGTGACGAAAACAAAAAGTGTATTTCCCAGCGACGCCGCACTGGAAAAAATGCTCTATCTTGCCAGTGGGAACGTGGTCAAAAAATGGACGCAGCGTTACCGGAACTGGGACCAGGTACTTAACCAGATGATTGTCCTTTATGGGGACAGGCTCACCCAGTACCTGTAAAAGGAAAGGCTGGAAACGTCACACTTTTTTAAACGTTCCAGCCCAACCTTATTCTATCGGCATTAGCAGTATTGCCAGGATCATCCAGCCTTATTCTGGAGGCCGGGTGTGGGCAGAGCCCACGAAAAACCTCTTACTGCTAATGCCTGATCAGTATGCAAAAATTCAAAAAACATGTATAAGATGTAGTGGATTGGCAATACTATTATTAGAAAAGAAATTCGACAACATGAAAGTAGCAATATCTGACAGCAAATTTTTACATATCTGATTCATATCAGGAAAGATTATTTCTCCATAGACACAAGATTTTTTACAGCCTCTCCTTTTGTAAAATAACAAATTTTAGAATCTCTCTATATTGAATACCATTCACCACAAAGGCCCCTCATAGCAACAGTCATAAAGAGGCTTGATCCATTCTACACTCTTTTGCAATACAATCCCAGAGCAAAAGCAATGAATCACCTTTCCCATTTGGTACTTTTTTGGTACTTCTCTTGCATTTATCGAATAGCTGTGCTATAGTAACAAGGTCTGAAATGCTTATAGATCAAGCATCTTCGGACTATCAACGCGGTGAGTTCGAGACCTTCCTCACCTAAAACAAAACTAAAGGAGACAACTGAATATGAAAAACAACAGGCAAAAAAGCTCCATGTACCGTCTGATGCCCCAAATGGCGGGACATCCTTCGAAGTATCTAGTGCACGGAGCGGCAGTCGCTGCCATTTATGTGACGCTGACATTGATGTTTCAGCCGATCAGCTACGGCCCGATCCAATTCCGGATCTCGGAGGCTCTCTGTATCCTGCCGTATTTCACACCGGCAGCAGTTCCAGGCCTTTTTATCGGATGCCTGACCGCGAACCTTCTGGGAACCGCGGCAGCCCTGGATGTGATTTTTGGGAGTCTGGCGACTCTGATCGGAGCAGCCGGAAGTTATGCGCTCAGGGGGAACCGGTATCTTGTATCGCTTCCACCGATCCTCTCAAATACTATTATGATTCCGTGGGTTTTGAGATATGCATACGGTGCAGAGGATATGATCTGGTTTATGATGATTACAGTCGGAATCGGGGAAATCCTGGCGGTCGGTATTCTTGGACAGCTTCTTTTGACAGCGCTTGACAAATACAGGGTTGTGATTTTCGGCGGAAAAACGGGAGACCTGAAATGCTAGAAAGAGTATAGAGGCAAAAAGCAGAGAATCTATAGATTTTCTGCTTTTTTTATGCTATGCTTAAGAACATGGGAAAGGGCTGCCGGTGCAGATTTTCTGCACGATAGACACGGAGAACCGGGGAGGCAGGCGGCTGTTTTCTACATATAATAAAATAGCAGTCTGAATCTCTATGCGCCTGCAGGTGAGTACATTACCAAGAATGAAGGAGTCCCATGCGCATTTGGCATCCCTGAATATATGCCGCCTGCCGGCGAAGAGCTTTTAAGGTAAACCTCTATGCGCCCCCAGTTGAGCGCGTTACCAAGAATGAAAGCAGTCCATGCGCATTTGGTATCCCTGTACTTAGATCGCCTACGGCGATGAACTTTCAAAGTAAACCTTCATGCGCCCATGAGTGAGCGCACCACCAAGAATGAAAGTAGCCATGCGCATTTGGCATCCCTGAATATATGCCGCCTAACGGCGGCGAGACTTTCAAAGTAAGGAGTAAAAGAATGTATCACATAGATTTTAATAAGCCGCAGCACATTCACTTTATCGGGATTGGCGGAATCAGCATGAGTGGTCTGGCGGAAATTCTGCTGGAGCGGGGATTCCGGATATCCGGCTCAGACGCCCGTGAATCGGATCTCACGGAGCGCCTCATAGAGAATGGCGCTGAGGTGTTTTACGGGCAGCGGGCGGAAAATGTGATGGAAGGCATTGATGCAGTGGTCCATACGGCAGCCGTTCATGCGGATAATCCGGAATATATGGAAGCTGTAAGGCAGGGGCTGCCTGTGCTGACACGTGCGGAGCTTCTGGGCCAAATCATGAAAAATTACGCGAAAGCCGTCGCTGTGGCAGGAACGCACGGGAAAACGACAACAACCTCCATGCTGACGGAGATCCTTGTAGATGCCGGGCAGAACCCGACGATATCCGTCGGCGGTATGCTGGATTCCATCGGCGGCAATATCCGCGTAGGCGGACAGGAGCTGTTCGTAACAGAAGCCTGCGAGTATACGAACAGCTTTCTTTCCTTTTTCCCCACGATGGCAGTTATCTTAAATGTGGAGGCAGACCATCTGGACTTTTTTAAGGATATCGACGAGATCCGGAGATCTTTCCGGCGTTTTGCAGGACTCCTTCCGGAGGACGGCATCCTGATTATCAACAGCGATATCCGGGAATTCGAAGCACTCTGTGAGGGGCTTACCTGCCGTGTCGTCACAGTTGGCAGCCGGCCTGAAATGAGCCGTTACAGCGCCCAAAACATCGTTTTCGGGCAGGATGCCTGCGCGACTTATGAGCTTCTGGTGGATGGTGTTAAGGCGGATACAATAACATTATGCGTACCGGGAGTCCATAATGTATATAACTCTCTGGCAGCGGTCGCAGCGGCACACGAGCTGGGAGTCGGAAATCAGGAGATTAAGAACGGCCTTTTACGGTATACGGGGACGCACCGCCGTTTTGAGAAAAAAGGCGAGGTCGGGGGCGTGACTGTTATTGACGATTATGCCCACCACCCACAGGAGATCGCAGCCACACTTTCCACAGCGCAGAATTATTCGCACCGCGAGATCTGGTGCGTATTCCAGCCGCATACGTATACCAGGACAAAGCAGCTTCTGGAGGACTTTGTGAAGGCGCTGTCTGCGGCCGACCATGTGGTTCTGGCAGACATCTATGCAGCCAGAGAGACAGATACTTTGGGCGTGAGTTCTAAGCTTCTGGCAGAAAAAATCGCGGCCTGCGGGACGGATGTCCACTATTTTCCGACCTTCGATGAGATAGAAACATTTATTTTGGAAAAATGTGTCAAAGGTGATTTGTTGATAACTATGGGGGCCGGAGATGTTGTAAAAATAGGGGAAAAGCTGCTGGGACAATAAGTTATCCACATTATCCACATAGTTTTCAACAATACGTGTATGAAAATTATGTGGATTTTTTTGTCTGGATAACTAAAAAAATGGAGGACCGGAAAAGTAAATGAATTCAGGGGATTCGACAGGTTTCGTGGAAGGCTGCGGTTTTTTTACAGCAAATTTATCCACGTTATCCACAGTATCCACAACATGGGGTGTGGATAATTCCGCCTATTTCCTTTTTTGGGAAGCTGTGTTATGATGAAAACGGAAGGAAACGGGTGAGGATTTATGGAATTGAGGCAGAGAAGTAATCTGAAAGCACGGGTAACAGTAATTACAAATGAATTTATTGATGAATATATGCCGACGGCCAACGGAGAGTATGTCAAGGTGTATCTCTATCTGCTGCGCCATGAGGAGAGACCGGTGGAGATCGCCGAGATCGCAGACGCCCTGAATCATACGGAGGCAGACGTAAAGCGGGCCCTCGGCTATTGGGAAAAAGCCGGGGTACTGGTGCGCGGGTCTGAGAGTGAACAGCGTCAGGGAACCGCCATGCCGGACAATCAGGGCCAGGGGGTACTGGTGCGTGTACCCGGGAGTGAACAGCAGCCTGCCGCAGACAGGAGCCCCGAACCCCCGCAGGAGAATACAGATATAGTCAGAGCCGGGACACAGACCGGTCCGGCGGAAGCGGCAGCAATGACAGCCGCCACATCTGCTCATGAGGCCCCTGAAGCCCTGCAGGACAGAAATTCCGGGGAAATGCCGGCAGGTGCAGTACGGCCGCAGGGAAACGCCGCTGCCATGCTTGGAATGCCCCTGACGCCGCCGGAGTTATTCCCCCCAAGAGGAACCGCCGGCACAATACCGGTACCGCCGGAGCATGCAGGGGATGGCTGCGAACGTCTGGAACGGTTATCCGGCGATGAAGAGTTTTCGGCGCTTCTGTATGCGGTACAGCAGTATCTCGGCAAGACATTTACCCAGGTGGAATGTGAGAAATTTGCCTTTTTCTATGACGGACTGCACATGACAGGCGAACTTCTGGAATATCTGGCGGAATACTGTGCCGGAGGCGGACATACGAGTATCCGCTATATTGAGAAGGTAGCATTAAACTGGTATCAGATGGGGATCCGCACGCGTGAGGACGCCAAAAATCATACCATGCGCTTTTCAAAGGACACCTCATCGGTCATGAAAGCATTCGGCATCACAAATCGGAGTCCCGGGACGGCAGAGCAGGAGTATATGAGGAAATGGTTCCGCGAATATGGCTTTGATGAGAGCCTGGTCGTGGAGGCCTGCAGCCGCACGATAAAGGCCACAGGAGCGGCCAGTTTCCCCTATGCAGACAAAATACTGACAGGCTGGAAGGAAAGCGGCGTGCGGGCCTTAAGAGACGTTGCAGAGCTGGATAAGAAGCGCCAGAAGAACCGGGGACAGGCCGCAGCGCCGCAGCTCCCCAAAAAGCCCGCCTCCAACCGTTTCAAGAATTTCGACGAGCGTTCCTACGATTATGAAAAATATGTCTGGGAGGGCATGCGCAGACGGCAGGCGAAAGGAGGAGTAAAGGATGGCTCTCAGTAATTCGCAGTATAATGCCGTTATGCGCGTCTACAGCCGCAGGCAGGTATTGAACCGGCAGAGGCAGGAGGAACGGCTTCGTGAAGTGTATGAACGGATTCCCCAGGTGGAGGCCCTGACAGATGAGATTACAGCTGTCATGGCCCAGGCAGGGCGCAGGATGCTGGAAGGCGATCCCAAAGAGGCCGGCCGCCTGAAAAAGGATGCGGCGCTGCTCCGCGAGCAGAGAGGCCTGTATCTGAAGCGGGGCGGCCATACGGAGGAGGATCTGGAAATGCAGTACCACTGTCCGAAGTGCAAGGATACCGGCTATACGGACGGCAGGAAATGCAGCTGCTTTAAGCAGATGGAGATTGAGATCCTCTACGATCAGTCCAATATCCGGGCGATTTTGGAAAAAGAGAATTTTGACCGCCTGTCGATGGAATACTATGACCACGAAAAAATCGACGCCAAGACGGGGATGACAGTCTATGAGCATATGGCGTCGGTTGTAGAGGAATGCAGAGCCTTTACCGAGCACTTCAGAGAGGAACGGGGCAGCATTTTGTTTACCGGGAACACGGGCTGCGGGAAAACATTCTTAAGTAACTGCATTGCCAGGGAATTGATTATGCAGTGCTTTTCTGTGGTCTATCTGACCGCAACCGCCATGTTCGACATTCTTTCGGACAGCCGTTTCGGGTATCGGGATGAGGAGGAGACACGGGATAAGGCAGCGTATCTTCTGGAATGCGATCTTCTGATCATTGACGATTTGGGGACAGAGCTCGTGAATACATTTACGGCCTCACAGCTTTTTTACTGTATCAACGAGCGGCTAAACCGCAGAAAGGGAACAATTATTTCCACCAATTTGGCACTTAGCCGCCTGCAGGACGAATTTACGGAACGTGTGACTTCAAGGATTATGAGCCAGTACCGGATCCTGCCGCTTGTCGGTGAGGATCTGCGTCTGCTCCAAAGGGGCTACAGGCCATAAAATCTGATTGACTTAGAGGGTGGTTTGGTGTTATAAAGGTATTGAAATACACCTTGGCAACAGAAGGCACAGAAATGTTACTGCGATACGGAGGAAAGTTTGGAAGCAGTGCTTTCAAATCTGCCCGGATGATGCATCAGATGCGTCAGGAGGAGGAAAATTATGCTGTACGAGGAGAAGCAGATTGAGACGATCCCGGTCGGGCCGCTGGGATTGATCCCCTTAAAGAGCTGCGAGGCGCTGGGGAAAAAGGTAGACGACTGGCTGGTCGAATGGAGAACAGAACGGGAAAGCGAACATAAGACGACGATCGCCTTTGCCGGATATCAGCGGGATTCCTATATTATCGGGGCCAGGACCCCGCGGTTTGGTACAGGCGAGGCAAAGGGTGAGCTGACAGAATCGGTTCGCGGCGACGATCTCTATATCATGGTTGACGTATGTAATTACAGCCTGACGTATTCCCTGTGCGGGATGGTAAACCATATGTCGCCGGACGACCATTTTCAGGATTTGAAGCGGGTGATTGCAGCCGTAGGCGGCAAGGCGAGGCGGATCAATATTATCATGCCGTTTCTCTATGAGAGCCGTCAGCATAAGAGGACAGGGCGCGAATCTCTGGACTGTGCTCTGGCACTGCGCGAGTTAGTGAATATGGGCGTGGAAAATATCATCACCTTTGACACGCATGACCCACGGGTACAGAACGCAATCCCGCTTAAGGGATTTGAGACCGTACAGCCAACCTATCAGTTTATCAAATATCTGTTGAAGAATGAAAAGGATCTCCAAATCGACAGTAATCACATGATGGTAATCAGCCCGGACGAGGGAGGCATGGGTCGTGCCATGTTCTCTGCAAACGTCCTGGGGCTTGATCTGGGAATGTTTTATAAACGGCGTGATTATACGAGAATCGTAAACGGACGCAATCCGATCGTGGCGCATGAATTCTTGGGCAGCAGTGTGGAGGGAAAGGATGTCATCATTGTGGACGATATGATTTCCTCCGGCGAGAGCATGCTGGAGACTGCCAGGGAGCTCAAACGCAGAAAGGCCAGAAAAGTTTTTGTGTGTACAACCTTTGGCCTGTTCACAGGCGGACTGTCGAAATTCGATGAGTGCTATGAGAACGGCATTATTGACCGCGTGCTGACGACGAATCTGGTATACCAGACAGACGAACTCTTAGCCAGGCCGTATTATATCAATGTCGATATGAGTAAATATATCGCTTTGATTATAGACAATTTGAACCATGATTCCTCTCTGAGCGACCTTCTGAATCCGGCCAGACGGATTAATCGCCTGATGGAGAAATATCGTGCGGGAGACCGTTAGGAAAAATCAAAAATCAAAATCCGGCAGGAAATAAACGGGGCTGCTGCAAAATACAGCTGATGTACCATATATGGATTATGCCTATGAGTTTCAAAAGCCATATATTGGATATGTCAGAGCATTTGCAGCGGCCTTCTGCGCTTACAATTTGTTCTCCGGAAGCCCTTTCTGCTTTACGGCTCCTGTGATTGCTAAGAACACGTTAAAATGTGTCAAAGCCTTGAGGATGCGGATCTTTGAACATTGCTATATTTA
>Ga0137298_11569_pt1 | contig 11719 bp, 11 predicted proteins | sample RamsorincwithD2O_2_FD_97182 | JGI IMG/M metagenome (GOLD analysis project Ga0137298, IMG submission 97182) | Mouse cecal microbial communities from Vienna, Austria - Glucosamine amended with D2O | ecosystem: Host-associated > Mammals > Digestive system > Large intestine > Cecum | place: Austria...
AGCTAAAAATTGGAAAGAAATTGTTAAAAAATTAGAAACAAAATATCCAGCAGATGTTGCAGAAGCTTTAAATATAATTGGAAAAAGCAAAGACAAAACAACAGAAGAATATACTGGAGCATGTAAATTAATAGATGCTAAAATAAATAACTTAGAAAGCAATTTACATATTGAAATAGATATGGAAAGAATTGAAGATAAATCAAAAGCGTTAAGTTATATAGGAATTGAAATTGCAGAAGCTCTAAAATATATTCCTACACCTGTTGATGAAATAATTGGTGTAAGCACTGCTGATGAAGAAAACATAATAACAAATTCAATTGTTGAAGAACCAGAAAATGCTAAAGAAGAAAAAGTTGTTGCAGCAGTTACAAATGGTGGAGCAGAAGAATCAATCACAGAAGAAAATGTTGTAGAAGAACTTGAACAAGTTGTTTCAAATATAGAAGATACATTTTTAGAAGAAACAAGATTTGAAGCAAAACCTTCATTATGGCAAAGAATTAAAAATAGTAAATTTGTTAGAACAATAAAATACATAATGCAAATAAGAGTAGTTTTAGATTACCCAGCACTACCAGAAGGTAAAGATAATTAAAAAATATGAGAGACTAGATAAATAATTATTTAGTCTCTTTTTGTATATGTAAAAAATGAGAGAATATATTTACAATTTTATGTAAATATGATATTATATTGAAGTGCAAGTATATTACTTCTTGTACATTTATCCTTTGTCCACTAATTAGGAAAAGGAATTTCCTTTTACTTTTTAGTTTTAACATATAGTAACTATCAACCAAAAAAAGTTAGAGGAGGAGAATTTTATGATTTCAAAATTCTTTAAAAGATTAGCTATCTTAGCAGTAGCGTTTTTAGTAACTTGTATTTCTAATATTGAAATAGCAAGAGCGTATCTTTACGTTGATTTAGCCTGGGTAGGTATTATTGTGGCTGTTTTCGTTGCAGTCATTGCCCTTGGTGGTGCTATTGCCGAAGAGAACATTGTGGCAGGAATAGTTAATTTTGCAATTGTATTCTTGATGGGATTAGCTGTTGCAGTTGATCTTGCTTTCTCATTCATACTTTCTCGGTTATTCAATATTGATTTCTTCACGGCGTATGTTGTGATAGATTTCATTATGTGTCTGATCCCAAGTAAGAAGAATGAATGATTGGGTTAAAGAAAAAAGTCCCCTCTTACGAGGGGGCTTTTTTATATGTTTTCAAATGAATTAATTAATCTAGTGTTTAAAAAATCTAAGTCATTACGTAAATTATTTGCTTTGTCTGTGATTTTTTCATAAAGATAGGTATTATTATTATTTTTTTCATATGCAGTCTGTTTTGTAAAATCTACAATATTTTGAGCAGTTCTATTCAAATGATTTTGTAAGTTACAAAATGTAATTTTTGAACCATGTTCATTAATTTGATTTTTTATTGAATTTTGCAATTCTACAATACTATTTTCTGCATAATCAATATATGATGCTGATTTAAAACCATGAGCTTCAATTGCATCATCAACTTCTAAAATATATTTTCTTCTAATATCAATTCCAAAAACTTTAGCTACTTTGCTTAATTTTATTCCAAATTTTACTGTTTTTAATTTTCCTTTTTTCTCTATTGATTGCATAACTTTTTTATACATATTATCAAAAAGTACTGGAACAGCAATCATTGCACTTGCCTTATAATCTTTTAAATTTTCTGCAATATGTCTAATACCTTTACAAAATCCTATTGAAGCCCCTACACTTACTGGATATAAAAATCCAACTGTACATTCAAAAACATGATGTAATGGTAAAAATGATAAGAAAGTATCTTCTTTTGTTACATCAAAAGTACATGATATATCATAAATATTAGCACATATATTTCCATGTGATAATTTAACAGCTTTTGATTGTGATGTTGTTCCAGAAGTAAATAACATAACTGACATTTCATTATTATCAATTTCTGCATCTAAATAACTTCTAGCACCATTTTTTATTAAATCTTTTCCTAGTTTAATTAACTCTTTTTGTGAATATATTTCATCTGTTTTTTCTTCTAAATCCATTGATATAAAGAATTTAATTTTTCCGATATTTTCTTCCTTTGCTTTTTTCATAATTTCATTATATTTTGAAGAATAAAATATAGCTTCCATTTCAGAACGTTCTATTAAACTTAAAATTTCATTTTCTGGTAATGATTTATCTAAAGGAACTACAATTCCTGTCCCACAAACAATTGATAAATAGTCTTCTTCCCATTCATATCTATTTTCTGAAATAACACCTATTCTCTTATTTTTAAGACCTATACTAATTAAAGCTGTTCCTAAAGCATTTATTTCATCAATATAATCATTGTAACTCATTGTTGTTATTTCATCAGAATTATCTGCTTTAAACTTAAATGCTATATCACTTCCAAATTCAACTTTTGTATTATTAATCATTTCTTTTAAATTATTGAATTTTTTTGCTTCAAAAACTTTTTCACATCCTGAATAAATTCTCTCTCCCATTTTGTTCCATCCTTTATTTTTTTATTATTTTATTAAATATAGTTTTTTCATATTCTTCATACATTTTTTGAATATCAATTTCATTTATATTAGTTTTTCTTTTATAAATTAATGTTGAGCATGTTAATGAAAAAATTTCTGAGGCTAAAACTTCTGCATCGCACTCAACAATATCTCCATTATCTACTCCTTCTTGAACAATTTTCTGTATAACAGATATATATTCAAGAACTTTTTCTTTACAAAAAACATTAATATTTTCATTTCCCCAAGTTTGACTCATTACTATTGTTAACAAATTTTCATATTTATGAACAGCTTTCAATTGTACTAAAGAAACTGCTTTTATTTTATCTAAAGTATTATCACATTTTGAAATTTTAATTTCTATACTATTAATTAGAAGTTTCATTCCCTCATCAATTAAAAAGTTAAAAATCTCTTCTTTACTACTAAAATGATAGTATAAAGTTCCTTTTGCAACTCCAACTGTAGCTGTAATTTCTTCTATACTTGTGGCATCATATCCCTTTTCAGAGAAAAGTTTTAATGATGTTTCAAATATTTTTCTTTTTGTTTTATTCATTATTTCACCTACAATTTTAATTTTTTCACATTATATAAGATTTACATGAAAATTTCAATATAATATAAAATAAAACTGAACGATTGGTCAAAAAAAGAAAAATCACCAGCACTACTTAGTGCTGGCATTTCCCTTTAGCCCGTTTTGCGATAAACAGTTACCTCTTGAGACTTTAGAAAATTTTCTATACAACCTCTTAATGATTTCAATTTCCTTTCTGTCTCTTTATTTTTCTTACTCTGTTCCACAAACTCAGGATCTGTAAGTATTGAATTGTATGCTGCCTCAAGCAACAAGTTTAATTGACGTTCTTTAGGTAATCCTGTGTCAACTATATAAAGCTTTTCTCCCCTAATTGTAACGTCTCTCACCACAATTTCCATACACACACTCCCTTGATGTTATAACATAAATTGCATAATGCAATTGCCTATAGTTACAAAAAACCTAAAAAATTATAACTCCAAAATATTTTTTTGTCAAATGAAATTTAGGGACGCTTGAAAAATTTCACTTAACATAACAAAAGAGAGGAATTTTTATTTCTTCCTCTCTCTTATTTTTATTCACTAATTCTTTTTATTATCGCTTCTTTTGAAATCCCATATTTCTGAATTTCATTTATTTCTTTTCTTATTTTTTCGATTTTCTCATCTATTGAACTTTTCAAAATCTTATCTGTTTTTGGTGTTATAAACGTTCCTTTCGTTGATAATGTTACAATTACACCTTTTGATTCTAAAATCGTATAAGCTTTTTTTACTGTATTGGGATTTATTCCAAGTGTAGCTGCCATCTCTCTAATAGAAGGAATTTGTTCTTCTGGTTTTAATACTTCCAAAGCTACATATCTTTCTATTTCTTGAACAATCTGCTCATAAATAGGCATTCTACTTTGGTAATCTAAATTTATCATTGCCATTCCTCCTTCTAATCTTTATAAATTCCTCTATCTAATGAATTTTCATACTCTTGTGCCTTAGCTATGATACTTTGTATCTCTTCAATCTTATTTGTATAAAATTGTAAACTATCTCTACCATCAAGAGTAATTACATAATATGGTTTTGTTACATCAAAGAATTCATTTTCATTAGCTAAAATAAATTTTGTTATATCTTCTGAATAATATATATATGTTTTACTTTCCTCAAATATATTTTCATTTCCATTATAAACCTGATAAGTATGTGTTATAGTTAAATCTGCTTTTATTTTTTCAATAATAGCTTTGTTTGTATGTTTACTTGCAATTTTTAATACTTCATCAGTTATATTAGCTGGAATACTTATTCCTTGTAATCGATTGTTTTTATAATAATATTTATTGATAGAAGCATTTTCACCATAACATTTTCTTTGTGATAGTATTTCTTGAATACTCATATTATTAATTTTATTTTCAATTTCTTTTTGAATAATCTTTTTTTTCTTCTCCAGTTATTATCATATAACTATTTAAAACAGCAACTGTATTTTGAGTTAAGCCTTTTTTAATTTTAGCAACAAATTTTTCATTTTTAGATAATTCTTCTATAATTTTATTAAGACCATCACTATCAAGTGTAACTTGAGTAGTATATATTTTACCATTTTGCATTTTTATTGTAAGTTCACATATTCCTTCTTCAACAAAGCCTTCTACAGACTTTCCTTCGATTACTACTTCTCCATCTAATATTTCTGAATCTATAACTTCTGCACTTTCTGTAGTTTTATAACTATTTTTATATTCAGTATCAAATAACAATTTTATGAATTCTTTATCTTCTATATATTCACCAAGTTTTACACTATATATATTATCATAATTAAATTTATTATTTGAATATATACTTTGTAATTTTACTCCTGCTATATTTTCAACATTTATTTGTTTAAGTGGATGCTCAACATCTTTTATTATTTCTGTAATAGAGCAATAACCTTGTAATATTGCCATTATTAATACTAAATAAATTAATGAATTTTTTAATTTTAATTTTCTTTTTACTATAAAATCATAAACAAAATAATAAGTAATAATTACTGCCACAACAATAATATTAAATTCTTTTTCAGCTTCCATAATATTAAGCATTATTAACATTGGTAAAATTGTTAGTGCTTTTACAAAAATATGTATTTTATCATTTGCAAAAGATTCTTCATTATTTTCCATTTTTCTGTTTTTAAATAAATGTAGCCCTATAAAATAATATATAATTCCTAGGATTATCATTCTCGAAATGCTCTTATATGAAAAGAAATCAAATTCAGATGTATGATAAGAAAATGCACTATGAAATAGTTGATAAGGCATTGTATAATATACATCAGATGAAAGGTATTTATTATATTTATTTTCTCCAATAACAACTTCAAAATTATCTCCATAATTATAATCTTTAAAAGAATCATAACAAAATGGAACTAAAAATAAAATTAACATTGTTACAACAATTTGTGTACAAAATGTTCCTGATAAACACATTGCAACATTTGTTGCCAAAAAAACGAATACATACGAAACCCACATCATAATAAATATATCTAAAATCATCTGTGGAAAAATTATTATATTAGGTAAAATAGCACCACAAACTAATACAACAACAGCTGCTAATACTTGAATAATTGTAATTAGTGCAATTCCACCTATAGTATTTGTAACAAAAATTGTTTTTCTATTTATTGGTTGTGAATTTATAAAATCAACACTTTTCTTTTTATAAACATAACCAAATAATGCTGATGACATTAAAACTGGTATAAAATACATTCCAATAAAATTTATAAATGCAAAATTTCCTTTTGATGGTATATTTATTCTGGACTCATTTAAACACAATACTGTTATTAATGTTATAAATATTGGTACTACTAAAACAAGTAATGCTATCGCACCTTTTGATTTTTTTACGTTTTCTTTAAAGAATTTAAAATTAAATGACTTGATTAAATTCATATCCTAGCACCTCCATTTCATAAATAAACATTTCTTCTAAAGTTAATGGTAAGAAATCTAGTATTATTGGATTTAATTTTTCAAGATTTTCTCGTGCAGTTTCTTTTTCTCCTTTTATAATAATAGTTGCAATACTTCCCACCTTTTTATAACTCATAATATCTAAACCTAAAAATGTTTCTTTATTAAATTCTTCCTTTAAAGAAATTTGAATTTTAAACATATTTGTTTTTAATGAATCTATATCACTTTCAAAAAGTATTCCACCTTTATATAATAATCCTAAATTATCACATATATCTTCTAATTCTCTCAAATTATGACTTGTCATTATTATTGTAGTTTCTTGTTTTTCCATTTGTTTTACTACAATTTTTTTAATTAAATTTCTTATAACAGGATCTAATCCATCAAAAGTTTCATCAAAAAACATATAATTTGCATTTGTTGCTATTGCACAAATTAATGCACATTGTCTTTTCATTCCTTTTGAAAAGTTTTGAATTTTTGTATTCATATCTAGTTTTAGCATTTCTGCTAATTCCTTTAAATATTCCATATCAAATTTTTTATACATAGATTCATAAAATTTTGCCATATCCAAAAGAGTATAACTTGGAAAGAAAAATAAATCATCTGGCACAAAAACTATTTTTTGTTTCAATTCTTGATTATCTTCTACTTCTTTTCCATCAATTTCAATTGTACCTGAATCTCTTCTATATATATCTGTTATAATTCTTAATAGTGTTGATTTTCCAGCACCATTAGCACCTATCAAACCATAAATTGAATTGGTTTGAATATTGCAATTTAAATTATCTAAAACTTTGTTTTTTCCAAAAGTTTTATTCAAATTGCTAATTCTTATCATAAATCCCCCTCCTATACAAAAAAGTATAATTGTACTATCTGTACTAGTACAATTATACTTTTTTCTTTGTTTTTTGTCAACTGAAATTTTTGGTGCGTCCCTAAATTTCAGTTATATCTACTGGATTTAAATCTTTTTCTTCTGTGTCATCTTCGATAGCTTGATACAATGCATTTACAGTATCTAATGATGTAAAGCATGGTATTTTACATTCTACTGCCATTCTTCTTATTTTGAATCCATCTCTGTTTGCTTCTTTTCCTTTAGTTGGAGTATTTATAACAAAATTGATTTTTCCTGATTCTATTAAATCAATTATACTATTTTTTCCTTCCCATAATTTTTCAATTACAGTTGATGCAACTCCATTAGTTTTTAAGAATTTTGCAGTTCCTGATGTTGCATAAATTTCAAATCCTTTATTTTTGAATTTTTCGGCTATTGGTAACATTTCTTGTTTATCTTTATCTCTTACAGTTATTAATATTGCACCTTTTGTAGACACATTTGCACCACTTGCAATAAAAGCTTTAAGTACTGCATTTTCAAACTTTTTAGAAACCCCTAAAACTTCACCTGTTGATTTCATTTCAGGTCCAAGTGATGTATCTGCATTTTTGATTTTTTCAAATGAGAATACTGGCATTTTAACACATATATAATCACTTTTTTTATACAATCCTGTTCCATATCCTAAATCTTTTAATTTTTTACCAAGAATTACATTGGTTGCAATATCTATCATTGGTAAGTTTGTAACTTTACTAATATAAGGTACTGTTCTACTTGAGCGCGGATTTACTTCAATTATATAAACTTCGCCTTCACTTATGATAAACTGAATATTTAAAATTCCTATTACATTAAGCTCTTTAGCAATTTTTTCTGTATATTCTATTATTTTCTTTTCATGAGCTTTTTCAACATTTTGTGTTGGATAAACTGAAATACTATCACCTGAATGGACTCCAGCTCTTTCTAAGTGTTCCATAATTCCTGGAATCAATATATCTTCACCATCACAAATTGCATCTACTTCTACTTCTCTTCCTAAAATATATTTATCTACTAAAATAGGATGTTCTTGCGCAATTGTGTTAATCTCATTTACATACTCTTCAATTTCTTTATCATCATAAGCAATAGCCATACCTTGACCACCCAAAACGTATGATGGTCTTACTAAAACTGGATATCCTAAGCTATTTGCAACTTTTTTTGCTTCATCTACTGTGTAAATTGTACTTCCCTTTGGTCTTAAAATTCCACAATTATTTAAAGCCTCATCAAATTCTTTTCTATCTTCTGCTCTATCCATATCAACTTCTTGTGTTCCCATAATTTTAACGCCCATATCAGATAAGGCTTTTGTTAATTTTATTGCAGTTTGTCCACCAAATTGAACTATTGCTCCATCTGGCTTTTCTGTATTTACAATGTTTTCAACGTCTTCTGGAGTTAAAGGTTCAAAATATAATTTATCTGCAATATCAAAATCTGTACTTACTGTTTCTGGATTATTATTTACAATTATTGTTTCATATCCTTGTTTTTTTAATGCCCAAACTCCATGAACACTACAATAATCGAACTCAATACCTTGTCCGATTCTTATAGGACCTGATCCTAATACCATAACTTTCTTTTTATCTGTTTGTTTTGCTTCGTTATCATCATCATAACTTGAATAATAATAAGGTGTTTGTGCTTCAAATTCAGCTGCACAAGTATCAACCATTTTAAAGTTTGCTTGTATTCCATATTTATTACGTAATCTTTTTATTTCTTCTTCTGTTTTTCCAGAAAGTTTCGCAATCACTTTATCTGTGAATCCCATTTTTTTAGCTTTTTCAAGCATCTTAGAATTCATTTGATTAAGTTCTAATTCTCTTTCCATTCTTACTAATTTATATATAATTCCTATAAAAAATCTATCTATTGTAGTTATTTCATGAATTCTTTCAACAGAAATTTCTTTTCTTATTGCTTCTGCTATTACAAAGATTCTTTCATTATCTACAATTTGAAGTCTTTCTTCTAGTTCTGCTTTTTCTAAATCTTTTAATTTATCAAGTGAAAAATATTCTACATTTTCTTCTAATGAACGAATTGCCTTCATTAAACCAGCTTCTAAATTTGGTGCAATTGCCATAACTTCACCTGTTGCTTTCATTTGTGTGCCTAATGTTCTACTTGCTGTAAGGAACTTTTTGAATGGCCATTTTGGAATTTTTACTACTACATAATCAAGTACTGGTTCAAAACAAGCATAAGTTTTTCCTGTTACTTCATTTTTTATTTCATCTAATGTATAACCAAGTGCAATTTTACTTGCAACTTTTGCAATTGGATAACCAGTTGCTTTTGATGCTAAAGCTGATGAACGGCTAACTCTTGGGTTAACTTCAATTACTGCATATTCAAAGCTTGTTGGATTTAAAGCAAATTGAACATTACATCCCCCTTCAATTTTCAAAGCAGAAATTATTTTAATAGCTGACGTTCTAAGCATTTGATATTCTTTATCTGACAATGTTTGAGATGGTGCTACTACGATACTATCTCCTGTATGTACTCCAACTGGATCTATATTTTCCATATTACAAATTGTTATACAATTTCCTTTGCTATCTCTCATTACTTCATATTCAATTTCTTTCCAACCTGTAATACATTTTTCAACTAATATCTCATTTACTCTTGACATTCTAATTCCAGAACCTGCAATTTCTTCAAGCTCGTTCATTGTATAAGCAATACCACCACCAGTACCACCCAAAGTATATGCTGGTCTTATTATAACTGGTAAGCCAATTTCTTTTGTAAACTCTACTGCATCTTCAACTGTATGAACAACTTTACTTGCAATACATGGCTCATTTATAGATTCCATCATATCTTTAAAACATTGTCTATCTTCCGCATTTCTAATTCCTTCTACATCAGTTCCCAAAAGCTTTACTTTCTTTTGTTTTAAAACTCCTGATTCTTCAAGTTCCATAGCTAAGTTAAGTCCAGTTTGACCACCTAAATTAGGAAGTATGCTATCTGGTTTTTCAATTTCAATTATTTTCTTAACAGTTTGGACTGTTAATGGTTCAATATAAATTTTATCAGCCATATTTTTGTCTGTCATTATTGTTGCAGGATTAGAATTTACTAAAACAACTTCTATTCCTTCTTTTTTTAGTTCTCTACAAGCTTGTGTTCCTGCATAATCAAATTCTGCTGCTTGCCCTATTATAATTGGTCCTGAACCTATTACTAATACTTTTTTTATACTTTTATTTTTTGGCATTTTTATACTTCCTTTCTATAACATTTTTACAAATTCATCAAATATATATGCTGTATCTTCTGGTCCTGGACATGCTTCTGGATGAAACTGTACTGTAAATATTTTTTTATTTTTATATCTTAATCCTTCTACTGTTCCATCATTTAAATTTATATGTGACACTTCAGCAATTTTCTTATCAACACTATCTTCGACTATATAGTAGCCATGATTTTGAGATGTAATATGTACTCTTCCTTCTTTTAAATCTTTTACTGGATGGTTTGGTCCCCTATGACCATATTTTAATTTAGCTGTTTTAGCCCCTGTTGCAAGTCCCATTAATTGATGTCCTAAACAAATTCCTAAAATTGGAATATCTGTACTATACAATTTCTTTACATTTTTAATTTGATATATGCAATCTTCAGGATCACCAGGTCCGTTTGATAACATTATTCCATCTGGTTTCATTGAAATTATCTTTTCTGCTGATGTATCTGCTGGAAATACTGTTACTTCACAATCTCTTTTTAAAAGTGAATTTACTATATTATGTTTAAATCCATAATCAATTAATGCTACTTTTTTAGATTTTCCTTTACCATAAACTCTTATCTGTTTTGAAGTAACTTCATCAACAACTTTCCCAACTTCATAAGCTTTAATTCTTTCCATTATTTCATCAATATTATTAATACTTGATGTAACATATCCTTTCATTGTTCCTGCATCTCTAAGAATTTTAGTCAATTTTCTAGTATTAATATTGGTTAATCCTGGAATTTTGTAATCTCTTAAAAACTTGTCTAAATTGTATTTTGTTCTAAAATTACTTTCAAAATCTGCAAGTTCATGTATAAATACAGCCTTTGCCCAAATTCTATCAGACTCTGTATCCTCTGGTATTACTCCATAATTACCTATTAGTGGGTATGTCATTACAATCCCTTGGCCTGCATATGAAGGATCTGTAAATGTTTCAATATATCCTGCCATTCCTGTGTTAAATACAACTTCACAAGCTGTATCCATAGTAACTCCAATTCTTTCTCCTTCAAAAACTTCACCATTTTCAAGTACTAAATATCCTACCATTTTTTCTCCCTTTCTCTTTAATTTTCCTAAAAAAAAACACTAAATAAATTTAGTGTTTAAAAACAAATATTATTAAATCTAAAAATTGAGAATGTAAATAAAACTATTAAATAAATAGCCATAACACTTGAAACATTTATATTTTCAGTTGTTTTTAGTCTATTTAAAATTTTCATTATTTTTTCCTTTCATTTTATTTACACTATATATAATTTTAACATATTATAAAATCAAATGCAAGTGAAATTTAGGGACGCTCGAAAAATTTCACTTTAATATGAAAATGAAACTTTTCGAGCGTCCCTAAATTTCATCGACCGCCGCAGCCGCCTCCGCCGCCTCCGGCCTCCGCCACCTCCTGAGAAGCCTCCACCAGAACCACTTCCGCTACTACTTGAAGAATGTGC
>Ga0137298_11571_pt1 | contig 11709 bp, 8 predicted proteins | sample RamsorincwithD2O_2_FD_97182 | JGI IMG/M metagenome (GOLD analysis project Ga0137298, IMG submission 97182) | Mouse cecal microbial communities from Vienna, Austria - Glucosamine amended with D2O | ecosystem: Host-associated > Mammals > Digestive system > Large intestine > Cecum | place: Austria...
TGCTGCAGAGAAAAAAGTCCAGGGCGTAGTAATATCTTCAGAGGATAACCTACCGCTTATCGGTGCTTCCGTTTATGTGACTGCGGAAGACTTGAAAAAGGCGGGGAGTGCTCAGACTACAATGGGGGTCATCACTGATGTGGATGGTCAGTTCTCTATCGCTATACCTGCGGGGATAACCCGTTTCTTTTGTAGCTACGTGGGATATGACGTATTGGAAGTGAAGCTTGTTCCGGGAAAGGAACATTATGAAATAACACTTCATGCATCTTCCCAAATGCTCGATGCCGTTGTTGTGACGGGTTACCAGACAGTGGAGCGCCGCAAGCTGACGGCAGCGGTATCCAAACTGGATATATCGGACGAGACCATCGGTGCAGTAAAAAGTATCGACCAGGCACTTGCCGGACAAATTGCCGGACTTTCTGTCAGCCCGACTTCCGGTGCTCCGGGTGCTCCGGCAAAGATACGCATTCGCGGTACTGCTTCATTGAATGGTACACAAGACCCTTTGTGGGTGCTGGACGGCATTCCTTTGGAGGGAACGGATGTTCCCGAACCGGATGAACTGAATGACATCACCAACATGAAGCAATCTTCCATTGCAGGCTTGAATCCGGCAGATATTGAGAATATCACCATCCTGAAGGATGCGGCAGCCACTGCCATCTATGGTGCGCGGGCAGCCAATGGCGTCATTGTGATTACAACAAAGAAAGGGAAGGTCGGTAAACCGGTTATCAGTTTCTCGTCCCGGTTTACCTATACTCCTACATTGAGCCTTGACCGGTTGAACTTGCTGAACTCGGCAGAGAAAGTAGGATTGGAAATGGATATGATCCGTAATAACTATTCTCCGGACAATCATAAAGGAGGCGTATATAATATTCTTTCCAATTACAATGAGTTGTCTGCTTTTCAGAATGGAGGATGGGATGCCTTGAGCAGTGATACACAAGCTGCCATCAACCGTTTGAAGAGTGTTAATACAAACTGGGGAGATATCCTTTTCCGCGATGCTTTCAGCCGGGAATATAACTTGAGCCTTTCCGGCGGTACGGAAAGGGTTACGTATTATACCTCTTTCGGCTATTATAAAGAGGATGGAAATGTGGACGGTGTGGGTATGGACCGTTTCAACTTGGTAGGAAAGACTTCCTATAAGGTGAACAGTATACTGAAAGTGGGTGCCTCCATGTTTGCCAACCGTCGCAAAAATACCAATTATCTGACAGATGCATACGGTATGTCGAATCCCGTGTTCTATTCACGCAAGGCTAATCCGTATTTTGAACTTTATGACAAGAATGGCAACTATAATTACGACTACGATATTCAGAACAACACTGATAAGGATTTAGGATTCAACATCTTTGAAGAACGGCAGAACACGTCTAATGAAAGCGTGGTGAATTCTTTTTCATCTATATTTGATGCGGAGTTACGGTTCAATGACAAGTGGAAGCTGACTTCCCAGTTTGGCTATCAGTTGGAAAAAACTTCCAGAGAAGAAATAGCGGACTGGGAAAGCTATGCCATGCGCTATTACTATAAGTTGAGCGAATACTCCCAAGGTGGAGAAACCAAACACTTTCTGCCCGAAGGAGGTATGCAGAAGTCTTATGAAAACTCCAATTCACAGATTACTTGGAAGGCGATGGGAGAATATCGCGACAGCTTCAATGATATTCATGAACTGGAAGTGATGGCAGGTACCGAACTGCGCAAGACTTGGTACGAAACCTTGTTCTCGGCAGGGTATGGCTTCGACCGCAAGACGTTGACCACCAAGCCGGTGATTTTCCCCAACGAAAGTTACGCCACGTCTTTCCCGCTCCATCAGACGACGTATAAGGAGAATGCTTATGTGTCTTTCTACTCTACGGCATCCTACTCTTTGTTGAACCGCTACACGGTGGGAGGAAGTATCCGTTTTGACGGTTCCGATCTTTTCGGTGTGGATAAGAAGTACCGCTATCTTCCTCTTTATTCTGTCAGTGCCTTGTGGCGTCTGTCACAAGAACCGTTTATGCAGCAGGCCAAGTGGGTAGATAACCTGGTGTTCCGTGCATCTTACGGTCTGCAGGGAAATATTGACAAGAATACTTCTCCGTTCCTGTTGGGTACATATCGGTCGGAGAGTATTTTGCCCGGAGTATCGGAAGATGTAATTATCATTAATTCCGCTCCCAACAAGAAGTTGCGTTGGGAAAAGACGCAGTCTGTCAATGCCGGCTTTGATTTTTCTGTATTGAACCAGGCTATCAATCTGAGCGTGGACTATTATTACCGTAAGGGTACCGATTTGATAGCTTTGCGCATGCTTCCTCTGGAGACGGGCTTTACTTCAATGAACGTCAACTGGGCAAGTATGGAGAACAAAGGTGTGGAAATCAGCTTGTCTACCCGTAACATAACGACAAAAAACTTCTCCTGGTACACAAATTTCAATTTTGCCTATAACGGTAATAAGGTATTGCAGGAAAACATACCGGAGCAGCAGACCACTCCGGGACGTGAAGGCTATCCTGTAGGGGCAATTTTCGCACTGAAGACTGCGGGAGTGAATAAGGAAACCGGTAATATGATGTTCTATAATCCGGAGGGAGAGAAAGTGACCTTGAAGGAGCTTTACCGCCTGAAGGACGAGTGGGGGATAGGTATTGCCTCTTCCGATGTAACTGCAGCCGAAGAGAGAACCTTTTATTCGTATATCGGGAGTAGCGATGCTCCTTATACGGGAGGTTTGATTAATACCTTCAGCTATAAAAACTGGGAGCTGAATGTCAATTTCTCTTTGACGTTTGGCGGATACGTACGTACGCAGCCCTCTTATGACATCATCAATCCGGATTATGGCAAAAACTATAATGCTGATGTGCTGAACCGTTGGACTCCGGAAAACCCCGATGCAGAGCTTCCGGCATTTATGCTGAGTGCTTCCAACCCGGAAGAGTATTCCTGGTATGATGCTAAAACCATCTGGAGAGATTTGGATATCTGGGTGAAGAAGCTGAACTACGTACGTTTGCAGAATCTGCGTCTGGGTTATCGTATCCCTGAGCTTCTGACAAAGCGTTTAGGAATGAACTCGGCAACGGTATCTGTTGAAGGACGCAATCTCTTCGTGTTCGGTTCGGGATATAATAACTACATGGATCCGGAGTCGATGTACAACCCTTATGCAACTCCCGTACCCAAGTCGGTTACATTCAGCTTGAACTTGAATTTCTAACTTTAAAAGCAGAAAGAAAATGAAGAAAACAATAAGTCTGATGATAATGGCCTGCATGCTTCTGCTTGCGGCATGCGACAACTATCTGGATATACAGCCTACCGGTAGTGTCATTCCCAATTCTTTGGCTGAGTATAGAGCGTTGCTTGCCCGTTCTTATAAGGACGTGAGTAAATTCAGTGACCGGGGAATGGCTTGTTTCCGTTCCGACGAGATGCAGGTTCGGGATAATGAATATGACCAAAATTATTATATGGATATAGAGCGCTGGAACGACCTTGCTCCCAATGCCTATACCTCATCGTTTGAATGGGCCAAGTATTACAATGTGCTTTTTATTGCCAATCACGTTATTGAGAGCAGAAGTGATATTAAGGAAGGCACTGAGGAAGAGATAAATCAGCTTGTAGGAGAAGCGTATATGCTCCGTGCTTATGTACATTTCTTATTGGTAAATCTTTATGGACAGCCCTATACTAAGGAGGGAGCTTTGGATACCAAATCGGTACCGCTGAAATTGGATACGGATTTAGAGAAAGTCCTGAAACGCAATACGGTGGAAGAAGTTTATACTTCCATCCAAGCAGATATTGACGAGGCACGCAAACTGGTCATGAAGGCAGAATGGGAACAGAGATATTCATATCGTTTCAATGCGGCTTCGGTAGAGGCGTTTCAATCACGCGTATCCCTTTATAAGGGCGAGTGGCAGGCGGCTTGGGATGCTGCTGAGGCAGTGCTTGCCGTGAAGTCTGTATTGGTAGATTTGAATGATGCCGCTGCAACTCTTCCTAACAGTTATAATTCCGTGGAAAATATTACTCCACTGGAGACACCTCTGAGCAGTACAATCAATGGGGCTGCTCTGGCTACTCCGGTTTTTCTCTCCCTTTATGCTGAGAACGACCTTCGGCTGGACAAATATTTTGCTGAAACGGATGAAAAAGGTTTCCGGAAGAATAAGAAGGCGGGAAGCAATAACTACTTGTGTACTTTCCGTGTGGGTGAAATATATCTGACGGCTGCTGAGGTTGCTGCCCGACTTGGAGAACTGTCTCAAGCACGTACTCGCCTGCTGGAACTGATGCGGAAACGTTATGCACCGGAGGCCTACGAAGCGAAATCCGTTGTTGTCAATGCCATGGATAAGGAAGCGTTGGTACAGGAAATATTAGATGAACGTGCCCGTGAACTTGCTTTTGAAGGACATCGCTGGTTTGACCTTCGTCGTTCCACCCGTCCGCGTTTGGAGAAAGTGCTTGATGGTACGCGTTATGTACTCGAAGAGAATGATGCCCGCTATACATTGGCCATTCCGAAAGAAGCCATAGAAGCCAATCCGGGATTGCTGAACTGATAAAGATAACCGGTAAAGATAAAACTCCCCGATTCCCTGCGCAGTTCAGCCGAGAATCGGGGAGTTTTGTCTAAATGTGGATTGGATATGTGTTTTTTACGTACCTTTGCACCGTTTTTGTAATAGACAATATAAGATGATACAGAATCAGAGGCCTACTATCCGTAGAATTGCTTTTCCAATTCTTATAGCATTGAGTATTTCGCATTGCTTGAACGATATGCTGCAATCAGTCATTTCGGCGGTATACCCTTTGTTCAAGGAGGATTTATCCTTGAGTTTTGTCCAGATTGGTCTGATTACGTTAGTGTATCAGATGTCGGCGTCCGTGTTTCAGCCTCTAATGGGATTGTTCTTTGATAAGCGCCCCATTGCCTGGTCATTGCCGATAGGTATGGGCTTTACTTTGGTCGGTATCATGAATCTGGCTTTTGCTACTAATCTGTATTGGTTGCTGGCTTCGGTATTCATTGTGGGTATCGGTTCGTCTGTACTCCATCCAGAGGCATCGCGCATTGCCTTTCTGGCTTCCGGCGGAAAACGCGGACTGGCGCAGTCTCTGTTTCAGGTGGGTGGGAATTTGGGAGGCTCACTTGGACCGTTGCTGGTGGCTTTGCTGGTAGCTCCTTACGGGAGGAGATACATTGCCTTTTTCACGGCTTTTGCCTTGATTGCTATCGTGGTAATGATTCCTATATGCCGTTGGTTTCGTTCCTACTTGAACCACATCAAGAAAAGCCTGATGTTTGTGGCAGGAAAGATAGAACGTCCCCTTTCTTCAAGGATGACGGTGTTGTCCATAAGTATTTTGCTGATACTTATCTTCTCCAAATATATCTATATGGCAAGTTTGACGAGCTACTATACATTCTATCTGATTCATAAATTTGGTGTCACTGTTCAAGACTCACAGTTCTTTTTGTTTGTCTTTCTGGTGGCCACTGCCATCGGAACATTGGTGGGAGGTCCCGTAGGTGATAGGGTCGGACGTAAGTATGTTATCTGGGCTTCCATTCTTGGAACGGCTCCATTCAGTATGATGATGCCTCATGTAGGGCTTGCATGGACGGTAGTGCTGAGTTTCTGTGTCGGTCTGATGCTTTCTTCCGCTTTTCCTGCCATATTGCTGTACGCCCAGGAATTGCTACCCAATAAGTTGGGTTTGATTTCCGGATTGTTCTTTGGTTTCGCTTTTGGAATTGCCGGTATCGCTTCGGCTGTGTTGGGAGGTATGGCTGATAAATATGGTATCGAGGCTGTTTATAATGTATGCGCTTTTATGCCTTTGTTGGGGTTAGTGGCTTGCTTTCTGCCTAATTTGAAAAAGAGATAGAGATTTTTATTCCCATTGTCAGCCATACGGAGAGAACGAAAGGTGCGGTCAATGTAATAATTCCCCAATTCATTCCCACAATTTGCAATACAACAGAGAGTAAAACGGAACATACAGCCCATATACAGCTCATCCAGCTTTTACCTCCTAAAGCAAGGGCACACAATGCGCCATTATATCCCATCAGACCCATATTCAAAGCTTTGGAATCCACTCCCAATAATATGGCTAGGAGGAGGGGGAAGTGCTCCCAATATGGTATATACTGCTGCATTCCGGGAATTCACGAGAATGCCTGCAAGGAAAAATAGTCCGGTCATCATGTTTCCTTGAAACATCACCTGGCCTATACCCATATTGAAACATTGTAAGTAATTTATGGAGGAAGAAGCGGGTGTTTCTGTATCAGAGACGAGTAGCATGTCAGGCATCAGCCAACTGCACAATCCCAACAGCATCCATACAGAAAGGATAAAAGGGGTAGTGAAGTCCTGAGATAAGGGCTGTCAACGTACTTATTATGTTGCTACTTACAGCCAATAGCCCCATTTGCCATGAATTCAAAAAGATTCCAATCAACATCAATAATCCGGATAATGCATTGTTTTGGAACAATTTTCTACTGACCCGTTCTCTGGCGGGGTGAGGGTAATAGCAAAAAAAGAGGAATATTCTTTTGAATTTCCTCTTTTGCGGGTGGCAGATGGGACTCGAACCCACGACATTCAGAACCACAATCTGACGCTCTAACCAACTGAACTACAGCCACCATGTTAGTGCATTTCTTAAATGCGATGCAAAGGTAGGGATAATTTTTAATAATGCAAAGAATGAAACGTTTTTTTTTGAGATTTCTGCATTATTTTTTCTTCTCGTAAATATCTACATTGTGCTGCTAGAGCAGCCATAGGGAACTTTTAATGAAGATTTCCAGGTATTTACGGGTTTCCGGTGTTAAATGTTTTGCGGGAAAAATGGCAGGGGTGTCTGACTCTGACCGATGTAAGAGGGACAGGTGGGTAGGGAGAGAGGATGTTTTTCCAACTGCAAAGTGATAATGAGGCCGCTGTCAGTGCTAGTCTTACTCATATTGGAGATGAAATTTCCCAAGGAGTAGACTATGATGTGCTGTTCAGTACTGTTGGTACGTAGTTCCGTCGATTAAATGACGTGAGGGGGTAAACCGATAGTATGTGTTATGCCTTGTTGGAGCAACCAATTGGCTGGCTCGCGTTGTTCACGGTTGGGAAGGGACTGATATTCCTCTTCTCAATGTATGCAGATAATGATGGCATCTGGTTGGCGTACTTTGGCACTTTGGATATCTTGCAGGATGGTATTCTTATTAATATAGTTACGATATTGGAAGAGGTAACCTTGATGCCGTAAGTATAATGGAACAGAGTAATGCGAAAGTCGTTTCTGCAGATGAACAGAGGATAGTATTGTCTGCGATTTGACAGATTCTAGTAGGTGCCTGCGAACGAATACCGGAGAAGTAGTCATATTTTCCTTCAGATACATATACTGCATTTATTTGTACCTGATGCTGCATCATGTCATCTACGAATAATAGCATGAGGTTGAATGTGTCAAAACGCTGGCACAACCTCTTTTTATGCACAAAGACCTGACTTTCACAAGCCCGGGCTTTGTTATTACCCAAAGTTTTTGTGTCTTTAGGCATAAAATTTTTCGTTATGGCAAAGTTACATTTTCGTCCTTACATTCCCAACCCAACAGTTCTTTTTCCTGGAAGAATTGATGAAAACATAGCAGCGGACGACCCTGTCCGCATAGTCAATGCAGTTGTTGATAATCTCAATCTTGATAATTTCAAGAAGCTTTATAAAGAAACGGGGCGCTCAGCTTATCATCCTAAAATGATGCTCAAGGTAATTATCTACGCTTACATGAATAATATCTATTCCTGTCGTAAAATAGAGAAGCTTCTTTTGCGTGACATTCATTATATCTGGCTTGCCGGTCATGAGCATCCGGATTTCATAACCATCAACCGTTTCCGTAACCGTGTAAAGGAGGAGATAAACAACGTATTCACGCAGTTGGTTCTTGTCCTTGCCGACAAAGGTTTCATCAGCCTTGATGTAGAGTATATCGACGGAACCAAGATTGAGTCCAAAGCCAACAAATATACTTTTGTCTGGCGCAAGACAGTCGAAAAGAACCGTACAAAGCTGATGGATAAGATTCGCATTCTCCTGGAGCAGGTGGATGAAGTCATAGCCCAAGAGAACTCCATGCAAGAAACACCCGTAGAGTTCACTCCCGCCATGCTCTCAGATATAGTGAATGGACTTAAAGAGGTGCTGGAACACCAGCCTGTAACAAAGGACAAGGAACAAAAGAAAGTCATCCGGGAAAAGAAGAAACAGGTCCGGGAACTTGAGCAGTACCGTGACAAGTTGATGGAATACGACAACCATTTTGATACTCTTGGAGAACGCAATTCCTACTCCAAGACCGATCCTGATGCCACCTTCATGCGCATGAAAGAAGACGCCATGAGAAATGGGCAGACCAAACCCGGATATAATCTGCAAATAGGTACCGGGAACCAATTCCTCATAGACTTCCGACTGTTTCCTAACCGATACACTGACCCTCATGCCTTTCTTCCACTCCTTTGAGCAACGCTATAACCGCTTACTAACTGTCGGTGTGGCAGACTCCGGTTACGGATCGGAAGAAAATTATCGGTTCATGCAAGATAATGGGATAGAAGCCTTTGTCAAGTACAACCACTTCCATAAAGAACAGCCTCCCCGTTATACCCCCAATCCATTCCATGCGGAGAGTCTCCATTACAATGCGGGGGGGATTATTAAGTTTGTCCTATGGGGCAGCACATGAACCGTATAGGAACTGGACGTGACAAAACAGAGAGCGGATACATCACCGAAAGTGCCCGGTATAAAGCACAAAGACGTGAAGGGTGTCCTTTGCGTGGCAGTTACTTTAAAGCTCGGGAGAACCATATTATAGAAGTCAACCACCAGTTAAACCAATACAAACGGCAGGCACGGGAAAGGTTACTCCCGGAAGAAGGCATCAGGCAGAGGGGAAGGCGATGTATAGAACCGGAAGCAGTTTTTGGACAAATGAAACACAACATGGCATACAAAAGGTTCCGGCATGTGGGAGAAGACAAGGTTACAATGGACTTTACCTTCTTTGCTATAGCTTTTAATGTCAAAAAAATGTGTACAAAACTACTAAAAGCAGGAAAGAGAAGGAGTGCACACACTATATTTATCTTTATCAGACCACGTGTGACTCAAAATACGACGAATATTAAGCCTTATTACCTAATTGCTAAAAAAAATAGTCGCATAGACAAAAAAAGAAGGGGATGTGTCTTAGTTTTGACACATCCCCATGCTATGTAAAGCAGCAATTAAAATGGCAAGCATTTTCATTACCTTATTATTGATAGATTACTTTTTTGCCGGCGAGCAATGTATTTTTCATAAGGGAAACGATGGTCATCGGACCTACGCCTCCCGGTACGGGAGTGATGAATGAACATTTAGGAGCTACTTCATCAAATTTCACATCACCGGTCAACTTGAATCCGGATTTCTTGGAAGCATCGGGTATACGGGTAGTACCTACATCAATAACGACAGCACCTTCCTTGACCATTTCTGTCTTAACAAAGTTCGGTTGTCCCAATGCAGCAATGATGATGTCTGCTTCTTGGCATTCCTTTATCAAATCTTTGCTGCGGCTGTGGCATACGGTTACTGTGGCATCACCGGGATAAGCTTTCTGCATCATTAGGGCAGCCATGGGTTTGCCGACAATGTTACTGCGGCCCAATACCACGCATTTCTTACCTGAAGTTTCTATCTGATAACGCTTCAGCAGTTCAAGGATACCGTTGGGGGTAGCGGATACATAGCAGGGAAGACCAATAGACATCCGTCCCACATTGATGGGATGGAAACCGTCTACGTCCTTGCGGTAATCGATGGTTTCAATAACCTTTTGCTCGGAGATATGTTTGGGCAAGGGAAGCTGTACAATAAAACCATCCACATTTGCGTCCTCATTTAATTCGCGTACTTTGGCAAGTAGCTCTTCTTCTGTAACATCTACTTCGTAACGGATAAGGGAGGATTTGAATCCGCAAACTTCGCATGCTTTCACTTTGGCAGCGACGTAGGTTTCGCTACCTCCATCGTGTCCTACAAGAATAGCGGCCAGATGTGGGCGTTTCCCCCCATGAGCCACTATCTCGGCTACTTCTGCTGCAATCTCTTGCTTTACTTGCTCTGAAATTGCTTTTCCATCAATCAGTGTCATAGGCTATTATCTTATCTTTTTAATTTCGGCATCATCTTGCCCATTTTATTGCCGGTGACCATCTTCATCATCTTGCGGGTCTGGTCAAACTGTTTCAGCAGGCGGTTTACTTCCTGAATATTCGTACCGCTACCTTTGGCAATGCGCTGGCGACGTGAACCGTTCAGAATGGCCGGATTGCTGCGTTCTTCCGGAGTCATGGAGTAAATGATGGCTTCAATACTCTTAAAGGCATTGTCGTCAATGTCTATATCCTTGATGGCTTTGCCTACACCTGGTATCATGGAGGCGAGTTCCTTTAAGTTTCCCATTTTCTTGATTTGTGCAATCTGGCTTAGGAAATCATTGAAGTCGAACTGGTTTTTGGCAATCTTCTTTTGCAGGCGTTTGGCTTCTTCCTCGTCATATTGTTCCTGCGCACGTTCCACCAAAGATACGATGTCACCCATACCGAGGATACGGTCAGCCATGCGTGAGGGGTGAAATTGGTCTATGGCATCCAACTTTTCACCAGTACCTACAAACTTGATGGGCTTGTCAACCACCGAACGGATAGAAAGGGCGGCACCACCACGGGTATCACCATCCAACTTGGTCAATACTACACCATTGAAATCAAGTCGTTCATTGAATTCTTTGGCGGTGTTTACAGCATCCTGACCGGTCATCGAATCCACTACGAACAGAATTTCGTTCGGATTGATGGCTTGCTTAATAGCGGCAATCTCGTTCATCATTTCTTCGTCTACAGCCAGGCGCCCGGCGGTATCGACGATTACAAGATCATAGCCTTTGGCTTTGGCTTCTTGGATGGCATTTTGGGCAATGACTACCGGATTTTTGCTGTCCGGTTCCGAGTACATCGGTACGTCAATTTGTTCAGCCAGTACGCGTAACTGCTCGATGGCAGCAGGACGGTATACGTCACAAGCCACCAATAACGGTCTTTTGTTTTTCTTGCTCTTCAGCATACGAGCCAGCTTTCCGGAGAAAGTTGTTTTACCGGAGCCTTGCAAACCAGACATCAAAATAACGGCAGGCTTGGAATCGATGTTTATTTCAGAAGTCTCGCCACCCATGAGCTGAGTCAGTTCATCATGCACGATTTTTACCATCAGCTGGCTGGGCTTGACGGCTGTCAGCACGTTTTGTCCCAAGGCTTTTTCCTTAACGGTATCGGTGAAATTTTTGGCAACCTTATAGTTCACGTCGGCATCCAAAAGTGCCTTACGTACGTCTTTCAAGGTTTCCGCAACATTGATTTCGGTGATTTTTCCCTCACCTTTCAAAATTTTAAACGACCTTTCAAGTCTCTCGCTTAAATTATCGAACATAGTATCTAATTACAATTTACAATTACAAAATTACAAATTACTATTATTGAGGCGCAAAAGTACAAAAAATCCCTTTAATTGTCTTCTTTTGAAGCCGAATATTATTGAAGACTTGCAGTAG
>Ga0137298_11573_pt1 | contig 11703 bp, 8 predicted proteins | sample RamsorincwithD2O_2_FD_97182 | JGI IMG/M metagenome (GOLD analysis project Ga0137298, IMG submission 97182) | Mouse cecal microbial communities from Vienna, Austria - Glucosamine amended with D2O | ecosystem: Host-associated > Mammals > Digestive system > Large intestine > Cecum | place: Austria...
AATGTTCATGAAGAAAGTAAGTATTGGTACTTAACAAAATTAGCTGCAGAATGTACAGCTAAAAGATTAGTTCCAGACTATATCTCAGAAAAAATGATGAAACAATTGAAGAAAAATGAACTTGGTGATGGAGAATGTTACCCATGTATGGGATGTCGTTCTTTCTTAACACCAGATAGAACTATGAGTCTTGGAAATTTAGCAAATGCTAAAAATTATCAAGAAGGAAAAGGTAAGTACTATGGAAGATTTAATCAAGGAGTAGTATCTATTAATTTAGTGGATGTTGCTTTATCTTCTGGAAAAGATCAAAAGAAGTTCTGGGATATTTATGAAGAAAGATTAGAATTATGCCATAGAGCATTACAAGTAAGACATGAAAGATTAGCAAAAGTAACTAGTGATATTGCACCAATTTTATGGCAACATGGAGCACTAGCAAGACTTCCAAAAGGAGCAAGCTTAGAGCCACTATTACATAATGGATATTCTACTATTTCTCTTGGATATGCAGGACTATATGAATGTGTAAAATATATGACAGATAAGAGCCATACAGACAATGGAGCAGGAAAAGATTTTGCAGTTCAAGTAATGCAAAAAATGAATGACAAATGTCAAGAATGGAAAGCAGCAGAAAATATCGATTATAGTGTTTATGGAACTCCTATTGAATCAACAACCTATAAATTCTCTAAATGTTTAAAAGAAAGATTTGGAATAGTAGAAGGAATTACAGATAAAAACTATATTACTAATTCTTACCATGTACCTGTAACAGAAGAAATTGATGCATTTTCTAAATTAAAATTAGAAAGTGAATTCCAAAAATTAAGTCCAGGTGGTGCTATTTCTTATGTAGAAACCCCTAACTTACAAAATAACTTAGATGTTGTAGTTCAAATTATCCAATACATTTATGATAATATTATGTATGCTGAATTAAATACAAAATCAGATTATTGCCAAGAATGTGGATTTACAGGTGAAATCCTAATTGATGATGATTTAGAATGGTATTGCCCAGAATGTGGAAATAGAAATCATGATACATTAAATGTAGCAAGAAGAACTTGTGGATACATAGGAAGTAATTTCTGGAACAAAGGAAGAACACAAGAAATTAAAGAAAGAGTACTACATATTGATAACAAGGATTATGATGAAAAAGAAGAGGAAGAATGTAGTCATTGCCATACTATAGCTGTAGTACAAGAAGCAGTATAATAAAGAAAAACAAAAGACATATATGGTAAGCCCTATATGTCTTTATTTATCAAAAAAGGAGGAAAATATGAGATATAATAAAATTCGTAAAATGGATATTTCAGATGGACCAGGAATTAGAGTATCTATTTTTATGCAAGGCTGTAGCTTTCATTGCAAAAATTGCTTTAATCCAGAAACTCATGATTTTAATGGAGGAAAAGAATTTACAGAAGATACCATCGACAAAATATTAGAATTATGTGATAATGACACAATTGAAGGGTTATCTATATTAGGTGGAGAACCAATGCATCCAACTAATATAGAAGGAACTACAAGATTAGCAAAAGCATTTAAAGCAGAATATCCAAATAAAACAATATGGGCATGGAGTGGTTTTCTATTTGACAGAGATTTAAAGAATGAAGAAGTGCTAAACTATATTGATGTTTTAGTAGATGGACAATATGTAGATGAATTGCATAACCCAACTTTAAAATGGAGAGGATCAGAAAATCAAAGAGTGATAGATGTGCAGAAAAGTTTGAAAAGCGGAAGTGTTGTAGTTATGGAATAAGTTGAATATTATGTAGATATATGCTATAATACAAAAGTATTTTTTTGTACATGATAGAAAATGTGTACATTTTCTATAGGACAATTGTTGAAGAAAGGATTGTTGTTATGATGAACCCAAAACGGAGAAACAGAATTTTTGGCATTCTTTTACTAGCGGTAGTGGTTGTTATTGTGCTACTTAGAGCGATAACAACCCAACAGTCAAAGAAAGAGGAACTTACTTATGATCAAGTGGTGAATTGCGTAAGAAATCATGAAGTTGTGAAAGTAGAGGCGGTAAGTGGCGAAACTCAAGTTATTATAACGTTGACAGATGGAACTACAAAGAATTCGATTGTTCCAAGTGTGGAGGAACTCAGTAATATTATTTTACAGGAAAATGAGAAAAATGCTGCTATCCAATTAGAAATCAAAAAAGGAAAAATAGGAGCAAAAGATATTGCTCAAAGCTTTTCATATTTTTTCATGATAGGGATGCTATATTATATCCTTCGTGGGAACAATAGCCAAAAAATTAAAGAGGTGAAATCCAAGGTAAGATTTAGCGACATTGCAGGCATAGAGCAAGAAAAGGAACAGCTACAACAAGTTGTTGACTTTTTAAGGAAACCAGAAAGGTATCGAGAAATAGGAGCCAAAATACCAAAAGGGATTTTGCTTTCTGGAGATCCGGGTACCGGTAAAACATTACTTGCAGAAGCAATTGCGGGAGAAGCAGGAGTTCCATTTTTTCAAGTAAGTGCTTCCTGTTTTGAAGAAATGTTTGTAGGAGTAGGTGCCTCGCGTATAAGAAAGCTTTTTAGAGAAGCTAAAAAGCGTGCACCCTGTATCATATTTATAGACGAGATAGATTCAGTAGCAAAAAGTAGATACAATAGCAAAATGGACTCAGAACAAACATTAAATCAATTGCTAGCAGAGATGGACGGATTTGAAAGGAATGACAAAGTAATTGTCATTGCTGCAACCAACCATAAAGATGTATTAGACCCTGCTATTCTAAGGTCTGGAAGATTTGATAGACATATTTTTATCCCTATGCCAGATACTTTGGGTAGAGAACAAATATTGAAAGTTCATGCAAGGGGAAAGAAATTAGAACAAGGGATTTCTTTCAAACAGATTGCGAGTAAAACAATTGGTTTTTCGGGAGCAGATTTGGCAAATGTTTTGAATGAGGCTGCTATTATAGCAGTAAGTCAAAGCAAGCAATACATCTCAGCAATGGACATTGATGAAGCAATTGCAAGAATATTGTTAGGACTTGAGAAAAAACAGGCAGTTATTAGTGAGGAAGATAAGAAAACTACTGCTATTCATGAAGCTGGTCATGCCATTGTATCTAAAGTATTACAACCAAATGTGAAAAATTTGGGAATATCAATAATTCAAAGAGAAAGGGCAGGTGGATATAACTATTTTAGCAATAATGATGCAAGGTATGTGAGCAAAACAGAAATGCTGCATCAAATCGCTGTTCTATATGGAGGGAGGATTGCAGAAGAAATTCTGTTAGGTGACATTTCTAATGGGGCTGCGAATGATTTAGAAAAAGCAAGTCAAATAGCATATCTGATGGTTACAAAATTTGCTATGGGAGATCAACTCATGGTAAAAATAGAGAGGGAAGGTAACTATAATGAGCAGATAGAAGAAACCAAAAGGAGAGAAGCAGAAAAAATCTGTCAAGAGGCATATAAAGAAGCAATGATTATTGTGAAGAGGGAAAAAGAGAACATCCAAGAATTGGCAAAGCTTCTTTGTGAAAAAGGCTATCTCTCTCAAGAAGAAGTTGGTAATTTCCTGAAAAAAATCTAAAAAATAATTGTTCAAATAAAAGACATTCCTTGACAAGTGTAGGGAATGTCTTTTACTTGTTTTAGAATTTAATTTAGTTTAGTTTCGTTTACAAATTTGAACTTATAAAGTATAATGTTAATGTAAAGTAAAATATGAGGAGAGCAGTATAGATGAAAGAAAACTTAAGTGAATTTTTAAAATTAGCCTATCAACATAATAAAGTTAGAAATTTACAAGAAGCATTTGAAGAGTTTCCAGTTGAAGAAGAATGGCATAAAGGAAAAATAGAAAATGTATTAAGAGAAGAGGAAGAAATTTACAAAGTAGACTATGCTATAGGGGATATTGTATTTGTTAGGGAGTATTCATATTCTGAGGGAAAAATAGGAAATAATCATTTATTTGTTATCATAGACCAAAACAATACAGCAGTTTCTATTGAGAATTTTGGAATGTTGATATCATCAAATTTAAATAAATTAAAATTTGCGTCAAATGAATTGCTAAAAAAAGATAAAACAAACCATTTGCATAAACATAGCTTAATAAAAACTGATGTGATATATAAGATAACAAATGAACAAATAGAATTTAAAATTGGTAAAGTAGATATGGAGAGAGTAGAACAATATAAGGAAAGTTTTTATAAATCAGTAATAAATGACAAAAATAACTTGTAATTTGTTTACATATTTTGACTTATGCGATATAATAATAACGATGAAAATTAAGATATCATTTAATAATATCTTGATTTTGTTAAAGAGATAGGCCAATTAATTGTAGAGAAAAGGAGTTATGACAAATGGACGAAAATAAAATAAATCATGAGCAAGAAAATAATCAAGAACCAGAGTTAGACTTAAATCATTTAATGGTGGTAAGAAGAGAAAAACTAGCGAAATTGCAAGAAGAAGGAAAAGATCCATTTAAAATTACTAAGTTTGAGAAAACTCATAATAGTAAACAAATTAGGGATAACTTTGAAGAGCTAGAAAATAAAGATGTTACAATAGCTGGTAGAATTATGGCAAAACGTATCATGGGTAAAGCCTCTTTTTGTCATATTCAAGATGAAGAAGGAAAGATTCAAAGCTATGTTAGCATTAATGAATTAGGAGAAGAAAGCTATAAACAATTTAAAGAAGATGATATAGGGGATATTATCGGAATTACTGGTTTTGTATTTAAAACAAAAACAGGTGAAATTTCTATTCATGCAAAAGAAGTAACATTACTTTCAAAATCTTTAAGACCATTACCTGAAAAGTTCCATGGATTAAAAGATACAGATTTACGTTATCGTCAAAGATATGTAGATTTAATTATGAATCCAGAAGTAAAAGAAACTTTCTTAAAAAGAACAGCGATTATTAAAGAGATTAGAAATATTTTAGATGAAAAAGATTATATAGAAGTAGAGACTCCTATATTAAATACTATAGCAGGTGGAGCATCAGCAAGACCATTTATTACACATCACAACACTTTAGATATGGATATGTATCTAAGGATTGCAAATGAATTGTATTTAAAAAGACTAATCGTTGGTGGATTTGGAAAAGTGTATGAAATGGGAAGAATGTTTAGAAATGAAGGAATGGACATCAAACATAATCCAGAGTTTACAAACATAGAATTATATGCAGCATATCAAGATTATAATGATATGATGGATATTACAGAAGAAATTATATCTAAAGTAGCACAAAGAGTATTAGGAACAACTAAGATTAGTTATCAAGGGACTGAAATTGATTTAACACCATCTTGGAAAAGAATTTCTATGATAGACAGTATCAAAGAAGTAACAGGTGTAGATTTTAATCAAATAGAAACTGATGAACAAGCACAAAAAGTAGCAAAAGAACTAAACATTGAATTAGACGAATTAAAAATGACAAGAGGAGAAATTATTAGTCAAGTATTTGAAGCAAAAGTAGAAGAAACTTTAGTACAACCAACATTTATTTATGATTACCCTGTTGAAGTATCACCACTTACCAAAAGAAAACCAGCAGATCCACGTTTGACAGAACGATTTGAAGTATTTATTGGTGGAAGAGAATATGGAAATGCTTATTCTGAATTGAATGATCCAATTGACCAATATGAAAGATTTAAGAAACAGGTAGAGGCAAGAGAAGCGGGAGATGAAGAAGCAAATATGATGGATAATGACTTTGTAACAGCTTTGGAATATGGAATGCCACCAACAGGAGGATTGGGAATAGGTGTAGATAGATTAATTATGTTATTAACAGATTCAGCATCTATTAGAGATGTGCTATTATTCCCAACGATGAAACCATTAGATTAAAATAAAAAATCCACTGATAAAAGTTGCGTTTATCGGTGGACTTTTGATTACATAGAAACAAAGAAAGAGGAATTTTTATGAAAAAATATTTAGGAATATTAATGCTAGTAGTATTTATAGTAATACTATGGACTGTACCAGTAAAAGCAGCAAGTTTTGGAATCAGTAGCTCCAAAAGACAGGTAAAACCAAATGAGAGTTTTACTGTTTCTATAGGAGGTCAATGCATAGGAAGGGTTAATATAAGTGTAAGTAATGGAAGTGCTTCTACAAGTAGTATTTGGGTAGAACAAAATTATGTACCTGTAACAATTAAAGCAGGTAGCAGTGGTAGTGTAACGATAACAGCAACTCCGACTATGGGTTTTTCAGATCCAAATGCCAATGAATATTCACCAGGTGCAAGAAGTACAACAGTTACAATTTATCAAAAACCAAGTTCTTCTACAGGAACGCAAAAGCCCACAACCAATATGAATAAACCTGCGACAAACACAAGTACATCTACAACGAAACCAAATCAAACAGAAACAAAATCTTCTAATAATTTATTATCTTCATTGACAATAGAAGGTGGGAATTTATCACCAAAGTTTGATACAAATGTTAGTAAATATGAAGTGAATTTGCCAGTAAACACAAATAAGATAAAGATTAGTGCTAAAACAGCACATGATAAGGCAAAAGTAGAAGGAATAGGAGAAATAGGTCTAAAGCAACGGAGATAATACAATTGCAATTACTGTAATTGCCGAAAATGGTTCGAAAAAAGAGTATAAAATTCAAGCTTATGTAGAAGAAAGTCCACAAGTATATAGGAAGTATGAAGAAAGTGAAGTTGGTATTTACTATCAATTAAAGGGCTTAAAAGTACCAGATGGATTTACGAAAGTAGAGCAAAAAGTAGATGACAAAGTTATTACAGTTTATGAAAATGGAGTTTTTACTATGGCTTATGGTGTCAATGCAAAAGGGGAAAAGAATTTTTATTTATGGGATAAAGAACAAAATGGTATTATCAGCCCAAATGCATCAGAAAGCGAAGAAATTCAAAGCGAGAATACACCAAATTATATCATTTATATTATGGGTAGCTTACTGTTATTAAGTATCATATTTTTAATCATCTTAGCATTTAAACAAAGAAAGGGAAAAGTAAATGAAACAAATAATCAATAAAATAATATGTTTATTTCTTCTAGTATTCCTTATTTTTACGAACTTCCATTACAGCAATGCATACAAAATAGAAGAAACACTATATCAGCCTCAAGATGTAACATTTAATTCAAATACAAGAAGTACCAAAAGGTCAATGAAATATTTAGCTGTATTTGTTAAATTTAGTGATAGTGATGCAAAACTTACCTATCATTTAGATGATGAGCAGTGTGTAGAAAATGCTGAGAAAATTTTTAATAGTGACTATTTTGAAATGGATACTGTGAAAGGAAAAATTTCAGTACCTTCTTTTAAAAAATATTATGAAACACAAAGCTATGGAAATTTGTCAATTGAAGCAGAAATTTTTCCAAAACAAGATGGAAAAGTAGTGACTTATGAAGATAAACATCCAATCGGATATTATTTGAGATATAGTTCAACAAATTCAATAGGATATAAAACTGAAGAAGAAGCAAAAGATAGGGAAAGAGAACTTGTCAACAATGCAGTAACACATATATCTAGCCAAGTTGCAAGTGCAGGCATTAATGCACAAGATATTGATACCAATAATGATGAAATAATAGATGCCATTTCATTTTTTGTAGAAGGAAATGAACCTGTATCTTGGGGAGATTTATTATGGTCACACATGAAGGATAATATCGGAGCTACAGCTACTATATTAGGCAAACAAGTTGGCCCTTATAATATAATTTATACACAATATAATTATACAGAGCCAGCAGGAGTATTTTCTCTTAACAGAGGTACTTATGGAACGATTATACATGAATTTGGACATACTTTAGGATATGTGGATTTATATCGTTTTGCACCAAATAAAGGAGTACCAGTAGGATTTTATGATGTTATGGGAAATACTGTTGGTTCAAATCCACAAAACTTTTTGACCTATTTTGTAAGTGAATATTATAATGAAAATAACTGGCATACTAAATTACCTGTGATTGATCAAACGACAGAAAATATAACACTAAGTAAACCGCAATTTATAGATCCAAATGAAAAGAGGGCTATAAAATTACAATTAGATGAAGGAAATAAAGAGTATTTTGTTATCGAATATCATGAAAAACAAATTACTTATGATACTTCAGCAGCAGATGAAAGTGGATTGATTGTTTATAGAGTAAATGATAACAATAAATTTTCAGGAAATAAAGAACAAGGGGAACATGGAGAAAAAGAGCATATATTTGTATTTAGACCAGGTGAAACTAGTTTAGGTAATGGAGAAGGAAATTTATCACAAGCTACCTTAAATCTTAATCGTTCAAAATTAGGAAAAACTAGACAAGAAACTCAAAAAGGATTTGATAATCAGACGATATACTATGCTGATGGTAGTAATTCAGGAATTGTAATAGAGGTAACAAACCAAACAGCAGATACTATTACATTTAATGTTACATTTCCAGAATTTCAAGGAGATGGAACAGAAAATAATCCATATATTATTGATAGTATAGATGCTTACTTGTATCTATTACAAAGAAATACAAATAGAAAATATTATAAACTAACAACAGACTTGGATTTTAAAAATGTAAGTGATTATCCTGAAATTAGTTTTTGTGGAATTTTAGATGGAAATCATAAGACTATATCTAATATAAAAGCTGAAAAGACCAGTGTGTTTGGAAATATAGGAGAATATAATATTTCTGCAATGGTAAAGGATTTGAATATAGAAAACATTCAGTGTAAGGGGAATGGAGATCATCTTGGAGGTTTTGCTAGTGTTATTCAAAATAGTACAATAAAAAATGTACATGTGAAATCAGGAAATATAGAGAATGTTGCATCTATAAATACGATAAGCTCTACTGGAGGATTTGCAGGAAGTGTAGATAATGGTACTGTGATAGAAAATTGTTCTTCGTCTGCAAGTGTTACTTCAGAAAAAAATGTGGGTGGAATGATAGGTGTAAATCAAAATGCAACTATTCAAAATTGCTATGCTAATGGACAAGTAAATGCCCCACTAAATTGTGGAGGATTTATAGGCTTACAGTACATTATGGATTCAAAATACAAAGTTCCACAAAATGTATATTATGATAAAAGCATTAGGGCAAATGCTGTTGGAGGATATGCAGGCTCATTTCATAACTTAAATGCATTACCAGAAAATGAGCTAGGAAAAGGAATAGTAGGAGTTTCTGCACCAAAGCAGGTAACCATAAAACAAAATGAAAAAATAAATTATGAAATAGAAACAATTCCACAAACTACTATAATATATTCTATTACATCAAGTGATACAAGTGTTGTAAATTGTACTAACCATCAAATAGAAGGAATAAAAGAAGGAATTGTTACGATAGATGCTGATTTACAAGTAGGAACACAAATTATGAAGTTGCAAGGACAAGTAAAGGTAGAAGGAGTAACAAACCCACCTAGTACACAGTTAACAGAGCAAGAAGTTTTAAATAGATTTGGTTTGTCTAAAAAGGGAGAGTATATAGTAGGATTTGTAGCAGAGAAAGAGATTAGTTCTATTAGAACACAGCTTTCTAATCAAACAGGAGTAACTCTAGTTAGCATAAAAAATGCAAAAGGAGAAGAAGTAAGTAGTGGAATTATTGCAACCAATATGAAAATAACACTACGTTTTAATGCAACAGATTATACTTATACAGTTGTTATTAAAGGTGATGTAAATGGAGATGGAAGAATTTTTGCAACAGACTATGTAAAAATTAAAAAGCATATCATGGAAATACCTAATTTGCAAGGAGCATATTTGTTAGCAGCAGATGTGAATAATGATAATAAAGTATATGCAACAGACTATGTAAGGATAAGAAATTACATCATGGGTTCAGGTAAAATTGAGCAAACATGGAATAAAATATAAGAAAGAAGAAAGCTAACCAAAAATGAACTGAACCCAAAAAGGTTAGCTTTTTTGGAGTTTTGTGATATAATTTTCTACAGAGGTAGGAAAAATGATGAACTATTGAAATTAAGAAAAGAGAACTAATATACGATTGAAATTTGTAATAAAATATGATATAGTATGTATGCAATGGAAATTCCAAATAATGGAATAGAAATAAGGGAAACTATCAAAAAAGAAAGGTGAAAAGTAATGTATTTTGATAATAGATATTTATATATTTTTTTAGTAATTATTGTAGTCATGAATTTGGCAAGTGGAGGATTTAACCTATTAAGCTTGTTACTAGCTATACCTGGAGTTCTAATTGCTATTACTTTTCATGAGTTTGCACATGGTTTTGCAGCAGACAAATTAGGAGATGATACACCAAGACGTCAAGGGAGATTGAGTCTAAATCCACTAGCGCATTTAGACCCAATAGGAGTTGTGATGTTAATATTTGCTCATATTGGATGGGGCAAACCAGTTCAAATTAATCCTAATAACTTTAATAGGAAGATATCAGCACGTACAGGAGAAGCAATAGTATCATTTGCAGGACCATTAATAAACTTCATTTTAGCATTTATATTTGCTATCGTTTTTTATGCAATTCAAACCTTTGCTAGTGGTTTTGCACTTACTACACAAGCAGGGATGATTATTATGGAAATGATACAATACACTGTACTAGTAAATATTGGACTAGGAGTATTTAACTTAATACCATTACCACCATTAGATGGTTCTAAAATATTAATGGCATTTTTACCATATAACGCTAAAAGATGGTTTGAAGACCATACACAGTTATTCTATATCATCTTTTTAGTAATTTGGATAACACCAATTTCAGGAATGATTATTTCACCAGTAATCGAAGCGATCGTGGGAGGAATTGATGGAATCGTAAGAAGTTTATTTGGAGTGTTTGGTTAATGTCAGGTTGGGGACGTTCCTTTTTCTGATGAATAAGTGAGCGCTGCCTGTGGCAGAAACAGCGAACTTATGAATAGGCATAAACTATTGTTGTAGACTTTGCGAAGTCAAAGGCTAAAACAATTAGTTTGATGCTCGCATTGTCAGGTAGGGGACACACCTTGAATGTGAGAAAAGGAGAAATATAAAGAGTAATAATGAAAGAAGATACATACATATTAGGAATTGAATCAAGCTGTGATGAAACCTCTAGCGCGATTGTCAAAAATGGAAGGGAAGTTCTTTCTAATGTCATTAATTCACAAATAAAAATACATGAACAATTTGGTGGAGTAGTACCAGAAATAGCTTCTAGAAATCATATTGAAGCAATTTCAAATGTGGTAAATGCAGCACTAAAAGAGGCCAATATAACAATGGAAGAAATTGATGGAATTGCTTGTACTTATGGACCAGGATTAGTAGGGGCTTTATTAGTAGGCGTTTCTTATGCCAAAGCATTAAGTTATGCCTTAAATAAACCTTTAATAGGAACAAACCATATTCATGGTCATATTGCGGCAAACTATATTACACATCCTGAATTAGAACCACCATTTTTATGTTTAATTATTTCTGGTGGACATACTCATTTAGTACATATTAAGAGTTATACAGAGTTTGAAATATTAGGAAAAACTAGAGATGATGCAGTAGGAGAAGCCTTTGATAAAGTGGCAAGAGTGATTGGACTAGGGTATCCAGGAGGACCAAAAGTAGATAAACTAGCAAAAGAAGGGAA
>Ga0137298_11262_pt1 | contig 11685 bp, 6 predicted proteins | sample RamsorincwithD2O_2_FD_97182 | JGI IMG/M metagenome (GOLD analysis project Ga0137298, IMG submission 97182) | Mouse cecal microbial communities from Vienna, Austria - Glucosamine amended with D2O | ecosystem: Host-associated > Mammals > Digestive system > Large intestine > Cecum | place: Austria...
TTGTAACAAGGAGCTTTTAAAAGAAATTGGCATTCCGATCACAGAACACAGCAAACTGCCGGATATTGTCATTTATGACGGTAATAAAGAGTGGCTATTCCTAATCGAAGTGGTTACTTCGCATGGGCCGGTATCTCCCAAACGTGTAATCGAGCTGGAAGATTTCACGAAAGAATGCAAAGCGGGGAAAGTATATGTTACTGCTTTTCCTGACAGAACCGAGTTCAAGAAACATGTGGCTGATATTGCATGGGAAACCGAAGTTTGGATAGCAGAAAATCCAGATCATATGATTCATTTTAATGGAGATAGGTTTATAGGGCCAAGATAGTAGTTATTTATGTGGATAATGTAAAAAGTCTTATTGAGTAATATAGATAAATTGTTTGTAATGAATAATGCTGTTGTTATAATAGATTTTGATAACTATTTTCAAAAAGATATAAATGAATATAGCAAAGAGCAAATTGAATCTTTGTTTCTTAAAATAATAGACTATATTAGTATACATAATGATGTGATGCAAATAAACTTTCGATTATATGGAGGATGGTATCAAGATGATGATTTAACAAATCGAGCTTCGGTAGTATTTCAGAAAATTTCTAATATTGATATATTCCCTCATATTATAAATCAGAACAAAAGAATTTTTGGAGATATTCAAATTGTATACAATTTGTATGGCATAGATTATATATGGCATAATACTTATAGAGAAAAAAAAGGAATACCACGTTTACGGATAAATCATACAGCAAAGGGCGATAAATGTGATTCTCGGAAAAACATATGTCCTGTTCATATTTTATCAAAATTCACAAGAAATAAAGATAAAATTTGCCTAAATGAAGGCTGTATGACAAAACATTCTGATATATTTTTTCAAAGAGAACAGAAAATGGTTGACACAATGATTGCTTGTGACTTGCTTTCATATTGTGAGGAAAGTTCAACAAATTGTTTATATCTAATTTCTGATGATATGGATCATTTCCCTGCATTAGCATTATGCCATAAAAAGAAGGAGGAGCTTCCTATATTTGTAGGAATAAAAAATGTACAAAACATAGTAAATTATAGTTCTATATTAGAAAATTTTAATATTAAAATCTTTCAACTATCATGAAGACTTTTGAATTAATAATAAAAGAAATATCATCATTTGCAGATGATGAAAATGATGTTATCTTTGAACGAGATGGTAGTGTGGCCTTTGAACGACAAGGTCAAATGATGGAATTTAAGCTCTCGCAAAATGAAGATGACGCAATTTGGGTAGAATACAATAATAATCGATTACCGTATAAAAAATTTTTAGCAAAAGAATTGGCCAGGTTGGATATTTTGGCAAATAAAATATTGCAAAGAAAAAGCAAGGAAAAAGAGTATGTTGATCCTATAGCTACACTTATAACAACAAATAAAAAAAGTGAAGGAAAAGCTTTGGAAATTCTAACAAAAGAATGCACAGATAGACTCTTTGCTGGAACTAAAATTAGTTTTGTAACAGCAGATGCAGGGCATGGAAAAACGGCATTACTTAGAGAATTTCAATATGAGCAAGCCCAAAAATATGTAGAAGGAAAGTCTAATTTTTTATTTTGGCATATAAATTTACATGGAAGAGATTTAGTTCGGTTAAATGAAGCAATAATGTACGAATTAGGAGAGCTGAGATTTTCTGGACTTTATTACTCTTCTATCATTGCATTAATGAGAAGGAATCTTATCATTTTAGGAATTGATGGTTTTGATGAATTAGCTGCGGAGGTTGGTGGAGAAACAGCACTAGGCTCTTTAAAAGACCTTGTAACTAAGATGAATGGTACTGGAACTCTTATTGCAGCTTCTAGACGTACCTTTTTCAATACCCAAGACTATTTGAAAAGAACAGGGATCTTAAAGAAAAGTGTTGCTCTTGATTGTGAATTTGATGAAATTAAGATACATAATTGGAGAAGAAGTCAATGCGAGGAATATTTAACAAAATATGCATATAATAGCACACAAGAATTTAACAGTTTGGTGGATATATTAAAATCGGAAAATCATCCCCTTTTAGAAAGACCCTATCTGTTTACAAAAGTAGTTAATTACTCATTTGAAGATGAAAAAACGCCTTCTGAATTTGTTGCTCGAGGTGGAAATTCATTAACAGGTATTAATGATGTTATAGAGGCATTTGTTAGAAGAGAAGTTATAAAATGGAAAGATACTGATAAAGAAACAGGAAGACCATATCTTACATTTAATCAGCATATAAGGCTATTATCTGAAATAGCTTATGAAATGTGGAGTAACCAAAAAGATATTATTTCAATCGAATCCATGCAATTTATATTGACGATTTTGTTTGAAGATTGGAAAATAGAGTCTAGAATACAACCTTTAATTATTAGGATGATAGAGTCTTATGCTCTATTAGTTCCTGTTGAAAATAAAGATTGGTACAGAAAATTTGACCATGAAGAATTTAAACACTTCTTTGTAGCAAGATCATTTGAACAAATTTTACATGATGCGGTAGCCGATAATAATTTTTCAAAAGCAAGTAATTTCCTGTATTTAGCACAACTTCCTGACTCTGTAGCACAATATTTATCTAAACGAATAAATAAAGAAAGTGTATTGCCTATTGTAAAGGGATTAATTTCTGTAAAAAAGAAGGAATGGAAGCCAACCTATTTGCAACCTAATATTGGAACATTGCTTCCATATATTCTAGACGATTACAAACCAGAAGGCTTATTAGAAATCGGAGAAAAAATTACATTCTCTAGCTTAATCTTTGAAAATAAATTTTTATGTAATATTACGTTTAAAAATTGCATGTTTATTAATATAAGTTTTCGCAAGACGATATTAAAAAATGTCACATTTGATTCGTGCTCTTTTACTGATATTCGTTTTTACGAAAATTCAGAAAATATGTTTGCAAATGTCAGAATAAAACCTAACTGTACCATTAACATGGTAACTTCTATAACTGAAGACGAAGAGTATTTTTCCGAATATTCTCCATATAATATTATTCAGCAATTAAAGAATAAGCAAATAATATATGAAGAAGATAAAACAACTGTAGTTAATGAAGTTGTAGTTCATAATTCAGAATTTAGAAAATGTGTAAAACGTTTTTTAAATAAATATATAAAATCAACTTATCAATATGAGTCAAATATAAAAGAAGATCCTATTTATAATTCCAAAAATTTTGATCTTATAATAAATGAAATCATTCCATTATTGATAAAGTATGATATAATAGAAGAGAAGAGTACTAAAAATACACTACAAGCATCTACTAAGGCGTGGGTATTAAAAAAATATGATTTAGCAGAAATATTTAAAGCTGAAGAAGATACAAAAGCTGAATTATATAAATTTTGGAAAGAAGTTAATTGTTATGAAAAATGAAAATATTTTTTTCGAAGCATATTGTTTGATATAATGTCATTTCACAGCTCTTGTGAGAAATATGATGGTTCGACTAATTAAAGAAGCTCCGATTATAATAGATAACAGTGCTAAATATTTTGTAGAGAAGAAAGCAAATCTTAAACTTGAAGGCAAGAAAGATTTATGAAGAGTTTAAATCCATTACTGCATTTACAATGTAATAATGATATCTATGATTTTGTACTATTGAATGTCTTAATCATATTATATTCTTGAATTTATTAGAACTTTGCCATTAGCTCTAAATTTTAGCTATACAAAAACTTAAACCCCACTCCGCTGTTTCATGGGAAGTCGGCGGAGTGGGGCTGTTTTTATGGCTTCGGTTACAGGAGCTATAACTTCAGCTTGGGTTTGGGCTTTTCGGGCCGGTCAGGATCGGGATCGTCCTTGTTGCCGGACTTGGGGACGCCTCCGATGACGAGCTTGCCGCCAAGCGCTCCCATTGCCTCTTTGATGCTGATGCTTTTGGGCATTCCGCTTAGTTTGGGCGGAGTGCGCTGCCTGTCGGCGAGGAAGTCGGGCATCCGGTGGACATAAGGCTCGGCAGGGGGCGTGTCCTGTGTGGGGACACTGCCCGGTGAGGGACTGCCGGGCGGAGCATCGGCGACGGGTATGCCGACGGCGGGGGCGTTATCCTGTCCGTCGGGCGTTACCGGTTGGGAGGGCACGACTTCAATCACTCCGTCGGTGCTTTTTTCCTGCGCATCCACTGATTTGAGGGAGAGCAGGATCTTGCGGTCGAGAGCGGCAAGGTCGGCCTTGAGCTGCTTCAGCTCGTCCTCCTTTTTCCAGACTTCCCCGACGACCTGTTCCAGGACGGGGAGTTCCTTCTCGATGGCTTCGTTGTCCCTCGTGTATTTCTCTATCAGGCGGGGGATGCTGTCGAAGGCGTTGATGAAGTTCTGGCAGGCGGTTTTCGGATCGACCGCCAAGCGGCCGTTGTTATAGTTGTAGAGGAAGTTGCCTTCACCACGCACGAAGAAACGGTTCTCGCAGAAGTCCAGACCGTCCTTGACGGTGGTGTCGGTCTTGACAACGATGTCGAAGCCATAGAGCGAGCCGATGACCTTCGGCTGGCCGTGCGTGCGTTCCCTGTCCTCTATCTCGTGGAGCTTGGCGGCAATCACTTTCGGATCATCGCCTGCCACGCCGTCAATCTTCAAGGGGTTGAGCCTGTTGCCCTCCTTGTCGTACTGCATACGGCTCTCGATGGCGGCCTTGTCCTTCCTGACACGGGCGATGATGTCATCGTTGCTTGCCCGGTTCGCCAGGAAAGTTTCCAGTTTGATGCGTGATTCCCCCTTGCCACGCTGGAAGGCCTTGCGCTCCCCTTCCATGCCGGCAATCCGCTTCTCCAACCGTGCCTTGTCGAGCAGGTCGGTATTTCCGGAAAGCACCGCCACGTACTCTGAGAAAGGTATGCCTCCCTTCTCGTCCATGCCTCCCTCGTCGATGGTACGGCAACCCATGTTGTTCTGCTTGAGCTGGGTGATGAAAAGCTGCTTGTTGTAAAGCAGGTTGAACTTGTAGCTGTCAAGCGACTTCTCCACTGCGTAGATTATCACGTCCACCTTGTTGTCCGCATAGAGTTTGGCCACCTCGTTGCCCTTGCGGATGCCCCGGCCGTCCCGCTGCTGCAAGTCCGAAGGCCGCCACGGTGCGTCGAGATGATGGATGGCGACACACCGCTTCTGTGCATTGACTCCCGTGCCCAGCATTTCAGTAGAACCGAAGAGGACACGTATCTTTCCCTCGTTCATCGCCTCGATCATCTCCTTGCGCTTCTTCTCGGTCTTGGCTTCCTGAATGAAACGTATCTGGTCTTCGGGGATGCCGTGATCCTCCACCAGCTTGCGCTTGATCTCGCTGTACGGATTCCATTGGTCGGGCTTGTAGGTTCCCAAGTCCGAGAAGACGAACTGCGTGCCTTTATGCCCGGCGTATTTATTGTAATACTCCGCAATCATATCGGCGCAATGGGTGGCCTTATTGTCTTTATCGTCACCGTAGGACAGCGGGTCGATGAGCCGCATGTCGAGCGACATCTTCCGGGCATAGTCGGTGGCGATGAGCATCTTCGCCTTCTCCTCCTTTTCGTTCAGGGGCGGGCGTCCCAATACGGTGGCATTGCCGGTCTTGGCGAACTCGATGAGCTTCCGTATGAACTCCTGCTGGTCGGGTGTCGGGGGTATGTTGTGCAGTATCTCGTTCTTCTTCGGACGGTCGATGCCGATGTCGGCTGCGGTACGGAAGTCGGTAATCTCGGAATAGAACGAGGCAAGCTCCGGAACCTTGATGAAGTAACGGAAACGCTCTTTCTGCACGACCTCGTTGGTAACGGAAAACTCGTAATCGACGGACTTCCGGGCAAATACCGCCGCCCATGCGTCAAAGGAGTTGATCCCCTGACGCTCCAACTCTTTGGGACGAAGATACTTGAACAGCAGGTACAGTTCGGTCAGCGAGTTGGAAATGGTGGTTCCCGACAGGAAGGTGGCTCCCAAGTCTTTGCCGGTGCGCTGCTGGATGGTACGCAGGGCGAACAGCATGTTGAGCGCACGCTGGCTTCCCTCGCTGTTTCCCAGACCTGCCACACGGTCGTGCCGGGTGGTGAACGTCAGGTTCTTGAACCGGTGCGATTCATCGACAAAGAGGTGGTCGATGCCCATGCGCTTGAAGTCCGCCACGTCATCCTTGCGGGTCTCGATCTCGTGAAGCAGCTCTTTCAGCTTGACTTCAAGGTTCATCTTGCGTTTCTCCATGCCCTTGATCTGTGCGTTGCTCACTTCCTCCCCTTGCTGGTAGAGGACTTCGAGGTTCTCCTCCACGCTGTCCAGTTCTTGCTGCAAGATGTCACGCTGGATTTCAGGGGACTGCGGTATCATGCCGAACTGCTCGTGCGAGAGGATGATAGCATCCCAGTCGTTGTTCTTCATCCGGTGGAAAATCTCGACACGGCGTTCCGGCGTGAAATCCTCCTTGCCGGGATAGAGCACCTTGGCGTTCGGGTAGGCGGTGGCGAAGGTCTGGGCGATCTCGTGGATATTCGCTTTCAGGCCGGTGATAAGGGGCTTGTTCGCCAAACCCAGACGTTTCATCTCGTAGGCGGCACAGCACATGATGAGCGTCTTGCCGCCTCCCACCTCGTGATCAGCGATCCCCCCTCCGTTCTGTTTGAGCATCCAGATGCAGTCCTTCTGGCTGGGATACAGGTCAGGAATGCCCAGCCCCTTGAGGTCGAGGTCGGGAAAGTTCTGGTGCGAGCCGTCGTACTTGGGACGGACGAAACAGTTGAACTTGCGGTTGTACATGTCCGCCATTTTCCGCTTGAACTCCGGCGACTGTTCCATGAGCCAGTCGGAGAAGCCGTTACGGATCTCGTCAATCTTGCTGTTGGCAAGCAAGGTTATCTCCGGGTCACGTATCTTCATTTCCTTGCCCGTCTTGTCCAATACGGTCTTGGTGATGTTGGGCGTGGTGTTGTGGATGGCATGGCGCATGAGGGCGATGCCGTTAAAGATGCGGCTCTCCGAACGCACCGAATACTGGTTCATGATGCGTGGAGAGGTCATGTCGGCCTTGATGCTGTACTCGTCGTTGCTGGCGGTATAGCGGACGGACACGTCCGTGTCGAACAGCCATGAGGCATAGCGGCTGTACACTCCCGCCGGTATCCAACGCTCACCGAAATTGAAGTCCAGATCCTCGAAAGGTATGGGCGTGGGAAGCGACTGCCGCAGGGCTTCGAGAGAAATACGTGCCTCGCCGTTGTCGGGATGCGACTGCAAATATTCCTCGATATGTTCAGCTTTGGCCATGACATTGCCTGAAATAAAACGGTCGGCAATCTCGTAGTTCTTCGAGAGGGGATTGTAAAATATCCGTCCACGCAGTTCCTCCAACAGGTCAGATTGCGATTTATCGGTCAGGGACTCCATGTACGCCATGTCCACGTTGCCGTATTTATTGAGCGAGGCGGTGAGCGCCTCGTGCACGTCGTCGGTATGGGTGATCTCGTTGATGTTGTACGAAACGGGATGGTCGAAGATGTCCGCCTTGACCGCTTGGCCGTCGATGTAACGCTCCAGTGACAAGATCTCACGGTTGCCCGCATCCATACGGAACAGGTCGATGTTCTTCTTGTCGTTCAGGTTGCCGAACTGACGGATGAAATCATCGTAAAGGGTGTTGAGCATGGTGCGCAACGCCGGATTCCCAGTATGAGTAGCGGCCTCGTTCTCGTACAGGTGATGGTAGGTGTCACGTATCTCGATGTAGAGCGACGCACGGCGGCGTTGGCGTTCGGGCAGTTCCAACGGGTTGAATACCGGTGCACCCTCGCCGACGGCGGAAAGGTAACCTATCTGTCCGTTGTCATACGCAAGGGAGCCGTTACGGTGATGCTCCAGCAGACCGGCCGGATAAGGACGGGGCTTCATGCGTTCCTGTCGGGCGGCTTCTTCCTCCTGCCGACGGTGTTCCTGTTTCAGTCGTTCCTGCTCCTGCCGTTCTTTTTCTTGGGGAGCCGGTTCAGCCGGGGCGGTCTGTATGGTGGAATCTTGTTCCAACGGAGGCATATCGAAAAGGGACAGCTGCCCGGAGTCCTCCTTCTTGCGCCTTGTTTTCCTTTTCCTGACTTGTGAACGTTCCTCTTGGGTGAAGCCGAAAAGGTCGTATAGGGACATGATCGGCTCCGGCGTGGTCTTTTCGGTGGTTTGCCGAGCACCTGCTGACGGTTGCTCCGGCGTGACAGCCCGACGATCCACCTGTACCGTCTGTTGATTCATGGAAGAGGAATGCCCGTCCATATTCGCTGATTGATTGAGTTCCCACACTTGTGCGATGCGTTGCTGCATGGTTTTTGCCGGACGGTTCACCAAATCACGTAATTCCTGTACAGGTGAATGTCGGAGATACAAGTCCAAGTCGAGCTGTTCCGAGAGATTGCGGTCAAGGAAATACTTCATGTCGGCGGCGATGGCTTCCATGCCCCCGTCATGCAGGTAGATGCGTGCCGGCTTACCGTAGGGGTCGGTACCGACATGCCCACGTGTATGCACAATAGCGGCGGTACGCTCGAAATACTCGTTCTGTGTCGTCCCGTCGTCCTGCGTGCCTACTTCTACGAAAGCGTGTTCAAGCGGGGTGTACTCCCTTTGGGAAAGCGTATCCTTCTGTAAAAGGATCAGATCGCTGCCCACCTCCGTACCGGCATAGTCAGTAAAGAGGTTGTTGGGCAGGCGGACAGCCGAGAGCAGCCGGGACCGGTTCATCAGGTATTGCCTTATGGGATGAGCCATAGCGGAGTTCATCACCCCCTGCGAGGTGATGAAAGCAAGGATACCTCCCTCACGGACAGCGTCCAGCCCTTTGACAAAGAAATAGTTGTGCAGTGTGTTCAGCGCAAAACGTCTGGCCGTACCGTTGTCGAAGGAGGGATCGAAAATACGTATGTCACCGAAAGGGATGTTGCTGCTCACCACATCGAAATAGTCGTTGCGGTGCGGGGGAAGTTCCTCGAAGCCCTTGATGTTGACCTGCGCTTCGGGGTGAAGCCGGGAAAGGATGCGGCCGGTCAGCAAATCCTTTTCATAGGTGACCATTTCCGGCGAGTTGCCGGATGCGGAGTAGCATTGCGGTTGGAAGGCTGAAACAAAATTGCCGGTTCCCGATGAAGGATCGAGGAAACGGCCGGGCGATACCCCGTGTTCGCCCAAAGAAGAAGCAATGGCGTCGATAATGGCCGGCGGCGTGTAGAAAGCGGTGAAGGTAGATGCCTTCACGCTTTCCACCAACCGCTTGTACTCACGTTCGTCAGCGGCTCCATCACGCAGGACGTTGTGAAGTTCCGTAATCAGGGGGAACAGCTCACGGTCGGCCTGTGTCCAGCGGAGTATGTCGGTGAGTTTCCCGAAAGGAGAAAGAACCGCCTTGATCCCTCCGAACCCGGAGTAGGCGGCGAGTATGCCCGCTTCCTCCGGGGTGGCGGTACGCTGTTCCTTCTCCAAACGGAACATCAGCCGGATTGCCTCTATATTGTCCCTGAGATGCGCCTTTTTATTATAAGCCATTCTCTTCCAACCAGATTGCAACCGTGTCGGTCAGTTCGTCATACAGCCGATCGAACTCTGGGCTGAACATGAAATCATCCGAGAGCGTATAGCCGGAGAAGACCTTCCGGCATTCGGGCAGCAACTGCAAGGCCACGTTGCGTGCATTACCTTCGGGGATTTCGGCGGCGAACTCGTTCCAGAGGACGGTGATCAGCGTATCCAAAGGTGAGAAATGCAACCCTTGAAAAAGCAGGTCGTTCGCCTGCTGTGCCGCATCGTCGTAGGTCAGGCCGGAATGGACGGCTGCGCTGAAGGCTTCGGCGGCATGGTTACTACGGGTGGCGACGAAAGACTCGTCATCCGCCAAATCCGGATGCGATTCACGCAGGAAAGACAACAGGGTAAGACGGTAATAAGATAATTCATCCGGCTCTTCCGCTACGGACATCGGCACGTTGGATTTATTCTGATTCATATAATTATCGGATTATTAAGTGATACAATTCGGTTTATTTCTTCCTGCCACCTTTCTTTTCCTGCGGTTTCCTGTCCGGAAAGGAATAGCCTACGGTAAAGTCAGGATTAAGCACCAGTGCGGCGTCGAAGCTCTTGCCCTCACGATTCTTGAAGCCTTTGACAAGAGAGGTACGGCCTTTGGTCACCAGCTCAACGATCTGCTTATCGGTCAGTATCTTGCCACCCTTGTTGCGAAACAGGGTGAAGTTGCAATCGACATCGGCACATTTGGCGACCTTATCAAAGAACAGGATGCGGCATTTTCGGCACTTGGGACAGGTACATTGTTCCCCTGAAGGAGTCACATTGAGGGTGGTGGCCAGCAGCTCGGTCACGATCTGTGCGGTGTAGACCTCTATATCCCGGTGGAAAGAGAGGGCAGCGACCTCTCCGGTTTCTATCCGGGCGAGGGTGTTCTCCCACGTCGCTGTCATTTCAACATCGGCAATCTTCTTGTCCTTTACCGTATCGTAAACCGCCAGCCCTTTTTCGGTAGGCACCAGATTTTTCTTATCCCGGCGTACATAGCCACGGGCAAACAATGTCTCGATGACGGCTGCACGGGTAGCCGGAGTGCCGATACCGACCTCCCGGATTCCGGCACGCAACTGTTCATCGCTGATCTCTTTGCCGCAATGCTCCATAGCGGAAAGCAGGGAACTCTCGGTATGCAACGGTTTGGGCTTGGTCTGCTTCTCCACCGTTTCAGAAGCGAGCAATGGCAGGGTTTCACCTGTTTGCAGCCCCGGCAACGTGGTCTCTTCCCCCTCTTCTTCCGGCTCGCCACGCACGGCACGCCAGCCGGCAGACTTGATGACCGTCCCTTTGAGGGTGAATATCCCACCGCCTGCGGACAAGGTCACTTCGGTCATTTCCTTGACGCAATGCGGGAAGAAGGCTTCGAGCAGGCGTGCGGCCACCATTTCGTAGATAGCCTGCTCGTCTTTCGACAACCCTTCAGGCAGGTTTTCGGTGATGAGCAGCGCATGGTGGTCGGTGACTTTGGCATCATCAACCGACCGACGGTTGAGCGGTGTGTCCCGTAGAACGGATGCGATGGCGGCGAAGCGTGGATATTGTTGCAAGAGCGTTATGCGTGAGGGGATTTCCTCAAAAACATCTTCGGATATATAACGGCTGCCGGTACGTGGATAACTTAGTACCTTCTTTTCATATAGGCTTTGCGCAAGCGTGAGCGTCTTGTCTGCGGAGAAATCCAGCTTGCTGTTAGCCTCTTTCTGCAAGGCGGTCAGGTCATAGAGCAATGGCGGTTCCTGAACAGCCTCCCTGCACTCCACAGAAGTGACAACGAGCTTACCGTCGTTCTCCACCTCACGGAACTTGGCGGTGGCTGAGCCGAGGTCATCGAAGCGGTCTTGTGACCATGCGGAAAAGTCGATTCCGTCTTTAGCTGTCGAAACCTTTATCCGAAAATAGGTCCGGGGCTTGAACTGTTTGTTCTCCCAGTAGCGAGAGCAGATCATCGCCAATGTGGGTGTCTGTACCCGTCCTAACGAAAACACCCCCTGTCCGGCGGCAAGGCTGAGAGCCTGAGAGCTGTTGATGCCCACGAGCCAGTCCGCCTCGCTGCGGGCTTTGGCAGAGAGGTAAAGGTTGTCATAAAGACTTCCCTCCCTGAGATTCTGCAACC
>Ga0137298_11585_pt1 | contig 11598 bp, 8 predicted proteins | sample RamsorincwithD2O_2_FD_97182 | JGI IMG/M metagenome (GOLD analysis project Ga0137298, IMG submission 97182) | Mouse cecal microbial communities from Vienna, Austria - Glucosamine amended with D2O | ecosystem: Host-associated > Mammals > Digestive system > Large intestine > Cecum | place: Austria...
GAAGTCCGTACGCCAGTGCGGGCGGAGTCACCGTTGAAATACCACCCTTGTTTTTTCAGGTCCCTAACTCTGTGCCGTAAACCGGCAGGAGGACATTGTCTGGCGGGTAGTTTGACTGGGGCGGTCGCCTCCCAAAAAGTAACGGAGGCACGCAAAGGTTCCCTCAGGCTGATTGGAAACCAGCCGTCGAGTGCAAACGCATAAGGGAGCTTGACTGCAAGAGAGACATTTCGAGCAGATACGAAAGTAGGTGTTAGTGATCCGGTGGTCCCGCATGGAAGGGCCATCGCTCATTGGATAAAAGGTACGCCGGGGATAACAGGCTGATCGCATCCAAGAGTTCACATCGACGATGCGGTTTGGCACCTCGATGTCGGCTCATCACATCCTGGGGCTGAAGCAGGTCCCAAGGGTACGGCTGTTCGCCGTTTAAAGTGGTACGCGAGCTGGGTTTAAAACGTCGTGAGACAGTTTGGTCCCTATCTTCTGTGGGCGCAGGAGAATTGAGAGGGCCTGTCCCTAGTACGAGAGGACCGGGATGGACGCGCCCCTGGTGAACCTGTTGTCGCGCCAGCGGCATAGCAGGGTAGCCAAGCGCGGAATGGATAACCGCTGAAAGCATCTAAGCGGGAAGCCAGCCTCAAGATAAGTTCTCCCTGACGCAAGTCCTGAAGGGCCGAGGTAGACTACCTCGTTGATAGGCTGGAGGTGGAAGCCCCGTGAGGGGTGGAGCTGACCAGTACTAATAGCCCAAGCGACTTGTTATTTGAACTTCCTTCCACCTTGTCAATATAAATTACTAAAATTTTGGCAACCACGGAGAAGGGGGTACACCCGAACCCATTCCGAACTCGGAAGTTAAGCCCTTCCTCGCCAATGATACTGCACTCCTTCGTGTGGGAAAGTAGGACGTTGCCAAATCTTTCAAAACCCCGGTTTATCCCGGGGTTTTTTCGTTTTGGACAAGTTTCAGGGAAAGAATCGTGTGATTCTTTCCCCTTGTGCATTTTAGAGCGTTGGTAGTGTCCAGAATTTTTCGCACCTTTCGTGGATGCAGCCCGGTGTTTTTAGTGAACAGGGCCCCCCAACTTTGCTGTAGGACTGGCAGAGTTTGACTTACTAATCAAATAAATTATTAAGAGATAGCATATTTTACAGTAAAATTACTTTTTTAATAGTTTTAAAAATTAATCTCAATAGTAGAAATCTTAAGAATTTTTTAATATATTTATACAATATTTATAATTTATTTAATTGGGGAGGTTTTATGGACAGGCGCAAGTACATTTTGGCACTCGATCAGGGAACTACCAGCTCACGCGCTTTGGTTTTTGACCATGATGGCAGCGTTAAATCCACGGCCCAACGGGAATTTCAACAAATTTTCCCAAAAGCTGGCTGGGTAGAACATGATCCTCACCAAATTTGGGCATCACAGGCTTCCGTTATTGCTGAAGCTATATCTGCCATTGATATTAATGGTCTTGACCTTGCTGGCATAGGTATCACAAATCAGCGTGAAACTACAATTGTCTGGGACAAACGTACTGAAGAACCGATTTATAATGCTATTGTTTGGCAAGACAGAAGGACAAGCGAATATTGCGACCGTTTGCGTGAAGAAGGCAAGGTTGACATGATTCGCGATAAAACAGGCCTTATTCTTGATGCTTACTTCAGTGCCACTAAAATTAAATGGATTTTGGATAATGTACAGGGTGCACGCAAACGTGCGGAAGAAGGCAATCTGTTATTTGGAACTGTCGATTCATGGTTGATTTGGCGTCTTACCCGTGGCGAAAAACATGTAACCGATGTTACCAATGCTTCCCGGACCATGCTTTTCAATATCCATACGCTTGAATGGGATGATGAATTATTAAAACTGTTCGACATTCCAAAATCCATGATGCCCGAAGTAAAATCTTCAAGTGAAATTTACGGCTATACTACCACTACACTTTTTGCACACAAAATACCAATTTGCGGTATGGCTGGGGATCAACAGGCAGCCCTTTTTGGCCAAATGTGCATAGAACCCGGATCTGTAAAAAATACTTACGGAACAGGTTGCTTCCTTTTGATGAATAGCGGCGAAAAGCCCATCATGTCAGAAAATCAGCTATTAACAACAATTGCATGGAAAATTGGCGACAAGGTAACCTATGCCCTTGAAGGATCGGTCTTCGTAGCAGGCTCGGTTGTCCAATGGTTAAGGGATAATCTGAAATGTATTTCAAGTTCTGAAGATGTAGAAGCTCTTGCTGCATCTGTTGCTGATACTGATGGCGTATATTTCGTCCCTGCCCTTACTGGCCTGGGTGCGCCCTATTGGGATCAATATGCCAAAGGCTCCATTTCCGGTCTGACCCGCGGAAGCACCTTGGCGCATATAGCACGTGCCGCTCTGGAAGGCATTGCCTACCAAACCTATGATATAGTCAAAGCAATGGAAAAGGATGCGGGCCTGCCGCTTGCCAATCTCAAGGTGGATGGCGGGGCGTCACGTAATAACCTCCTGATGCAATTCCAGAGTGATATCCTGGGATGTGAAGTGCTGAGACCGCGTATAACAGAAACTACCGCTCTTGGCGCGGCGTATCTGGCTGGCCTAGCTGTAGGTTATTGGGAAAGTATTGGCGAAATTCAATCACAATGGCAAGTGGAACGCGTATTTACACCTATGGGCGATACGGCAAAAGTTGCCAAGCAACTTGAAGGCTGGCACAAGGCCGTTGAAGCTGTTATGTGTCAATATCCCAAATAGATATTTATAACGGACAATAATTTATAAAATATCAACGCGGAGTATTGAATAAATGCGCCAATTCACATTTATTATTTTGTTTATGTTTGTTTCAAGCCTGTTGTTGGCATCTCCTTTATTGGCCGCTGATTCATCTTCAATCCAAGCTCAAGTATCTCAACAAGCTCCAGTTGCGCCTGATATTGACAAGGTTGTAGAAAAAAAAGAAGTTTCACTTTTTGTAAAGTGCGTTTTTGAAGCTGTGGGAACTTTTATACTTATTCTCCTCGGTTGCGGTGTGGTGGCCTGTGTGCTTCTTGAAAAATCAAAAGGGGCTGGAGGAGGCTGGATTACCATTACCCTTGCCTGGGGGCTTGCGGTAATGTGTGGTGTTCTTGTTGCGGGGCCATACAGCGGCGCGCATCTTAATCCAGCATTGAGTGTCGGTTTGGCTGTTGCAGGCAAGTTCCCCTGGGCATTTGTGGTTCCTTATATAATTGCCCAAATGATTGGGGGTATCCTGGGTGGCGTTGCTGTCTATGTATTTTACAAAGATCATTTTGATGTCACGGAGGACAAGGGTATCAAACTTGGAGTATTTTGTACGTCTCCGGCAATTCGTAATTATCGCAGAAACCTTGTCTGTGAAGTATTAGGTACATTTGTCCTTGTTCTTGTCATCCTGTTCATGAGTGAAAGTGGAAATACACCCGAGGTTGGACTTGGATCAATTGGGGCAATCCCGGTTGCATTTCTAATCGTTGTTATTGGTATGTCACTGGGTGGCACAACCGGTTATGCAATTAATCCTGCCCGAGACCTTGGCCCAAGAATAGCGCATGCAATTTGTCCTATAAAGGATAAGGGGTCAAATGACTGGGAATATAGCTGGGTACCAATTATCGGGCCTATGCTTGGTGCTATAACTGCGGCAATCGTTTATTGGATTATCATTGGAATAATGTAATTTATTCCTGTACGCCTAAAGTCATAAAAGAGATTCGAAATCTCAAAAATATATGCTATAAAATTTTTAGGCGTCTCTAGCTATTTATTTGCCAAAGCCGCACAAACTATGTTTGGTCAACATTGCCAAGTCAGCCTCCTGGATTAAATTAGCTGGATAATTGTTTTTGGCTGATTTGCCCATGATTTGATAAACTTATTTCCTGTTTTTTTCCAGGCCAGCATCTTATAAGGTGCTGGCCTTTTGGTGTGCGCCGGACGTTGCGCGTTTCAAGGTGGTGCAAATCAACTCCACCTGGAAGAGACCTTGAATAGACTGTTGGAGGCTGAAGCCCATGAACTATGCAATGCGCGAAAATATGAGAGAAATGCTGGTCGCGCACAAGCACGCGTGCCGGCCACTATACGCGCAATTTGCATACGACATCAAGGCATGTCAAGCTCAATGTTCCCAAATTACGGAATACTCCGTTTGAAACGGCAATAATAAAAAGATACCGCAGGCGAGAGATATCCGTGGACGAATCTCTCGCCCAGATGCATCTGGCTGGAGTTTCAGTACGCCGCGTGGAAGACATAACCGAAGCATTTTTGGGGTTGCCACGTCAGTCCATCAACCATAAGCGACCTGAAGCAAAAGATTTATTCCTTCATTCCTTTATATAGCATTGCCACAGTCCGGGCATGGGCTGCTGTTGCCGCAAAATGGACAGCTTTGGGGGATAATCCTGCCTGTGCCGTGGCAACGTTGGCATATGGATTCTTTATCCCAACCTTTGCCCATACAATCCGGGCAAATGAGGTTACGCTGACCTCCCCAGCAAGCGCCGCAGGAAATTCTTCCGGTCCCCAAGCATTTTTTACAGCAATCCACTTCTTTCCCTCCTGTTTTAAAACTGTTGTTACCTGCTGCCAACACCAAAACCCATGTCAATTTGACCTCTGGGCCTGAGCTCAATATTTTTGCAAGCGCATCCCGAAAGACCTGCAATCAAACAAATACACAATAACAGTAATAGAATCCTCCTTATAAACATTACAAAAACTCCATTCATTCACTTCTGTGAAATCCGCGCTCCTGCGGGCACATCTTCTGTAAGCCAGACATTTCCCCCAATCACCGCGCCTTTACCTATTGTAACACGGCCAAGTATCGTAGTCCCTGCATAGACAGTTACATTATCTTCAAGAACAGGATGTCTGTCGATACCCTTTGTCAGGCTGCCGTCCGTGTTTTTTGGAAAAGATAGAGCTCCCAGGGTCACTCCCTGGTAAAGTCTGCATTTATGCCCAATTATGCAAGTTTCGCCAATCACAACGCCAGTACCATGATCAATGAAAAACTCTTTCCCTATGGATGCTCCAGGGTGAATATCGATTCCGGTTTGTGAATGAGCCATTTCCGAAATTATTCTGGGAATCATCGGGGCATCAAGCTCATAAAGCGCATGAGCTATCCTGTGATAAAGAATTGCTATAATAGAGGGGTAACAAAAGATTGTTTCCCCCACGCTCCTTGCTGCCGGATCGCCTTCATAGGCAGCTTTGGCATCCAGGGCTAACAGATGCCTGATGTCCGGTAGCTTTTTCATGAAGTCCAACGCCTTGTTATTGCCTTCCACTTCGCAATTCATGCAAGGCAGACCCTCACCTGCGCAACCAAAACAAAGCCCAGCCACTATTTGCTGGCGAAGAAGCTGGTAAATGCTGTCCAGATTGGCTGCAAGATGATAGCGCATGGAATCAATATTTGTTGTAGGTTTTCCAAAATATCCAGGGAAGATGGCCGCCTTGAGTCTTTGCATTATTTCTGCAAGAGCATCCACTGAAAGACTGGCAGTATTTGGAGGTATATTCCGCCAAACAGTATTCAGGGAGTCTGGCATGCAAAGGGCATTTGTTATTTCATCAAGAAGTCCGTTTTGTTCAATATTTTGGCCTGGAGATATTTTTTTGAACATTGTTATTTTCCTGAAATATAACTCATGGAGAAAGAAAAGATTTTTTTGCCAGTAAAAATTCGCTGAAAATTTATCTCATTATGGACATGGAATGATGTGTACGGGATTAATACTACAGTTGCGATTTTTTAATTTTGATCTTTTTGACCCCACTATTGACTATTAAGCCTGCTTTCAGCCAAAAAAATCATGGTTCAACCGGGCAATTATCTGTCAAAAATCAACCCATTTTTCAATTTGCAACTGTAGTATTAAGCATTGTTTTCATAAAAATGTCAAAAATAATTTATCATGCACTGGAAGACCAAATAGTTCAATTAATCAGAATTTCCAACCATAGATTTTTTGAAAAGGCAACAAATTTCAAGGTAAAATTAAAAAACAATAAATTCCCCCCTTTTCAAAACCAAACAAGGACTTATCTCTTGCCCGTCAGGGGGCAATACCCTCTTGCGGCCAATACGCGCACACACGGCGCGTCCATTCAGGGCCGCCGTTTTAGCCATTGGGCTTTTAATAATTTTCTGGAGGAAAAGACATGAAACTCAAACCACTTAACGATCGTGTTCTTGTAAAACGTCTGGAATCCGAAGAAAAAACTGCCGGTGGTCTTTATATCCCCGATACAGCCAAGGAAAAACCATCTAAGGGCCAGATTGTTGCCGTTGGTCCTGGCAAATTTGACGAACAAGGCAAACGCATCCCCATGACCGTACAGCCTGGCAATGAAGTGCTTTTCAACAAGTATGCCGGTACAGAAGTAAAACTGGACAATGTTGACCATCTCGTCATGCGTGAAGAAGATATCCTTGCCATTATCGAGTAGCGAATTCCAATAAATCAATTTCCGAATTAATATATTTTTTTTCCTTTATTTAAGGAGGATATTTTAAATGTCTGCCAAAGAAATTCTCTTCGATGTCAAAGCTCGTGAAAAACTTGCCCGCGGCGTGGACAAGCTTGCCAATGCCGTGAAAGTTACCCTTGGCCCCAAAGGTCGTAATGTCGTTCTTGAAAAATCGTATGGCGCGCCTGTTATCACCAAGGACGGCGTGACCGTTGCCAAGGAAATCGAGCTTGACGACAAGTTTGAGAATATGGGTGCGCAGCTGGTTAAAGAAGTTGCTTCAAAAACATCTGATGCTGCCGGCGACGGCACCACCACTGCCACCATTCTGGCACAATCCATCTATCATGAAGGCAGCAAGCTTGTTGCCGCGGGCCGCAATCCAATGGCCATCAAGCGTGGCATCGACAAGGCTGTGGAATCCATTATTGCAGAACTTGCAAACCTTGCCAAACCCACCCGCGATCAAAAAGAAATTGCCCAGATCGGCACAATTTCCGCCAACTCCGATGCAACGATTGGCAATATCATTGCCGAGGCCATGAGCAAGGTTGGCAAGGAAGGCGTTATTACCGTTGAAGAAGCCAAGGGTCTTGAGACCACCATGGATGTGGTGGAAGGCATGCGTTTTGACCGTGGCTATCTTTCTCCTTATTTTGTTACCAATGCGGAAAAGATGATCTGCGAGATGGATAATCCGTATATCCTTCTCACAGAAAAGAAAATTTCCAGCATGAAAGATATGTTGCCTGTTCTCGAGCAGGTTGCCAAAATCAATCGCCCCCTGGTTATTATTGCCGAAGATGTGGAAGGCGAAGCCCTTGCGACCCTGGTTGTCAACAAGTTGCGTGGCACCTTGCAGGTTGTTGCTGTAAAGGCGCCCGGTTTTGGCGATCGCAGGAAAGCCATGCTTCAGGATATTGCTGTTCTGACTGGCGGCCAGGTTGCTTCCGACGATACTGGCACAAAGCTTGAAAACCTTACTCTTGATGACCTTGGCACAGCGAAGCGCGTTGTTGTTGACAAAGATAATACAACCATAGTCGATGGTGCCGGTAATTCTGATGCTATTAAGGCCCGCGTCAAACAAATTCGTGCCCAGATTGAAGAAAGCACCTCCGATTATGATCGCGAGAAACTGCAGGAACGCCTTGCCAAACTTGTTGGCGGTGTGGCTGTCATCAAAGTTGGCGCTGCCACAGAAGTGGAAATGAAAGAAAAGAAAGATCGCGTTGAAGACGCCCTCAACGCCACCCGCGCTGCTGTTGAGGAAGGTATTGTTCCTGGCGGCGGCACCGCGTTTATCCGTGTCTCCAGGGTTCTTGACGACATCAAATATGCCGATGATGATGAATTGGCCGGTATTGACATAGTGCGCCGCGCCATCACCGAGCCTCTGCGCCAGATTGCTCATAACGCCGGTTTTGAAGGCGCCATTGTTTGCGAAAAGGTTCGCGAAGGCAAGGATGGCTTTGGTTTTAATGCTGCCACGGGTGAATATGAAGATCTTATCAAGGTCGGTGTAATCGACCCGAAGAAGGTCACGCGTACAGCATTGCAAAATGCCGCTTCCATCGCTTCTCTGCTTCTGACCACAGAAGCAGCTGTTGCTGAAAAGCCCGAACCCAAGAAGGACGCCCCCATGGCTCCTGGTATGGGCGGAATGGGTGGAATGGACGGAATGTATTAATATATTTTCAGGCTTCTGACAGCTTGGCAATTTCGACCGCACCTCGAATACGGGGTGCGGTTTTTTAAGGTTTTATTGACAGGAAGGTTTTTTTCATACCATCCATCACTTGCCAAATTTGATTTGCAATTTACATATCAGATTGAAAACAAAGGACGAGCATGAGAGATATTCTCGAATTTACAAGTCTCAAGGGCACAAATTTTCTTCTTGCATGGCACAAAATTGTCAGTATAGCTTTCATTAAGACTGATGAGGAAAACGCCACACCGCCTTGCGCGATTATTCGCATAGAAAATGCCGGCACAATCGAACGGCAATTTGCCACAGATGAAGAACTTGAACAATTCAGACAGGAATGTCGCCTCAATATGTCCCATGGAAAATACTACCATTCTGGCGTATCAGAAACAATGAACCTTACCTGTCCTATAAACAGGGAAAAATGTCTGGGGATTGACTGCGCAGTCTGGGTGACATTTTCAAAAAATTGCGCTGCTCCAATGGGTTATTGCGGTCTGCTTCATACTCATTAATCTTGTCAATATCTATTGCAGCCTGGAAACACGATTGCCGTGAAATGCAAATGGCATTGCAGAACGCAGAAGCGCGGCCTTTCTTGCAAAGATGCGGGCCCTTCTCCAACTTTGCGGGGAAACTTCCATAATGGAGATCAACCTGTAATAATTGGGTATAACGATTGATACTTATGGAAAAACTGAAGGAAGCCGCCATTTCTGTTGTTCCTGTAATGGTTCTTGTCTGGCTGCTTCACCTGCTCATTGCGCCGCTTGATAAAACAATCTGGCAATTCATGGTGGGTGGAATCCTGTTAATTATTGGTCTGGCAATTTTTTTACTGGGTGCGGAAATCGGCATTGTACCAATCGGCCAGCGCGCAGGATCTGCCCTTACTGCAAAGCGCAATCTTCTCATTCTACTTCTTTCAGGTTTTATAATAGGTTTTTTCATAACAATTGCTGAACCTGATGTGCATGTTTTGGCACAACAAGTTGCAGATGTTGCTCCCCAAATAAATCGCCTGGCTCTGGTTATCATGATTGCAGGCGGAGTTGGGATTTTTGTGGCAATTGCTTTGTTACGTATTGTTATACAACTTCCCTTGCCCTTTATGCTTCTGATTTTTTATACGTTGCTCTTTGTTTGCGCATCCATTGTGCCAGTAGAGTTTCTCGGGGTGGCTTTCGATGCGGGTGGCGCCACGACCGGCCCAATGACAGTACCTTTTATAATGGCCTTGGGAATAGGTGTAGCTGCAGTGCGCGCCGGCGGAGGCATTGATGATAGCTTTGGACTTATAGGCCTGGCCAGCATCGGTCCTGTTTTGGCGGTTCTTTTTCTTGGAATGTTCAGCAATGCGGAAAGCCATGTGGATGAAGCAGCAGAGATAATTGCCGACACGGGGATTTTTGGGCATTTTTGGGAACTTGTTCCTGAAGTGGCCTATGAAGTCGGCATGGCAATTGCGCCTCTGGTGGGTTTATTCATCCTCTTCAGAATTATCCTGTTGCGCAAAATGACGCGATATAGGCTTACACGCACTGCAATAGGGCTGGCCTATACATTTATTGGACTTGTCATTTTTTTTGTGGGAGTAAAGGGTGGATTTATTCCAGCGGGCACAAAGCTGGGAGGAATTCTGGCAGTCAAGAATGGCGGCTTGCTTTTTTGTACGGGGTTTATGCTTGGAGCGCTTGCGGTACTTGCCGAACCGGCTGTCTGGGTTTTGACAAACCAGGTAGAGCAGGTTTCAAGCGGAACTGTAAAAAGTCGTGTAATCCTGGGATTTTTATGTTTCGGAGTTGCTCTTGCTGTAGGCCTGGCCATGATTCGTGTCTCCAGTGGTTTGAGCCTGTGGTTTTTTATCATACCAGGTTATGCAATTGCGCTTGGCCTAATGTATTTTTGCCCCCCCATGTTTACTGCCATAGCTTTTGATTCCGGTGGGGTGGCATCAGGGCCGATGGCCTCCACTTTTATTCTTTCATTCGCACTCGGAGCTTCTTCCAGCCTTGGAGGCAATCCTGTTACAGATGCTTTTGGCGTAATTGCGCTTATTGCCATGACACCGCTTATTGCTATCCAATTGCTGGGGCTTATCTATGCCCACAAGGCAAGGAGAGTGTCATGACGGCCCATGTTCAGGCTGCAAGACTTCTGGTTGCGATAGTACGCAGTGGACGTGGAGATTATGTGGCCAAACTTGCCAGGGAAGCAGGAGCGACAGGTTGTACTGTTCTTTTTGGGCGTGGTACTGGTTCCAACAATATTATTTTAAGGTTGCTTGGGCTGGCGGACACGGAAAAAGAACTTGTTTTTACAGTTTCTGACAAGCAATTAATGCCTGCAATAATACATATCCTTAAAAATACCCCAGATTTATGCCGTAAAGTTTCTGGCATCGGATTTGTAATTGACGTTTTATCCTTTTTCAGGCCATCTGATGTAAATGATAAAAGGCCCATTTTCCCGAAGGGGAGGAACCAGATGAAACAATCAGGCCATGAATTGATTTGTGCCATTGTAAACGCTGGTCTGGCTGACGATGTAATGCATGATGCGCGTAAGGCAGGCGCTCGCGGCGGTACAATACTGAGGGCCAGAGGGACGGCAACAGGTCAGGACTGTAGTTTTTTTGGGATCGCTATTGTTCCTGAAAAGGAATTTTTGATGATTCTCTCTTCTCGCGCACATGCCGATACTATAGCGGAAGCCGTTGCAGGCGCAAAATGCCTTTCGGAACCAGGCAGCGGGGTAGTGTTCCGGATGCCGGTTGAAGACTTCTTTCAACTTGGAGCAGGCGTTCCTGCAAAGAGTTAAAGAAAAATTGATAATTTCAGCAGGAATAGATAAATTCAAGGCAAATGGCATAATTTGCAATTCGCGGGAAAATTCTTCATAAAGGAGTATGATGATGGCCAGGGAAGTTTGGATCAAGGCCGATGTGTATGGTTTGGAAACTCTTAAAGACGGTACTCTCAAACCAGTTGCCAGATGCGGGCATTATGAGACAGGCCCAGAAATTGTGTGGGCCGTACTTGATGCGGCATCCCGCCTGCATGACCTCGAATGCTGGGCCAAAGGAATTGTCAATTCAAGCAATAATCTTCTTGTACATATTTGTCCTGATGGATACGCCCCCCTGGGCAAGGCTGATGGCCCTGCAAAACCAGTATTTGGAATGCAAATAAGGGAAGCCCGCAACGATTTTTCCCGCGACAAGCCAATCGAGTTTTTGCCTTCCAAGGAATGTGCGGAACGTATGTGCCGTCTGCGCCAAAAATTTTGCGGCCTTGAAGATGATTTGTCCTGTATTCTTATAACAAATGGCATAAAACCAGATTTGCTGACATTGAAACAGTTGGTT
>Ga0137298_11586_pt1 | contig 11591 bp, 12 predicted proteins | sample RamsorincwithD2O_2_FD_97182 | JGI IMG/M metagenome (GOLD analysis project Ga0137298, IMG submission 97182) | Mouse cecal microbial communities from Vienna, Austria - Glucosamine amended with D2O | ecosystem: Host-associated > Mammals > Digestive system > Large intestine > Cecum | place: Austria...
ATGAAACGGCAAACGCGAAGGAGAACCCGAACGTCGCGATTGTCGACTTTTTGGAAAAGGCGTACTTGAGCGAGCTTTACCAGTTCGAGGACCGATTTCGCAAGCGGGGGCACGTGTGCGAGGTAGTCGATATCCGGGATTTGAAATACGATGGAACGCGTTTGGTCAGCCGCAAGACGGGAACGCCGTTCGATGTCGTGTACCGGCGGGCGGTCACGAAAGATGTCATGGAGCACTACGACGAGTTGAAAGACGATTTCATTGCGTGCGTCAAGGACGCCAATGTCGTATTGATTGGGGCGTTCCAAACGCAGCTTGTGCATCACAAATGCATCAACCAGGTGCTGTTTGACGAAACGATGCGCGGCTATTTGACGAAAGAGGAGTGCGCGTTTCTCGACAACCACATGCCAAAGACGCGCGATTTGACGCTGGCGGTCGCCAACGAGATCGTTTTGCAGAAGGACAACTGGATCATCAAGCCGAAGGACTCGTATGCCGCCAAAGGCGTGTGGGCGGGGTGCGACTTGGATCAGCATCGCTGGGCGAAAGTGCTTTTCGACTTTGTCGACAAGGACTATATCGCGCAAGAGTACATTCCGCCGTTCAAATCGGAAAATATCGACCTGGTCAATCACGACCATTGGATGATGTATTCGAACCTGACGGGTTTGTACACGTATAACGGCGTGTTCGCGGGCGTGTACTCGCGGATGAGCGATTCGGGGATCATTTCCACGCAGTACAACGAGAAGACGGTGGCGACGCTGTTTTTGCGAGGAAACCAGGATTGAAGCGGGAGAGAAAAAAGTTGAAATGAGCCGGAGCGAATGCCTTTCTCCGGCTTTTTTGAGCGCGAAAAAAAACGCCGTCCGGCGGATGGCGTGATTGTTCAAATGGCGCGCTCGATAGGGCTCGAACCTACGACCCTCAGAATCGGAATCTGATACTCTATCCAACTGAGCTACGAGCGCGTTTACTCGTCTATTATAATCCAAAGTTTGAATTTTGCCAAACGTTTTCTTCTTATCTTGTGTTTGACATGAAGAAAATGGTATAAAAGAGGATGGAAATAAGAAAGTGAGGTTCTATAATGGCAAAGAAAATCATTCAAGTTGAAGAAAAAGTGCCATTTAAAATGCTGATTCCTCTCAGTATTCAGCATTTGTTCGCCATGTTTGGAGCAACGGTGCTCGTGCCGTTCTTGTTTGGGATCAATCCAGCCATCGTTTTATTGATGAATGGAATCGGAACGTTGTTGTTTATTTTCATCACAAAAGGAAAGGCGCCCGCTTATCTCGGCTCGAGTTTCGCGTTTTTGGCGCCGGCCAATGTGGTTATCGCGCAGTTTGGCTATCCGTACGCGCTCGGTGGATTCATCGCGGTTGGATTTGTTGGCTGTGTTTTGTCTTTTGTTATAAAAAAATTTGGTGTGAAGTGGATCGACATCGTCCTGCCGCCCGCGGCGATGGGACCGGTTGTCGCGTTGATTGGCTTGGAACTGTCCAGCTCGGCGGCCAGCACGGCTGGCTTGCTTGATGAAGTCGTCAACATGAACAACGTCATCGTGTTCCTGGTGACATTGCTTGTGGCGGTCATCGGCAGCGTCTGCTTTAAAAAGTTTTTCTCGGTCATTCCGATTTTGATCGCGGTCGTCGTAGGCTATTTGACGGCGGTATGCGTTGGGATCGTCGACTTTTCGCCGGTTATGGAAGCGCCGTTGTTCGCGATGCCGGACTTCACGATGCCACAGTTCAATTTGGATGCGATTTTGATGATTTTGCCTGTCGTGCTCGTTATTATTTCAGAGCATGTGGGGCATCAAGTCGTGACGAGTCAAATCGTCGGACGGGATTTGATCAAAGATCCGGGGTTGGATAAAACGTTGTTTGGGGATAACTTCTCCACGATGATTTCCGGTTTCCTCGGTTCCGTGCCGACGACGACGTATGGGGAAAACATTGGCGTCATGGCGCTGACGGGTGTCTACAGCGTGCAGGTTATCGCAGGGGCGGCGATCATGTCGATCATTTGCTCCTTTATCGGACCGCTGGCCGCTTTGATTCAAACGATTCCCAATCCGGTTATTGGCGGAATCTCCTTTTTGTTGTATGGAATGATTGGCGTTAGCGGATTGCGGATTCTTGTGGACGAGCATGTGGATTACGCCAACAGCGTCAACATGATGCTGACGTCGGTCGTTTTCGTGGTCGGACTTTCCGGCGTGACGATCCAGTTTGGCAATATCGCGTTGACGGGAATGGTTTTGGCCGCGCTGGTCGCGATGATCATGTCGTTGGCGTTTTACTTGTTCGCCAAGTTCAAGTGGCTGAACGAGGCGAGCGAAGAACCGAAAGATATGCTTTAAAAAATTGGAAAGATAAGAATGTAGCTGGAAAGACCGGCTGCATTTTTTTTGTGCGCGAGAAGCACATCACAAGAAGTTCCGGATGGACTTTCTTATAATCTATGTATGTAAGGAGAGGTCGTATGAATACAGTAACGAAAGAACAAAGCCATAAAATCATGCTCGGCTGCTACTTTGTGATGTTCACAATCGCCGCTTATGGCTTGTCGCTGGCAACCATCCAGCAGCCTATGCTGAACGCGATGGGCGGGGGATCGTATTTTTCCTTGATTACGTTGATTGCCGCGATTTGTATGACAATCATGACACCGATCGGTGGCCGTTTGATCGACGGCTTGGGAAATAGGAAAGTCACGTTGTATGGTGGCGTCATTTCCTTGGTGACCGGATTGATCATGGCGTTTATTCCGAACTTATGGATCTTTTTAATTGCCCGAATCCTTTTTTCCATGGCGCAGGGCGCCATTTCCTCGGTGCCGTACATTTTGGCGCGGGAAGTGAATCCGGTGGAAGACCAAAACAAAATCTTTGGTATGCTGGCGACGATTTTGGCCGTTGGCAGCTTCGTGGGTTCGTGGCTGGCTGGAAATTTGATGCAGTACGGTTTTATGTGGGCGGCGGTCGCCTTCCCGTGTCTGACGTTGATTCCGGGAATCTGGCTTATCGTGAAGAACATGTACAACGACGCGCACGAAGGCGGATTGAAGATGGATTGGCTTGGCGTGGTGCTGCTTGTCGTTTGCTTGAGCACTTTGCTGCTGTCCATGAACTTTGGCACGAAGATGGGCTGGTACAACGGATGGATCCTGGCTGGCTTCCTGGTTGGCTTTAGCAGCTTGCTTGCTTTGATCGCCTGGGAAAACAAAGCGGGAACGCCGCTGATTCCGATGACGTTGTTCCGTTCGAAAGAATATGTCTTGCTGCTTGGAATCACGTTTGCGGGCGTGTTTTACATGATCGCGATCAACAGCTATTTGCCGATGGCTGTGCAGACGATTTTGGAGGCGGGTTCTTCCACGTCGGGCGTGCTTCAGCTTCCAAAAACGATTGTTATGGTTCTCGTGCCAACCGTCCTTGGTGTCTGGGTTGGAAAGAAGAAATCCCATACGTGGATGGCGCTCGCGCTTTCCTGCGTGTTTGTCATCATTCCGTGCGGGCTTCTCGTTTTCATGGGCGTTCGAATGCCGGTATGGTTTATTATGCTGATGGTTGGTCTGACGGGTCTTTCCGACGCGTTGCGCTCGGTTAGCGCCACGCCGGCTGCGCAGGAGATTTTGAATCCGGCGGATCTGGGAATCGGAACGTCCATGATTGGGTTCACGATCACGCTGGCGAACTCCATTGCCGCGACGGTGGATGGAATCGCGTACGATTCCTTGTCGGCTTCCATTCCGGGTATCGTGGGAATGAGTCATGGAATCGACACGACGTTTTTGATTTCGGCGGGAGTCGGCGTCATTGGCTTGCTGCTGACGGTTTTGTTCTTCCGGCCGATGTTGAGAAAACGGGCGCAGAAAACCGGCGATACGACGAAATAGAAAAAGATAGTCTGGAGCGAAAGCTTCAGGCTTTTTTCGTGGCAAAGAAAAAGCCGGATCCAGCCGGCTTAAACCAATTCTTTTTTGAGAGGACTGGAGGAATTGGGTTCCAGTTTTTCGATTTTTTGGTGGAGCCGGGCGAGCGTGCGGACGTTTTCCTCGGCGAGCACGGGATCGGTTTGTGTCTCGGGTTCGTATTCGAGCAAGTCGCCGGGCTGGCAGCGGAGCACTTCGCAAATTTTGTTTAAGGTGGAAAACCGGATGGCGTTCACCTTGTTGTTTTTGATTTTCGACAAGTTGGCCTGGGTGATGCCGACTTGTTCGGCGAGCTCCTGCAGCGATATTTTTCGTTCCACCATGATTCGGTCCAATCGAAGAATGATCATTGTTTTCCTCCTTTAAATGAGTCCATCGACGTCTTGTTGCAGATGGATGCCGGACTGAAAGTAGGTGGACAAGGCGATGAGCAGCAGGCCTAAGACAAGGCTTTCAAAAGACCAGGCAATGTCATAAGACGGTGTGGATAAGTTGGGCAGGTTGAGCAGAAAACTAAAACCAAATTGCAGGAAAGGAATGCTTAGAAGCAAAATGCCGGCTTTTTTGATTCGTTCCGCCTGTCCGGTTTGGAAAGCGGAAGCGAGGTTTGTCGCTTCCAGCTCCTTTTTCGTTTGATGAAGCAGTCGGTACAAAAAGTGGAAGCAAAGCGCGTTCAGGGTGCTGGTGAGCAATCCGCAAAGAAGGACAGTTTGTAGTGTCGGAATAGTAATTTCATGGGAACTGAAAAAGCGAAAGACCGGAATGTTCAGTTTCCAAATCTTGACTATGCCATTATACACGTTGGATTGTGATAGATTCCAATTCGCGAAGTCCAGTGTTTCGGCCGCTAATGGTGAATCGAAAAAGGTAGAGGCTAGAACACATACGAGGACAGCGGTACTAAACCAGTAGACGAGCTCAATCACGAGGCAAAGCCACGAGGTGAAGGTGATAAAACGTTTTCTTTTCATAGCGGTTTCTCCTTTGTTGATTTCATTATAACTGAAATTGATTGAAAATCAATTATTTTTTATCGAAAAACGATAAATATTTGTTGATAAGTATATATTAATCGAGCTTTAATATAGAGATGATAGAAAGGAGGGATGGATAATAAATAGAATAAAGTACGGAAAAAGGTGCAAATCAAATCTTAAAAAGCTAGAAAAAGGTACAAGCTATGCTGAAAAGAAAAATATACGATGAACTGGTGCAATGGAAAGAAGAGGATCGACGGGTCGCTCTTTGCTTGATTGGGGCCAGGCAAATTGGAAAAACGGCAATCGTAAAGGAGTTTGCGAAAAACCACTATGAGGAAGTCATTGAATTGAACTTTCTGGAAAATCCGGACGCGAAGAAATTATTTGACGGGTCTTTGCGGGCGGAAGATATTTTATTCAAGCTATCGACGTTTACCCGTCAGGAATTGATTGAGGGGAAAACGTTGATTCTTTTCGACGAGATCCAGGAATGTCCCAGCGCAAGGACAGCCATTAAATTTTTTGTTGAAGATGGTCGATACGATTATATTGAAACGAGTTCGATGCTTGGAGTAAAAATAAAGGAAATCAAATCGTATCCGGTTGGTTTTGAACGGATCGTCAACATGTATCCGTTGGATTTTGAAGAGTTCTTATGGGCGAATGGAATTGGCGCCAAGGTAATTGACTACTTAAAACAGTGCTTTGAGGAAAAAACCATGGTTTCCGAATCCATTCATGATACTTTGAAGGATTTGTTTCACCGGTATTTGATCGTTGGCGGGATGCCAGAAGCAGTCAATACGTATTTGAAAACCAAAAACATGCAGCAAGTGATCAAGGTGCAAGAAGAGCTGATTGATTTGTATTCGAACGATATTCGAAAATATGCTGAAGAATCGCAACGACATGCGATTTTAGAAATTTTTAAGGCAATTCCGTCGCAGCTCGATAATCAAAATCGGCGTTTTAAATTGTCTCAGGTGATGCCGAAAGAAAAAATCAGCCGGCATGAAAATGATTTTTTATGGTTTACACTGGCCGGTATCGCGCTGCCGTCTTACACGTTGCAGGAGCCGCAATATCCGTTCCAGTTGAATGAAAAGCATAACTTGTTCCGGCTGTTTCTTTTTGACACCGATTTGTTGTGCGCGATGAGTTTAGACGATATTCAGTTTATGATTCTCAATGGCGATTTGAGTATCAACGAGGGAAGCATTCTTGAAAATTATTTTGCGACGTAGTTGACGGCCAACGGTTTTCCTTTGTATTACTATAATTCAAAGAAATTTGGTGAACTGGATTTTCTGATTCAAAATGGAAAAGCGCCAACAATCATTGAAGTCAAGTCAGGAAAAGACTATCGAAAGCACGCGGCGATGAATCGAGTGCTCGCCGTAGAAAACTGGCAGTTTCAGGATAAGATCGTATTTTGCGAAGGCAATGTCGAGCAGGATGGAGACATCTTGTATTTGCCATGGTATATGGCGATATTCATTTTGCCACACAAAACGGAATATATCTTTCCGGAGCTCAATCTGGATTTTGATTTGGAGTAAAGGGAGAATACGGAATATTCCCATTGTCTGGCAAGCGGTTTCTCTAGGACCTTATCTTTTTCGACATTTTCTTGTGACGAATTTCAGATGTTGGTCCAGGCTGTTCTTAAACTCGATTTTGGTAAAACCCTTCTTATAGGATAGTGCAGCGATCTTCTGTTTATATTTATACGCGAACCATATAAACAGGTAACGACAATTCCAATCATCCGACATAAAATGAAAAATGCCAAAAATCACTTCATAAGTGTTTTGGCATTTTTTAATTAAAAGTCAGTCCAAGTTATATCTTTTTCCGATTTCCAAAATGTTTTTCCTTGAAAGAAGGGAAACCCTTCGAGAAAATATTTTGTCTCTTTCTGATTCTTGATATGTATGAGACGTGCAAATGAAATTTAGTATCAAACTTATTAAGTATATCAGTTCGATGTTGTGAGGAATGATGGTTTATGATGTAAATATTCATCATAGTTCCATAATGATTTTGATAGATGGAATACGGGTAATGAAATTAGAGAAAGACAACTTATTGGGGCAAGAAGGCTGGGCCATGCCAGTATGACGACAACACAAAAAACGTATTTACATATAATTCAGGAACTTGAGAATAAAGATATTGATCTCGTGATGAGAGCTTTATCAACTCTGGGCTAAATAGAAAAATTGCGACTTATGCTGATGAAGATATGTAAATCGCAAAAAAAAAACAACCTACGAAAAGTGATTTTTGGCGGATAAACGTTTCGTAGGTTGCCTATGGAATAAGTAAATCCGAGCCGTGCTCTTCTTTACGGTTTCATTATAACTTGTCGTTGTGTTTTCGACAAGGGCAGACTATTTAACAAGTGTGTAATAGACATTTCTCGCTTTTCCATGCTGTAAAAGCAGGCCGGACTGAACCATCTTTCGAATCAGCCGGGAGGCAGTGGAGGGGCTCGTTCCAAGCAGTTGTTCCGCTTTGGGTCTTGTAATAGAACCGTGTTTTTTTATATAGTCTAGAACTTGTTCTTCGTCTCGGCCAAGTTCTGAAATGAACGAAACCGTTATATTGTCAGATATTTTGGAAGCAAAGTTGGTTTCATCTTTCGCGTTGATATTGGGAAGCGTAATTTTAAAGCTGTTCTTTGTGGTAGATAGGATAGGCTTTTTTAAAGAGCTGTCATATGCCTCCATGATTTTGGTCAATCCGGTACCGTACGCTTCAATTAAATGGAGTCGATAAAACAGATTGGCAAGATTTTGGTTTCTGCAAATCGAAATGCCAGCCATGATGTCTTCCAGTTCAATTCCGGTCAGCAGACCGCCAATGGACACAAGCTCGATTCGATCGTCGTAAATGCTGATCAACGAGCTCGCGCTGAAGGAATAATCCCGATGAACGAGAAGGTTCAGCAAGGCTTCCCGGATGGCGATGATTGGATAATCGCGAACATCGACACGAGAGAGCTTTTCAATCGTCGCGTGAATTTGGTTCCGGAAGTCAATGTAGTCATAAACTTCGTTCATTTGTTTGAGCAGGGAACCGCGAAACTCGCGCCGGTCTTTGAAAACCATTTGGTTGTTTCCTTGAAACACGGCTATTTTAATGGTGTAGGGATTTTGGTCTGACAGAAGTAAAGCGAGATTGCTATAAAGACCATCTGGATCCATGAGCTTCAACGTGCGCATTTGTTGTGGGCCAAACTCCACGTTATGAAATTGAAATTCTTTTTCAGTGGCATTGAATGTGAGCTCCTGGTCCAAACAGCGCATCGTCTCAAAGTGATCTCCATCGGTTTCCTTGATCATCCGGCGAATCGCGGCATCGCTTGCCGGGACTGAAGAATAGCCTTGCCGAACATATACACCTTCTGGCCGCATTCCTTTTTTGGCAATGTAATAGGGACGATCTGTGCCGCGCTGGACGCTGATTTCAATGATTTGTTTGCCCGCTTCTTCGATTGTCTTGTAATGAAGGAACATCGTCACATCTGGTTTGATCGTATCTTGAACCATATTGCTGATTTGCAAAGCCGTCCCATCCGGCTCATCCAATCCTAATACTTCGCCATCATCCCGAACGCCGATATACATTTTTCCTCCGTTACTGTTCGCAAAGGCGATGATTTCTTTTTTGATATCATCCACAACGATGGATTTCAATTCGACGGTTTCGCTTTCCTGATAAGTCATACATCCAACTCCTTTCTAAATTCATGTCTTGTCACCATTATATAGAATCTTATCAAATCTCGTCAATCTATTTGACGAGATTTGACGATATTGACAAGATTTCTGGATTCCGAACTATTAGGAAATGAATATTCTAAATTCGTGACAAGCAAGAAGAAGCAAGTGTTGGATATTTTAAGAGATATATCGAAAGGAAATCCACCGGCTCATTGAATTTCTCTTCCATCTCGGCTATAATCAATTCAGATTGTCGCCATAGCTCAGCTGGATAGAGCAACCGCCTCCTAAGCGGTAGGTCGGAGGTTCAAATCCTCTTGGCGACGCCAGAAAGTGCCGCCGCAAGCCATGTTTGGTTTGCGGCGTTTTTAGATAGATTTACTTATATAAGTTGTTAAAGTTCGTGCTGTGTATTGGTTTTTTCGTGCAAACTATAATATAGTATAATTACCAATATGAAAGGAGAGGAGAACATGGCACACTCTACTACGAATATCAGTATCCGTATGGATTCGGACCTCAAAGCGCAGGCAGATGCGCTATTTAACGAACTCGGTATGAATATTTCTACAGCATTTAATATCTTTGTCCGTCAGTCACTTCGGGAAGGCGGGATACCTTTTGATATTACTCTCAACCAGCCTAACAAGGAGACGATTGCCGCCATGTTGGAGGCAGAAAGGATTGCGAAAGATCCATCCGTGAAAGGCTATACCAATTTGGATGAACTGTTTGCCGATCTTGAAAAATGACAGAGACAAAGTATGTTGTCAAGATCGCCACGCGATTTAACCTTTGTAGCAAGAAGTCCCACACTTCTAAAGTGGGGATGAATTGCGTCCCATTCTATTTGCCAAGAAATAGAAAATAATAGGTTACAATAAAATCAGTCGAAAACAGGAAAGGCCGATAGACTTATGAAGTTCGATAGTAATGCACATTTCGGTGTTTTTGTTATACGATTATCTTGTGCTTGTTGTGAAATATCGAAGAAAAGTATTTGATGATAAAATTTCCAAGAGGACTAAAGAAATATTTGAGTATATTGCTCCCCATTACAATTTAACCTTACAGGAATGGAATCATGATAAAGACCATGCGCATATTCTGTTCAAGGCTCACCCGAAAAGTGAAATAAGCAAATCCATAAACGCATACAAAAGTGCCAGTAGTCGGCTTTTGAAGAAAGAATTTCCGTAAATAAGACAAAAGTTATGGAAACACAGGGGCAGGAAGACAAGCGAAAAAAGAGGTGAAAAACATGGCAAACAAAGCATATAAATTCAGAATATATCCGAATGCTGAGCAAAAGATCTTGTTTGCCAAGACATTCGGCTGTGTCCGATTTATCTACAATAAAATGCTGTCCGATAAAATCAAGTATTATGAAGAAACCAAACAAAAACTAAAGAATACCCCTGCACAATATAAGGCAGAGTTTGAGTGGCTCAAAGAAGTTGACAGTTTAGCGCTTGCCAACGCACAGATGAATCTGCAGAAAGCGTATAACAACTTTTTCAGAAGCCCGAAAACAGGATTTCCGAAATTCAAATCAAAACACAGAAACAGAAATTCTTACACTACAAATAACCAAAAGGGTTCTGTCTCTATTGAAAATGGCTGTATCAAATTGCCTAAAATAGGCTTTGTCAAATTGAAACAGCATAGAAACATCCCGTCCGATTATAAACTGAAATCCGTAACAGTCAGTCAAACTCCGAGCGGAAAATACTATGCAAGCATTTTGTTCGAGTATGAAAACCAAGTACAGGAAACAAAGCCGCACAAATTTTTGGGAATGGATTTTTCTATGCGCGAGCTGTACAAGGACAGTAACGGCAATGAGCCGCAATATCCGAGGTACTACCGTCAAGCGGAAAGAAAGCTGAAACGTGAACAGCGTAAACTTTCAAAAATGGAAAAAGGCTCAAAAAACCGTGATAAACAGCGTATCCGGGTTGCCAAACTGCATGAAAAAGTCGCAAATCAGCGCAAGGACTTCCTTCACAAACAGTCAAGGCAGATAACCAATGCCTATGATTGTGTTTGTATAGAAGACCTTGATATGAAAGCGATGTCCAGGTGTCTAAACTTCGGCAAATCGGTAAGTGATAACGGCTGGGGAATGTTTGTGACATTCTTACAGTACAAACTGGAAGTATCAGGCAAAAAACTTGTAAAAGTGGATAAGTTTTTCGCAAGCAGTCAGACTTGCAATGTCTGCGGCTACAAAAATACGGCAACAAAAAATCTTAGTACTCGTGCGTGGGATTGTCCTGAGTGCGGTACTCATCACGACAGGGATATAAATGCCGCAATAAATATCAGAAACGAGGGTATGCGTATCATAAACGCATAGCCATATACATAAAAACCGTGGGACACACGGGGTTAGCTCGCTTATGCTTAGTACAGTAGTATTATCGAACGAGAACCGACTGTTCGCTTTATGCGAAAGGAAGCCCCCGCCTCTTCAGGCGGGGGAGGATGTCACAAAGGACTACAAACTCGCAATCAAGCGTGGTTTGAGAATCGGTTTGCTAAAGGATATTGTTGCTGTTCTCGCTATGGGGGAGAAACTACCTGAAAAAAATAAGGATCATGAGTTGACCGGAAGCTGGACAGGGCATCGTGAATGTCATATCCAGCCGGATTGGTTGCTGATTTACCGTATTGAAGAGGATGTATTGGTTCTGACTTTATCGAGGACAGGCAGTCACAGTGATTTATTCAGAAAATGATTTTTCTTTGGCTTCTTTTGTTCCCGGGCGTTTTTTTTGTTTTGAGCATTCCGTTTTGAGAATCCGACAGTTTTGGTATAATGTTGCCAAAAACAAAGAAAGAGGTTAAAGAAACAAAACACATATGGACAGTAGTATATTGTGGATGCTTTTGCTTCAAGTCGTGCTCATCGCCTTGAATGCCGTATTTGCTTGCGCAG
>Ga0137298_11588_pt1 | contig 11577 bp, 7 predicted proteins | sample RamsorincwithD2O_2_FD_97182 | JGI IMG/M metagenome (GOLD analysis project Ga0137298, IMG submission 97182) | Mouse cecal microbial communities from Vienna, Austria - Glucosamine amended with D2O | ecosystem: Host-associated > Mammals > Digestive system > Large intestine > Cecum | place: Austria...
AAGGAAAGCCTTTTAGAAGAATTGAATTTCTACAATATAAACCAAGGGGCTTTATTTCCGGAGTTGGAGCATCAGATGGCATATATCAAATATAGTATGTGTAAATCTAATGTCAGAAGCGCTTCATCTTTTGAAAAGATAGATTTTGATGCAATAAAAGCTGAAGAATCTAAGGAAAGTGTTGAGATAGCTGAATCCGTAGTGAGAGAAGAGTTAGTTGATAAGGCTATTTATGATATCATATCACAATATATTTCAGATGATGCTATAAAACAGAATGTTCTTCGAATTATTACACGGCAAACCGAATATATAGATTGGGCCAATAAGGAAGCGACCATTAGTGATTTGAGACGTAAAATCAAACGAAGCCTGTCTTTACAATCTATTAGTTCTGATGTCGCAACGCAATCTGCGCGTAATATGGTATCACAACTTGTTAACTTGTATGTGAAAAAATAACAATTATATGCACTTCACCGAAGATGATTTTGAAAACGCTATTCTCGAGTTGTTTCGAGAGCAATTAGGCTATGATTATGTGTACGGTCCCAATGTAATGCGCGACTATGCAGAACCGCTTTACGTGGAGGTGCTGGAGGCTGTGTTGCCGCAGATCAATCGTGGACTGCCACAGGCCGCTATTGACGAAGCTATGGTGAAAATTCGGACCTATGAGGGCGGAACGTTGGTACAGAAGAATGAATTGTTCACGGATTACTTGCAAAATGGCTTAGCTGTCAATTATTTCGATGGCCGCGAGCAATGTTCCGCAAATGTCCGGCTTGTCGATTACGATTCACCGTTACATAATCGGTTTACGATCGCTAATCAATGGACGGTCGATGGGCACTCGGTAAGGCGTGCGGATATGATCGTATTTGTCAATGGATTGCCGCTGGTGGTGGTCGAGCTCAAATCGCCATCGCGTGAGAATACAGACGTGTCGGAAGCTTATGCACAATTGCGTAACTATATGCAGGAGATTCCGTCACTCTTTATCTATAACGCTTTTTGTGTGATGAGCGATCAGGCGATGACTAAGGCGGGGACGATCACAGCGGGTGAAGACCGTTTTATGCAGTGGAAAACGGTAGATGGGAGTTATGAAGATACCCATAGCGCGAATTTCGATGTGCTTTTCGCGGGAATGTTCGAAAAAACGCGGTTTGTTGAATTGTTGCGGAATTTTGTTTGTTATTCGAAAGACGGTAAACAGGATATTAAGATATTAAGTGCCTATCATCAGTTTTATGCCGTACACAAGGCTGTGCTTTCGACGGTTAAAGCAGCTGAGACAGATGGTCGGGGTGGCGTGTTTTGGCATACGCAGGGCAGCGGAAAGTCATTGTCGATGGTCTTTTTCGCCAAGCAGTTGCAGCAGGCGATGTCGTCGCCGACTATCGTCGTGCTGACAGACCGTAACGATTTGGACGGTCAGTTGTACCGGCAGTTCGCTTGTTGCAGGGATTTTTTGCGTCAGACACCCGTGCAGGCCGAAAGTCGGGCTCATCTTCGGGAATTATTGGCGGGACGCGAAGCGAACGGTATCTTTTTCTCGACGATGCAGAAATTCGAAGAGAGCGAAGAACCTCTTTCGACGCGACGAAATATAGTTGTTATGGCCGACGAGGCGCATCGCAGTCAATACGGATTGGAGGAGAGGGTCAGAATGGTTACGGATGCTGACGGGGTAACGCAAGCCAAAGTTGTAATCGGCGCGGCGCGTCTGGTGCGTAATGCGTTGCCGAATGCTACCTATATCGGGTTTACCGGAACGCCTATTTCGCAAAAAGATCGGTCGACACGCGAAGTGTTTGGAGATTACATCGACGTGTACGATATGACGCAGTCGGTGGAGGACGGTGCGACACGGCCGGTATTTTACGAGAGCCGTGTAATCAATCTGAAACTCGACGAGCAGTCCTTGCGGCGTATTGATGCGGAGTATGATGCGATGGCTGAGGAGGCGGAAGAGTATGTCATTGAGAAAAGCAAGCGTGAATTGGGGCGGCTCGACTCGATCCTTGGAGCTGACGCGACGGTGGCATCATTGTGCGAGGACATCGTAAAACACTATGAGGAATTCCGGCAATACGAGCAGACGGGTAAGGCGATGATAGTAGCCTATTCGCGGCCGATAGCGATCAAGATTTACCGTCGGATTCTCGAAATGCGCCCGGTGTGGAGTGACAAGCTGGCTGTTGTGATGACTTCCGGTAATAAAGATCCGGAAGACTGGCGGGCGATTATTGGAAATGATTCCCACAAGAAAGAGTTGGAGAAGCGGTTCAAAGACAACGACAGCTCGTTGAAAATCGTCATCGTAGTTGATATGTGGCTTACGGGTTTCGACGTACCTTCGCTTTCGACGATGTATGTCTATAAACCGATGTCCGGACACAATCTAATGCAGGCTATTGCTCGTGTGAATCGTGTGTTCGGGGATAAACAAGGTGGTTTGGTTGTGGATTATGTGGGTATCGCTTCGGCGTTGAAGACAGCGATGAACGATTATACATACCGTGACCGCAAAAATTATGGTGATACGGATGTGGCTAAAACCGCCTATCCGGAGTTTCAGAAGAAACTGGACGTTTGCCGTGATCTGATGTATGGATTCGATTATGGTGCTTTCTTCGGTAAGTCTGATTTGGAGCGGGCGAAAGCCATCAGCGGAGGTGTCGATTTCATGCAGTCCCCCGAGCGGATGGAAACGAAAAAACTCTATATCAAAGAGGCGCTGCTGCTGCGGCAGGCATTGTCGCTTTGTCAGAGTTTACTGAATTATGAGCAACGTATCGAAGCTGCCTATTTTGAGGCGGTTCGCACATTACTGACGCGCGTGGAAGCCAAGGGCAAGATTTCGTTCCGTGAGATCAACGGGCGTATTAATGAATTGCTCAAGCAGAGTATCAAGAGCGAAGGGGTAATTAATCTTTTCTCCGATATCAAGGAGGAGTTCTCTTTGTTCGATTCGAAATTCCTGGAAGAGGTTGCCCGGATGAAGGAACGGAACTTCGCCGTAGAATTATTGCGTAGGTTGATTGCAGAGCAGGTACAACTATATCAGCGAACGAATACGGTACGAGCCGAGAAGTTTTCGGAAATTCTGTCCGATGCCATGAGCCGCTATTTGAAAGGGATGCTGACGAACGAAGAGGTTATCGAAGAACTGCTGAAAATAGCCCGTGAGATCGTTCACGGCGAAAAGGCCGGCAAGTCGCTTAATCTGAACAGCGAAGAACTTGCCTTTTATGATGCGTTGACCAAGCCTGAGGCTGTAAAAGATTTCTATTCCAACGATCAGTTGGTCGCTATTACGCGAGAGTTGACAGATGCGCTTCGGCGAAACAAGACGATTGACTGGAATATGAAGGAGAGTGCTCGTGCCGGAATGCGGCGTATTGTCAAACGATTGTTGAAAAAGTATAATTATCCGCCTGCTGGGCAGGAAGATGCTTTGAATACGATTATGGAGCAGTGTAAGAAGTGGAACGAAAATAATTGAATGAGATAGCTATGGGTAAGTTGGAAGAGTCAGTCGTATAATGATTTTGCAAGATATAGTAATAGGCAGTGTCCATAATTTTGTGTAAATGGGAGAATAGGATTCAGTTTGAGTTACGCTCCCCTCGATCCCGGAATATCGTCATCTCTTTCCGCCGGCAGGGAATTAAATGCCGGAGATGAAAATCCGCAAGGCCATGCGAATCGCCTGGGCGAGCCTTGCATATTTCCATCCCCGGCGTTTTGCTGGTCGCTACCGTCGGAAAAGGCGACATTCTGTAGCTCCTGACGATCCGGGTCTGATGTTCAGCCGCAATCGGTCTGTCCGTTCGACGGCCCCCTCCCGTCCTGCTATCTGCCGTCGAAATACCTCCGCTTTTTCAAAACGGTCTTCTGCTATTCTTCTTCTCGTGGAGATAATTCAGTTCGTCGCTGTAAATGCTCATGACAAAGCGTAGCATATTGTCGACCAGCGCCGTAAGCCTAGTCGAGTCGTCTCCCAGCAGGTGGAGGATTGCCGACACTTTGCCCTTGGTTGGGGCGCTGACGTAGATCGCCGAGCGGTTACGGCAATCCGCTGGTGCGAAGAACGTGCGTTCAAAATCCGGTAGCGTGAGCTTTTTACGACGAAACCCGGATGCATCTTTCCCTGCAGCCACAGCGGTAGGGACGACCGACGGAAACGATTCGTCGATCTCGGATTTTGGCACAGGCTCCTGAATCGTTTCTTCTGCGCCTTCTTTCGGTTCGGGAATCCTGCGGACGACTTTCGAATCCAAAGGGGCTTGTCCGGCGATCATCTGTCGCATCAGCTCCTCATCGACTTCGATACGGAGATGCTTCGAAGGATTGGGTGCGGGTTTGTCTGTTTCTTTCAATGAATCCATGGTGCAACGTTTTTGAGATTGATTGTCAGCTATACTGTCGTAAAGCGTGTATGTTTGGTTTTATGTTTTAAACCATTCAAAATACCGTTTTCCGTTTCATGCGGTTTGTATCGGAATAATGAACGGAATAAGAAAACCTGCCTTTCATGATGCAAGATACAATCAACTGAAATGCCTCGCTTCCAATGTCCGCTCTGGTCCGCCCCAGTCCGTTCGGCGGGCTTTTTTTCATCTCCAGACGGTTGTAATATTGCATCGAGAACCGCCCCGGCCTCAGGACTCGTCAAGGAGGGCTTCCGAAACTTTCGGCAGCAATTCTCCGGCGCGTATTTTTCCCATCGCCAGATGGGAGCGAGGTGTACCTTTGTCCGACAAACTGTGTTTTGTCCGACAAAGGTCCTCGCTCTGCGAGGCCGGGGCCGCTCCCAAGTCGCAACCCATTTTTAAGCTATATAATGGATACTAACCGAAAACAGACAGACAAGACAGACAAGAAGCCCCGAACGCCGAGTTATAAATACTCGTTTCGGCTTAACGAAGAGCAAAACATCCGCTTCAACGAGCTGCTTTGCAAAGCCGGATCGGAGCATAACCGGAGCCGTTTTATCGTCAAAAGAATCTTCTGCGAGGAGTTTGTCGTCATCAAACGCGACCCGTCGAAGACGCAGTTCGTCGCCCGGCTGAACGATTTTTATTTCCAGTTTCAGAAACTCGCCAACAATTATAATCAGATTGTAAAGGCTGTCAATTCGCACTTTTCCAACGTTGCTATCCCGCATCAGATCGCCGCATTGGAACAGCGAACGAGGGAATTGAAAGCTCTTAGTATCGAGATTCTGAACCTTGCCAAACAAGCTAAGGAATGGTTGCGAATATAAGGTCGGGCTCCTCGCCCGACGGGGCTTTGCACTATAGCAAGGAAAAGGTCGATAAGGATGAAGCCGAGGTGCTTTTCTGGCAGAAGATGCTCGAACCGTTCGATAAACACGGACGACTGGATGTCGATGCCTGCATGGAGAGTTTCTGGCCCTACCTCGAAGCTAACAGAAGAACGACCAATACGGTTTTCCATGCTTCGCTGAATCCCTCGCCGGAAGATAGACTGACCGACGATCAGCTCCGGGACATCGCGCAGGAATACATGGAACGTATGGGTTACGGCAACCAGCCTTATATCGTCTTCAAGCATAAGGACATTGACCGGCAGCATCTTCACATCGTATCGTTGCGCGTCGATGAGAAAGGCCGTAAACTGCCGCACGATTTCGAAGCCCGTCGTTCTGCGGAAATTACCCGCGATTTAGAACATAAGTACAACCTCCATCCGGCGGTCAAAGGTCAGGAACAGAGGGACACCCCCGATCTTCGGAGAGTAAACTATAGGACGGGAAACGTCAAGCAACAGATCTCATCCGTCATCAGGTCGTGCCTGCGAAATTACAAATGCTCGTCTTACGGTGAGTTCCGCACGCTGCTGGAACTGTTCAACGTTTCGGTCGAGGAACGCACGGGCACCATTGACGGAAGGAACTATGCAGGTATTGTCTACGGTGCTCTGACCGACGACGGCTATGGAACAGGCACACCCATCAAGTCAAGCAAAATAGGGAAAGATGTCGGCTATAAAGCCCTTCAAAGGTATTACGAGAACTCGAAAATGAAATTGAAAGAAGACGGGAACCTTGCTCGGCTGCGACAGACAGTCCGGGATGCCATGAGCCCGCACAACACACGGGACGAATTCCGGCAACTGCTCAAGGCAGACGGTATCGACACTATTTTCCGGATCAACCCCGTGGGAAGGATTTACGGCGTAACGTTTATCGACCACTATGCAGGCATCGTTGCCAACGGGTCGGTACTGGGAAACGAGTTTTCGGCAAATGTTTTCAACGAATTGTATTCAGCACCGAACGAAAAACGCCAGGTCGCGGAACAGCACGCAGACCGCAAACACGAGTTGCGAAGCCGCACGGCAAATCCCATCTCAGGGTTCGTAAATGCGGTATTGGATTTAGCCGATACACAAGTGCAAGAAGAGCAACAGCGAATACAAAAGCGTCGCAGGAGAAAAAAGCTATGCTTAATTGTAAATTTAATATTAGTTGCAAATGATCTTATCTCCCATCAAATTCTTGTGATTATGAATTGCAATTAAAGAGATCGGAAATACCTGTGTTAAAGCACCAAATTGCTTTTTAGCGATTATTGATGCAATTGGTTTTAAAATAATTATCCCAGAATACAAATTGATAGCGGATGGCATTGCTCCAATATTGCCATTCGTGTCCTCCCGGACGGGAATAGAAGTCATGCGGAATTTTTCGGTCGAGGAGTTTAGCATGCAGCGCAACATTGACGTCATAGAAAAAATCTTCTGTTCCGCAATCAAACACTAAAGCTAGAGAATTCGGCTTCAAGAGGTCGAGCATATTGATTATCGTATGCGATTCCCAGCGTTCGGGATATTGGTTTTGCGGTCCCAACCGTAAGGCGATGTCCCAACGATCGGGAAAAGATCGAATGTCGACGCCCCCGCTCATGCTTCCCGCTACGCCGAAAATCTCCTGATGGCGGAATGCAAGATAAAAAGCTCCATGACCGCCCATACTCAAACCGGCGACAGCTCGTCCCGTGCGATCTGCGACCGTGCCGAATCGGGAATCGACAGCAGGAATCAATTCACGGGTTATAAAGGTTTCATATTTATATGAGGGATCTTCTGGACTGTCATAATACCAACTGCTGAATCCTCCATCCGGACAGACTACGATCATTTCATAATGGTCAATCAACGCCTCCAAACCATCGCAATTTTTCAGCCAACCGTTATTCCAAGCATCGCTATATCCATGTAACAAGTAAACCACCGGATATTTTTTTGTCGGCGAATAACCAGCAGGACACAAGACCAATGCGTCTACATTTTTACGCATAGAAGGACTGTAAACCGTCAGCGTGTCAATTCCAACAGCTTTAGTTTGCCATACGCAACAAGATAACAAGAATAATATCCACCAATGTTTCATGTCGTTGTTCTTACAATTCGATTCGTATCGTCGTACCGTTGTCTGCGGTGTATTTTCGGATGCAGGAGCCGTCGCGTTCGATGCGTATATGGAGTTTTTTCCCAGCGCGCTTCACGACGATGTCGTAAGGCCGTTCCGCACAGGCGTACATCCGGCGCAGGGCCATCTGGTTCCATGCGTCGGGCAGCTGGGGTGTGAGCGTGAACGAGCGGAATCCCGTCGGTCGGAATCCGAACATGCCTTCGGTGACGATGCGGCAGTAGAGTCCGCTCTCAGCCGAGAGGTGGCGCTGATCGCCCTCGGGCCACGCTTCGACGGCATAAGGCACATGCTCGCCGAGGAGCCGGGTCTGTGAGTAGAACCGCAGGCGTTCGGTGGCCTCTTCGCGGAAGCCTGCGGCATAAATGCCTCGCAGGGCATAGAGCGTGGTGCGGTCCCAGAACGTGTCGCTTCCGGCTGCGGTCAGCATTCCGTTTTCGGTCCAGAGCCGCGGGGAGAGCAGGGCCGCCACGGTCGCCTCCCGGCGTTCGAAAATATCCGTGACCAGCGGAATGCAGATCCACGAACGCAGGATGTCGTTGCCCTCGTAATAGCGGTAGGTGGCGTACCCCTCGATCGTCGCACCGAAGAAGCGTTCGATGTTTTCACGCAGCGTTTCGGCCCTGCGGCGGTATTCGTCGGCCAGCCGTTGCGGCCGTCCGGTCTGCTCGGCGAGCCATGCCGCGGAGCGCAGGGCGTCGTAGTAGAGCGACGAGGTGCAGAGATTGGCATCGCCTGCCGGGAAACGTTTTTCCAGTTCGTCGGCTTCGGAAGCGACGACGCCGTGTTCGTTGAGTTTGCGCCGGCAGTATTCGAGCGACCATTCGATGAGCGGCCACAAGGCTTCCGCCGTGCGGATGTCGCCCATTTGAAGGGCATAGCGCCCTGCGCCGTAAGCCAGCATCGCTGCATCGCCGCGGTCGAATGGACCGTAGGTGTCGTATCCCTCAGCGATCACCGACCATGGAATGTACCGGTATTCGGGATTCATGTAGCGGGCGAAATGCAGGAAACTGTTCAGGGCCGCTTCGTTGCCTTTGGCGTAACCTAACTGCGGGAAGAAAGGATTCACATACTCAGGTTGGTCGTTGCACCAGATGGCGGCGTAGTAGACGCCTCCGGGAGCGTGGAGGAGTCCTCCGCGTGTGCGGAAAACGGACTCTGCGGCGCGGACCTTGGCCAGTGCGAACATCGTGTTGAGCACGGGTTCTGGCGACTCTAAACTCAGATTGCCGCACACCTCGGCGACAAAGGCTTCGCGTTGCGCCCGTTCGGCAGAGATGTCGAGGGGCAGTTCGACTTCGGGCGTTTTGAGCCCGCGCACCGAAGCTCCGAAAATGCACGTTTCGCCCGGCGCAAGCCGGAGGGTTCTGCTGCGGACGAAATCCGTCGCCGCAATGAGCGTATAACTGCCCTCGACTCCGGCGTCGGCGTCGGTGTGAACTTCATCGCGCACGGGGTTCAGCTCGACGGCGACGGTGGTCGGGCCGTCATTGCGGAGAGTGTATTGCTCACAGAATGCCGCCCGTGCGGGTGAGGGGAACAGGCAGCGCGTCACTTCGATGTCGCCGTATCGGCTCACGACGGTCAGCAGGCCGTCCAACCGGAGGTATTCGACCTGCTCGGCAGCGAGCGCTTTCCCGTCGATGCGTACGGCGTCGAGGAAATTCTGCGGGAAATCGCGGGTCAATCCGCCGAACGTGTCGTTGGGAAGCATGCGCAGCATGGGCCATACGAGCGTGCGGGTCAGCGTGAAGCGTCCGTCACTCTCCACGCCATAGTGCAGTCGTGCGGATATTTGTTCTCCGCTCATCTCCACATGGTCATTATGGGGCAGTCGGCTGCCGTCTACTGTCCAACGAATAGCGTGGTCGTTGGCGATGGTCCAGCGGGGCTGCGTAGCAGGGGCTTGGGACGGTACCGTCAACAAGGCGCAAAAGGCAAGAAGGGATAGATATTTTTTCATGATTCGTTTTATAGTTTGAAAGATAGTGTCGCCCGAAAACCTGCGGGCAAGGCTCCGATTTTGAACAAGAATTTACAAGGTTCGACGATGTGTTCTTTTTCGAAGTTATGGAATGCAAGGGCGTCTGCCGAGATTCGGAGCTTCACGGTGCTGGGCTGATCCGGCGGGTAGTTAAAGACTGCATCTCATTAACGGGCGGATCGATATAGGTAATACGCATGTCTGCAATTATAGATTATTCTTTATAAAAGACAAACAATCCGCAAAGACCCACGGTGCACACGCAAAAAATTATTTAAAGGCCAATTATCTAACTGAGATCGATTCTCATGGGCATAAGGAACTTCGGCTTCATTTTTTGCATATTTTTCACATTTGCCCGTGGGTAGGGGTGTCTGGTTTGTCTTTAATATACAAGGTTTAAAAAATGCAACCGTATGAAGAAACAAATTCCAACCCTAAAACGACATCCTGCCGGTAGGAGGCTATCCCTATTGTTTGGATTGCTATTCACGATTACCGCTTCGGCTCAGGAGGTGAAAGTAACTGTTAATGTCGATCGGCAACCATTAGAGAAAGTATTGTCGTTGCTTGAACAACAGACAGGCTATCGCTTTTTTTACAGCAACGACCATGTCTCCGGAAAAGCTCCGGTCACTATCAAAGTTTCGAAAGAGGCTCTATCGGCTGTTCTCAAGCAAATTCTGCCTGAGCGCAATCTCACATACAAAGTTGTAAAACAGCAAATAATCCTATCGAATGTCAAGTCAGCGGCATCGGAAGCAAAGATTACCGTCCGTGGTCGTGTGACCGACAGCGCAGGCGAGCCTCTTATTGGGGTGTCGGTAACATCCGGCACTGCAGGCGTTACCACAGACATCGATGGCAACTATTCGATTCAGGTCCCTGCCGGGGCTACGCTGCTTTATTCATATGTAGGCTGTGTGTCGGTGCATAAAAAAGCATCGGATGATAACCCGCTCGACATCGTAATGGTCGAAAACGCCGAACCTCTTGATGACGTTGTGGTCATCGGTTATGGCACTATGGATAAAAAGGAATTGACCTCGGCTATAAGTCACGTAAGCGAGAAAGACTTTCTCTCCATCAGTTCATCAGACCCGGCTTCGCTTATCAAAGGTAAAGTGCCGGGTGTTTCGATTGTTAACACCGGTGCTGCCGATCCTAATGTGGCATCGAGCATACAGATACGCGGTGTCAATTCTCGTCAGGCCGGTCTTGGCCCGCTCATCGTAATCGACGGCGTTCCAGGTGGCAGCCTTCAAAACGTGAACCCCCAAGACATCGCCTCTTTCGATGTGCTTAAAGACGGCGCGGCATCGGCCATTTATGGCACGCGCGGCACCAACGGCGTAATACTTGTCACAACCAAGAAAGGCAGCAAAGACGGTAAGGTGCACACTTCCTATGCCCTCACTCTATCGTGGGATAAAATGAAGAAAGAACTCGACATGATGAGTGCCGATGACTTTCGTAAAGTCCGTCTCGCATGGGGCGATACGGGAGGAGGTGATCTCGGCGGCAACTACGACTGGCTCGACGGTGTTAGCCGTACCGGTTTCTCCCATAAGCACACGATGAGTCTTTCGGGTGGTAACGAGCGCACCAGCTACCGCGTCAGTGTCGACTACCGTGATGCCCACGGTATTGACCTGCGCTCCAAACGAGAGGAGTATGGTAGCCGCGCCTCTATTACACACACTACGAAAGGCGGTCTGTTTACTTTTACTGTCAACCTCGCACCGCGCGTGATATCAAGCGACAATTCCGACTGGAGCGTTTTCAAACTCGCTCTTGAGACCAACCCTACTACGCCTCTGATGGACCCTACCAGTCCGTCGATGTACTATAATTTCGTAGGTCAGGCAGCCAGCACAAACCCCGTTGAGACCCAAAAACTTGTCAAATCACATACAGACATGCGTTTGCTCGACTGGGATGCCACGGCAAGGCTCAATCTGCTCCCATTGTTGTCGAAAAAGATATCCAGCCCCATCATCCTCAACACCCAACTGACTTTCGCCGACAGGCAATATAGCTACGACCGATCGGGCTTCACTCCCTCTAATACAACAATCGCTGTAAACAGCGGACATTCGGGTCAGGCTTCTCGTTCTAATGATGT